>Ga0310811_10005293_pt1 | contig 16315 bp, 16 predicted proteins | sample YCmetagenome_FD_207642 | JGI IMG/M metagenome (GOLD analysis project Ga0310811, IMG submission 207642) | Soil microbial communities from experimental microcosm in Duke University, North Carolina, United States - YC | ecosystem: Engineered > Artificial ecosystem > Soil microcosm > Unclassified ...
ATCTGGCTAGCGGAGCTCGGCCGATTTCGGTAGCCCTGCCCCGCACCCCATTTTGTTGAATTGCGACATCCCACCGAAGTATGATGGCGAAGCCATCCGTACCTGGGATTACGTCCATGCAGCAATTTGACCGCGCCGCCGAAGATCTTGGCAACTCCATCCATTTCGAACATGTGAACGTGCAGGTACCGGACCAGCGCCTGGCGGGGTTGTTCTATGTCGCCGGCCTTGGGCTGACGCGCGATCCCTATTTGATGGTGTCCGACAGCAACATGTGGGTCAATGTCGGCAGAAGCCAGTTCCACCTGCCGAGCGGCAAGCCTCAGGTACTGCGCGGTCATACCGGGCTCGTGATTTCCGGCCGCCAAGCCCTGCTCGATCGGCTATCGTCGGTCTCCGGAAAGCTGGCGGGCACGGCGTTCTCGTTCACGGAGAACAATGATTACGTCGAGGCGACCTGCCCCTGGGGCAATCGCGTACGCTGCTACGAGCCCGATGCAGCGCGGTTCGGCCGTGTCACCCTCGGCATTCCCTATGTCGAGTTCGATGTGCCGGTTGGCACCGCCAAGGGCATCTGCGCCTTCTATCCGGAAGTCATGGGGATGCCGGCCGAGATGAAGAATGGCGACGGTGTGGTGGCCCGCGTGCAGGTCGGCAAGGAGCAATATCTGCAATTCCGCGAAACCGACCGGCCGCAGGCGGAATATGACGGCCACCATGTGCAGATCTACATCACCAATTTCTCAGGCCCCCATCGCGCCTTGGCGAAGCGCGAGCTGATCTACAGCGAAGACAACCCCTATCAGTACCGCTTCCGGGATATCGTCGATCTCGAGAGCGGCAAGCACCTCTTTACCATCGAGCATGAGGTGCGCAGCGCAACCCACCCGATGTTCATGCGGCCGCTGGTCAATCGCAATCCGGCACAGAACAACCGGAATTACGCCGACGGCCATGAGCGGTGGCTCTGGGCGATGAATCCGGAAGAATACGATCGATCCTGAAATCGATCGCGTGCCGAGCGAAACGGATGCCGGTTTGCGTCGAATCCACGCTCGTCATTCCGGGGCGATGCGCAGCATCGAACCCGGAATCTCGAGATTCCGGGTCTGGTCCTTCGGACCACCCGGAATGACGGAGGCTTGGAGCGTTGCAGCCCTGCTAAGGCCCAGCCCAGTTCACTGCGACGCGGAGCGCTGAACCGGGCTTGCGACCCGGGCCCGCAGCGCTTGACCGTTTCGCCATCAACCGCCGGCGCCGCATTGCCTGAGCTGTTGCCGATATAGGTGATGACAGCGGCCAGCAGGCTCCGGCGCGTGATGTGATGGGGATGTCGATGGGCCGCAGATTTTCTACCGGATGACGCACTGTCCGGACGCATCATCGAAATTCTCCCCGAGCAAACTTGGCCTCTATCGCCCGTTTCCCCGATGTCCGGATCTTGCTTCCATGCATGTCAGGATTGAAAATGGAGGCAGCGATCCGGTGCAGCGCGGCATGGATTATCCGCCGTACCGCATGGCGCCGGCGGCGACATCAACCTGTCAGTCTCTGATTGCGAAGCGGCGAGGACTGCATTCGGCTGCCGGCTTCGTTGACGCGAGCGGTAGGGTAGGCGAAAAAAGCGTACAAAGCTGCCAGGGCGTAACAAAACAAGATCACCAGGCGCCCTATAATCGGGAGGGATAAATAATGTCTTTTAGGCAATTGCTCTTGCTTGGCATTGCTGCGGCTGGCGTTCTGTCGACGCCTGCAGCCTTTGCCCAGATATCGGATAATTTGGTCAAGATCGGCGTCCTCACCGACATGAACGGCCCCGCCTCCACCCCGACTGGACAGGGATCGGTCACGGCGGCGCAAATGGCGGTCGATGATTTCGGCGGCACAGTATTGGGCAAGCCGATCTCGGTGATCGTCGGCGACCATCAGGACAAGCCGGATGTCGGGGCCAGCATCGCGCGGCGCTGGTACGACACCGAGCAGGTCGATCTGATCGTCGACGTGCCGGTGTCCGCGGTCGGGCTCGCAGTGGAAAGCATCGCCAACGAAAAGAAGCGGCTGTTCATCACGCATTCGACCGGCGCGGCTGATTTTCACGGCAAGTTCTGCTCGCCCTACGCCATGCAATGGGTGTTCGACACCCGTGCGCTGGCTGTGGGCACGGCGCAGGAAGTGGTCAAGCGCGGCGGAGACAGCTGGTTCTTCATCACCGATGATTATGCCTTCGGCCATTCGCTGGAACGCGATGCATCCAGCGTCATCGTCAAGAACGGCGGCAAGGTGGTGGGTTCGGTCAGTCCGCCCTTCGCCACGCCCGACCTGTCATCGTTCATTCTCCAGGCCCAGGCGTCCAAGGCCAAGATCATCGGGATCGCCGGCGGGCCGCCGAACAACATCAACGAGATCAAAACCGCCGGCGAATTCGGCGTCATGAAAAACGGCCAGCAGATGGCGGCCCTGCTCGCGCTGATCACCGATATTCATTCGCTGGGATTGCCAGCCGCGCAAGGGCTGCAGCTGACGACATCATTCTACTGGGACATGGATGACAAGACGCGCGAATGGTCGAAGCGCTATTTTGCCAAGATGAAACGGATGCCCACGATGTGGCAGGCAGGCGTCTATTCCTCGGTCATGAACTATCTCAACGCCGTCAAGGCATCCGGCACGGACGACCCGCTCAAGGTTGCGGCAAAGATGCGGGAGCAGCCGATCGAGGATTTCTTCGCGCGCAATGGAAAGCTTCGCGAGGACGGCCTGATGGTGCACGACCTCATGCTGGTCCAGGTGAAAAAGCCGGAAGAGTCCAAATATCCGTGGGACTATTATCGAATCCTCGCCCATATCCCCGGCGAGCAGGCATTCGGTCCCCCCGATCCCGCCTGCCCGCTGGTGAAGCACTAGGGTCACCGCAGCGTCATTGCGAGGAGCGGAGCGACGAAGCAATCCAGTCTGCGCTTTTTGAACTGGGTTGCTTCGCTGCGCTCGCAATGACGTCCTCGGGCCAAATACATCACGCCTAGAAATCCAACTTGCCGCAGGCTCGCAGCCTGTCGGAATTCGGGTGGCGAATCCGCGTTGCCAGGCCCAGATTGCGGGAAAGCGTGAGAACGCAATTGCAATCTGACAAAGGAAAAGTGCGATGGCTTACGTCTACAAGATCATCGATTCGCCGCTCGGCCAGCTCAAGCTGGTCGCGAGCGAAAAGGGACTGGCTGCGGTACTGTGGGAGAACGACGATCCACGGCGCGTCCGCCTTGGCCCGCAGGTCGAGGATCCCGACAACAGGCTGCTGAAGGAAGCCGAGAAGCAGCTGCACGATTACTTCAAGGGCAGGCTGAAGAAGTTCACCGTCCCGCTCGATTTCAAGGGGACCGATTTCCAGAAAAGCGTCTGGGCGGCGCTGCTCACGATTCCCTTCGGCGAGACCCGCAGCTACGCGGAGATCGCAAGACAAATCGGCAAGCCCGATGCATCGCGCGCGGTCGGCGCCGCGAATGGCCGCAATCCGATTTCGATCATCGCACCCTGTCACCGCGTGCTGGGCTCCAATGGCAGACTGACCGGGTTTGCCGCGGGGCTCGAAGCCAAGGATGAACTACTCAAGCTGGAGGGTCGCGATCCCCTGCTCGGGCTCTCGGGCCAGGGAAACCGGAAGGAGCAGAACCGGTCGCGATGGGTCACGCAGTAGACGACACGATCAGTGTTTGTCGTTGGCCGAAATGACCGCGGGCTGATTGCCCATCGCGCATTGCCGCCAGACGGGCGTCGTGCATGACGCCGGCCAGCCGCCGCCCGGGGCCATGAACAGCGCCGCGCTATCCGAAAGACGGTTAGCCCGAACCTGGATCTCCTGGCCGACATGATAACTCAAGATGAGATCATCGTCGCGCTGGTGCCCCGGACTACCATTTGATGCTTGCGCTCAACTGACATGGCTCATCCGACACGATAAATTTGCTTCTCGTAGTATTCGGGGCTTCATAAGGTTGAGTCTCGATAGTCAAGCGAGATATTATTCGGCACTTGCTTAAGCGTATTCGTCCGCGATCAATGCCGCTCGCAACGCTGACGCGACTTACCAGGCCAGCTGCATCATTCGCCACGGATAGTCTTCGATTTGCGCCAGAAGAGCGGATAGATACTGTTCAGCCGCTGCTGACGTACCGATGACACGGGGCGGATCGCTCGCGACGCCACCATTCAGGACAACGACGTCGCGGTCCATTTCCGAGAGCGGAATTTTCGACCTGACGGCGTTGATCACCCGCTGCGCGAGCCAACGCGAGGAAGCGCCGCCATCCGGCAGTTTCACCACGATGATGTCGCTTCCCGACGGCCGCGGAATATCCGTCACCCATACCTGCTTCATTGTGGCGCCACTTTCCGTCGGTCGTAACCTTGAGGACTTCTGGAAGATGCAGGACAGGAGACGACCGATATCGAGGCACCGTTCCAACGCAGACGCTCTTTAACCAACGCGACTTACATGGAACTTACGACGCAACAGGCCCACGCGTGTTGCGATGATATGAACCGATTCGAACGGACTGAACAGCGGCACGCTTGCTGCCATTTACTTACATCAACCTTACAATCATTGTAATTTTCTCTACCTTCCACATTGACTAAATGCGGGTTCGAGCGCTCAAACATTGCAGATTGGCCGGTGCCCCATGAGACTTCTCCTCGTCGAAGACAATGTAGAGCTGGCGCGGTTGTTGACCGCCGGGCTTGCCGCGCAGGGTTTTGCGGCCGACGTCGTTGAAACTGCGGCGGATGCGCGCCTGGCGCTCGGCAGTATCCGGTATTCCGTCCTGATCCTGGATCTGGGCTTGCCCGATGAAGACGGGATGACGATCCTGAAGGAACTGCGCCGGGATCGCGACCCGTTGCCGGTCCTCGTTTTGACGGCGCGCGGCAGCGTCGACGACCGGGTTCAGGGCCTGCGCGCCGGCGCCGACGACTATCTGGTCAAGCCCTTTGCGCTCGAGGAACTGGTCGCCCGGCTGCAGGCCTTGATGCGAAGACCCGGCGAGTTGCTCGGCCGCTCGCTCTCGATCGCCAATCTCGTGTTCGACACCGAGAGCCATCAGATATTCATCGACAATCGGCCCGAACTGTTCTCCGCGCGCGAGTCCGCCGTGCTTGAGCTCCTGATGCGCCGGCAAGGCCGCGTGGTCACCAAAAAGGCCGTCGAAGATCAAATATTCGGAATGTCCAGCGACGTCGCCTCCAACGCCGTCGAGGTCTATGTCTCGCGTCTGCGCAAGCATCTCACGGAATGCCGGGCGCGCTTACAAATCCATACGATCCGCGGCGTCGGCTATATGATTGCTGAGGACAACGGCAGTGCCCAAACTTAGATCGACGGCATCGCGTATCGTCGTCCTGCACATCATTGCCGTTGCCTTGACGGCGGTGTTCATGCCGCTCGTTCTGTTCTGGCTGCTCAACCGTGAAACCGACAACCTGCATCAGCGGGCGATGGAGGAACAGGTCAGGACCATCGCGCGCGTCCTCTCGGTCGCGCCCGACGGGCAGATGGCTTTGGCTCTCACGCCCGCCCTCAAGGCGCAGTTTTCCGAGGCCTATGGCCGGTATTTCTACGCCGTGCTCGATCCTGCCGGGAAAGTATTGTTTGCCTCGGAGCAGAGCGCCACGCCGATCTTTCCGCCGGATAGCTTTTCGCCGTCATCCGAAATCCGCGAGGTGGCGCGCGGCGACAAAATCATCCTCGGCGTAAGCGTCGTCAAGAAAGTCGATGGACGACCCGTTATCGTCCAGGTCGGCGAGGACCTTTCCCATCGCGACGTCTTGACCGACGACATCGTCGCCAATTTCTTCAAGCATGTCGGATGGATTACGCTGCCGATCCTGCTTCTGCTGCTGACCGCCGATATCATCATCTTCCGACGCGCGGTGCGGCCGCTGATCAAGGCATCGCAGGACGCCCAGAACATCGGCCCGATGCGCACCGACATTCGTATCGCGACTGACGACATTCCCCGGGAAATCCGCCCGCTGGTCGAAGCGGTCAATCAGGCATTCGACCGGCTCGAGCGCGGATTTCGGGTGCAACGGGAATTCACCGCCGACGCAGCCCATGAATTGCGCACGCCGCTGGCGATCCTGCGGGCCCGCCTCGAGACCATCGGCGACACGAGGCTGAAGCACGAATTGCACGACGATATCGATTCCATGAGCCGCATCATCAATCAGCTGCTCGAAGTGGCCGAACTCGACGCGGTCGTCATCACGCCATCGGATCAGACCGATTTGATCTCGGTCGGCAGTGAGGTTGTCCAGGCCATGGCGCCGCTGGCGCTGCGGCAGAATCGCAGCGTAGCCTTGATGGCCGGCTCCGAGCCGGTGTGGGTGAGGGGCAACGCCGAGATGATCCGGCGCGCCATTCGCAATCTCGTTGAGAACGCCCTTCGTCATACGCCGCCGGGTACCACGGTCGAGGTCAATGTCGCGAAAGACGGCAGCGTGTTTGTCAGCGACGAAGGACCGGGCGTTCCGGCCGCGGAACGCGAACTGATCTTCCAGCGGTTTTGGCGCAGAGACCGGCGACGTTCCGGCGGCGCAGGATTGGGGCTTGCGATCGTGCGGCGGATCGTCGAGGCCCACAGCGGCTCGATTGCCGTCACCGACGGGATCGCTGGCGGCGCGGTCTTCAGCATCCGGCTCAATCTGGCCCGGAATCGCAGCTGAACTTTCAGAGCAGCTACAGAAAGACGCCTCCGGCGACTAACACAGGCTGCCGTTTTGTGGCAAAAACGCCCGTTGTGACAAGAACACCTGTCGTGACAAGAACACCGGCAGCCGTTTCAGAGCGATTTTGCGAGTCCAGAAATGCCCGCACCAAAGCCTCCCGCATTTGAGACCCTCAGCCTGCACGCAGGGCAGCACCCGGACCCCGTCACCGGATCCCGCGCGGTGCCGATCTATCAGACCACCTCTTATGTCTTTCAGGATTCCGATCACGCGGCGGCGCTGTTCAACCTGGAGCGCGCCGGTCACATCTACACCCGGATATCAAATCCGACGACCGCGGTGCTCGAAGAACGGCTGGCGGCGCTCGAGGGCGGCGTCGGCGCCATCTGTACCGCAAGTGGCATGGCCGCGATGCATCTGGCGATCGCGACCCTGCTCAATGCCGGCGACCATATCGTCGCGTCTTCCTCGCTTTACGGCGGCACCATCAATCTGCTCGCGCACACCCTCCCCCGCTTCGGCATCACGACAAGCTTCGTCAAGCCGCGCGATCTCGACGCCTTCCGCGCCGCGATCCGGCCGAACACGCGCCTTGTGATCGGCGAGACCATCGGCAATCCCGGTCTCGAAGTGCTGGATATTCCCGAAGTCGCCGGCATCGCCCATGCGGCCAAGATTCCGCTTTTGATCGACAACACCTTTGCCACGCCCTATTTGAGCCGGCCGATCGAGCTTGGCGCCGATATTGCAATGAATTCGGTGACCAAATGGCTCGGCGGCCATGGCATCGCCATCGGCGGCGTCATCGTCGACGGCGGTCATTTCGACTGGCAGGACTCCGGCAAATTCGCCGTATTGATCGAGCCCTATGCCGGCTATCACGGCATCGTCTTCGACGAACAGTTCGGTCACGCCGCCTTCATCATGCGGGCGCGAACCGAGGGCTTGCGCGATTTCGGCGCCTGCCTTTCGCCGACCAACGCATTTCAGTTGTTGCAAGGCATCGAGACGCTTGGCGTGCGCATGGACCGCCATATGCAGAACACCTATCTGGTGCTCGACTTCCTAAAGGCCAACAAGGCCGTTGACTGGGTTCTTCATCCCGCTCTCGAAGATCATCCGGACCACGAACTGGCCAAGCGGCTGCTGCCGCGCGGCGCCGGCTCGATCGTCTCTTTCGGCATCAAGGGCGGCCGCAATGCGGGGCGCAAGTTCATCGAGACGCTGCGCATGATCAGCCATCTTGCCAATGTCGGCGACGCCAAGACGCTGGTCATCCATCCCGCCAGCACCACGCACCAACAGATGGATGCCGCGCAGCTTCAGGCCGCGGGCATCGGCGAAGAACTGGTGCGCCTGTCGGTCGGCATCGAGTCGGCGCAGGATATCATCGACGATCTCGGCCAGGCGCTTCGCGCCTCGCAAAAGGTGGTGCCATGAAATTATCCGTCAGCGGCCGAGAGGCTTTCGTTGCGACCGGCGGCCGTGAATTCGATCCGGCGCTGCCCGCGGTCGTTCTCCTGCACGGCGCCGGTTTCGACCACTCCACCTGGGCGTTGCACAGCCGGTGGTTTGCCCATCACGGTTTTTCAGTGCTCGCACCGGATCTGCCGGGCCATGGCCGCTCGGCCGGCCCTGCGCTGCAGAGCATCGCCGACATGGCGGACTGGACCGCGGCCCTGCTCGACTCCGCGCAAGCCGCAAAGGCGGCGCTGATCGGCCATTCCATGGGCTCCCTGATTGCGCTGGAAACGGCGGCGCGGCATCCGGCCAAAGTATCGGCGCTGAGCCTGATCGGAACGGCGGCCACCATGACCGTCGGCACCGACTTGCTCCAGGCCGCCGAAGCCAATGACGACGCCGCCATCGACATGGTGTCGATCTGGGGCCTGGGTTTCAAGGCCGAGCTGGGCGGCAGCCTGGCACCGGGACTATGGATGCATGCGGGCGCACAAAGCGTTCTCAAACATTGTCCGCCCGGCGTGTTGTTCAGCGATCTTTCGGCCTGCAACTCCTATCAGAACGCACTGTCTGCGGCTGCCAGCATCAAGGTACCGACGACCTTGATCCTCGGCGAGCGCGACATGATGACTCCCGCCAAGGCCGGCAAAACCCTTGCCGCCGCGATCCCACACGCCCGCACCGTTGTCCTTCCTGGCGCCGGACACATGATGATGGTTGAGCGGCCGGACCAATTACTTGCGGCGCTGCAAGGCTGAGATCCCGATCCTGCCGGCGAACGGACCGAAGAGGCAACTGAAGGCTAAAGCTGAAGCCTCTTCGATTCTGGTCCAACCAGCACCGGTTCAGAATCTTGTTTGGCGCCTTTTCTTGCTGCGCGATCTGGATCACGTTCCGGACTGGGTTTGGCTCGAAAACGCTTCAGCGCGCTGCCTTGACGCATGGCGCTTGCGCCATATCTTCTGTGAACTGGAAGACGCTCTCGATCTTTCGCAAGATGATCCGGGAAGATTGAATCGGATCATGACCTTATGCTTATGTTTGAACGTGATCTTTTGATCCGTTGCCGGTTTCTATGAAACGGAGATCACGTTCCCGCGATTTGTGGGGGCGCCGATGCGATCCCGTGTCAGACAATTCGCCCATGTCCTGGAACGCCTTGGACTTGCGATGGCCGGTGCGGCAAGCGGATTGTTTGTCGGCGCTCATGTCGGATCCAGCATCGCGGCACTGACCTCGCAGGGCTTCATCCTCTTCATGATGATCGCTGGCGCCATCGGCTTCTATCTCGGCATCGACACGCCCCAGATGTCGTTTCATGTGCCCGAAGAAAGACAGGAAATCAGCCTCGGTGGACCGATCGATTCCGCGGAGTTTCTGAGTGCCGTGGGCACCTTTCTGGCGGCGCTTACGGCATTTGCCTCGGTCGGCGTGATCGTACTGCGGAGCGAGCCGCATTTGGTTTGGACCACGCTGATCATGGTCGGCTGGGTGCTTGGCGTGGCCATGCAGATCGTCTCCGGCACGATGGCCCGCCTGCACAACCGATAACCGGCGGCGGCGTGAGGTCAGCGCCCGGATGCCATCCCGGGCGTCAGGGAATTATCGAACGAAAGCCTGTCCCGGACTTGGTGCGGGAGGGATGTGCCTTCGCATGCATAAAATTCGCCAAGACAGGGAGCAAAAGCCCCTTCACTACCGGTGGAATACCAGCGCGCGCAGCTCGATGCTTTCGCGCGGCGGCGCATCGGGCGGCGTGGTCGGATCAATGAAGGCGGTGTGGGGCCCGAACCGGGTCCGGCCATCGGTCGCTGAATCATAGCACTTCAGCAGCAGCGCTTCGTCGGCCGTCATTTCCGGAATGTAATACCAGCGATGGTTCGGGTTGAACTTGACCGAATAGGTCTCGCCGTTACGGTTCGGATAGATCAAGTCGGACACCACGAGGTCGTCAGGCGCAACCGTTTGTCCGTCGCACATCGCAAGCGGTGTATCGCGCACCGGCCCTCGTATCGGCCGCCACAGATTGATCACCTGCACGCGCCCTTTCAGCAGCTCGTCCGCCTCTTCCGGAAGATGCTCGCGGACCCGGTTACGGCCCGATACCTCGGTCTGATCGACGTGAACGCGTGTCGCAGGCTGCCGCGGTCCGGCGCCACGAATATCGGCTGCGCCTTCCACCCGCCTGCGCACGGTGTGGTCGAAGATGAGCACCCGGTCCGCCTTCAACGTCGCCCCGAGAAAAGCTTCGGCCGCCGGATAGTAGACATCCCTGATTTCCTTTTCGTCGTAGAAGTCCCTCACCGACGTCGGGTGCCGGACCAGCGCAAAGCCTTCGCGATCAAGCGAGAGACTGTCGGTGATCAGGCGGGCGCTGAAGATCGGAACCGCATGGGCCTCCGGGAGCGCTGTCGTTTTCGGCTCACCGGGCGGTGGATCGAACGCATAGGTTCTCGGCCTGCCCGCAACCGGCGCAAGGTAGTTGAGCTCTGCGGTCACGAACGGCAACGATTCGATTTTCGATTGTTGAAGGCCCATGGAAAGTCTCCCGGTATCCGATGTACCCCTTATTTCGGCTGGCCAATGGGGCTCAGCAAGGTCACGATCGAAATAGCAACGTTGCCATGCGGCGAGATCGCAAATAGGGAAAAACCTTCCCAGGACCCCGCCGGGCCTGGATGGTCCTTCTCACGCAACAATGCTGGGGCTGCGGGCTCCGGGTAAGGCGAACCATCATCAGGAAAGTCCCCCGATGCTCTCGAAATTTGAACGCTATCCGCTGACTTTCGGCCCTACGCCGATCGAGAAATTATCCCGCTTGACCAAGCATCTGGGCGGCAAGGTTGAGATTTTCGCAAAACGAGAAGACTGCAATTCCGGCCTCGCTTTCGGCGGCAACAAGCTGCGCAAGCTCGAATATATCGTCCCCGATGCGATCGCGAGCAACGCCGATACCCTCGTCACGATCGGCGGCGTGCAATCCAACCACACCCGCATGGTCGCCGCGGTCGCGGCCAAGCTTGGCATGAAATGCCGCCTGATCCAGGAGAGCTGGGTGCCGCATGAGGACGCGGTCTATGACCGGGTCGGAAACATCATGCTTTCCCGCATCATGGGCGCCGAGGTCCAGCTCGTGGATGAAGGCTTCGACATCGGCATCCGCGAAAGCTGGCTCGCGGCACTGGAAGACGTGAAGGCCAAAGGCGGCAAGCCCTACGCCATTCCAGCCGGCGCCTCCGTGCACAAGTTCGGCGGCCTCGGCTATGTCGGCTTCGCCGAGGAAGTGCGGATGCAGGAAAAGCAGATGGGCGTGAAGTTCGACTTCATCATCGTCTGCACAGTCACCGGTTCGACCCATGCCGGCATGGTGGTCGGGTTTGGGGCTGATGGCCGCGAACGCCAGGTCATCGGGATCGACGCCTCGTTCACGCCGGCGCAGACCAGGAGCCAGGTGCTGGAAATCGCCTGCAGTACGGCCGACCTGGTCGACGGCAAGGCTGTTTCAGCCGACGATATCGTCTTGCTGGAAGATTATGCCTATCCGGCTTACGGCGTGCCCTCCAAGGAAACCGTCGCCGCCATCCGCCTGTCGGCGCAGCTCGAAGGCATGATCACTGACCCAGTCTACGAGGGAAAATCAATGCAGGGCCTGATCGATCTGGTCCGGCAAGGATTTTTCCCTTCGGGATCGAAAGTACTTTACGCCCATCTGGGCGGTGCTCCGGCCCTCAACGGCTACAGCTACACGTTCCGCAACGGCTGAACAGCCCGGCGTTACGTGAGCTGCCACTAGGGCAGTTGCCGATCCGAGCGAATCGAAGGAACAGACCCAACCTAACGCGTCATTGAGAGCGCAAGCGAAGCAATCCAGACTTTCTCCATCGGATGCAGCCTGGATTGCTTCGTCGCTTTCGCTCCCTTGCGCAAACGCCTCGCGTTTGTCGCAGGCAATGACGAGCTGGTCCGGCTTTGCAGTTTCAGGCGAGCCGGCATTAATCCATGCTGATGCCGGTGGCCTTGATCAGCTTGGCCCATTTCGCGATCTCGCTTTTGACGTACTGGTCCAGATAGGCCGGCGTTGCGCGATCCTCGGTTACCAGCTTGAGGCCGACGTCCCCGAGCTTCTTTCGGACATCGGGTGTCTTCATCGTCTCGACCATGGCGTGATTGAGCTTCTGGACGATCGCGTCCGGGGTGCCCTTCGGCAGGAAGAACGCATTCCAGGTATAGGCGTTGACATCGAAGCCCTGCTCTTTGGCGGTCGGCACGTCTGGCAAAGCCGGCGAACGCACGTCGTCAAGAATGGCGATCGGCTTGACTGTGCCGGCATCGATCTGCGGCTTCGCCGTGGTGACGATATCGCAGAGGTAATCCACCCGTCCGCTCATGAGATCCGCCATTGCCGGAGCCGAGCCGCGATAGGGAACGTGAGTGACGTTGAGCCCCGTCACCGAGTTCATCAACGCACAACCAAGGTGGATGGCCGAACCGGTTCCCGCCGATGCAAACTGCATCTTGTCTTGATGGGCCTTGGTGTAAGTGACGAAATCCTTCATTGATTTGACCGGCAGATCCTTGCGCGCAACCAAAACCAGCGGCGCCTCCAGGAACAGACCGACACTGGTGAAGTCTTTCGTCGAATCGTAGAGGGGCTTCTTGTAGAGCGTCTGGTTCTGCGCCTGCGTACCCACCGTTCCCATCAGAAACGTGTAACCGTCAGGCGCGGCCTTCACGACGCGCTCTGCGCCGTTCATGCCGCCTGCACCGGCGACATTCTCGACGATAATCGTCTGGCCGAGGATCTCCCCCATCCGCTGCGCGAACAGGCGCGCCGGCACGTCATTGGGCCCGCCGGGGGCGAAGGTGTTGATCATGGTGAGCGTATGCGTCGGCCAGTCTTCGGCCATCGCGGGTTTCGCCAGAGACACACACAGCGCGGCCAGGCCGGCAATAACCAATCTTCGCATCATGCTTTCACCAATTTCTCGCTAGGCCGCCAACACGGTCTGGATTTGATTGCGGATCGCCTCTTTTTCGACGGCCGTCGTTTCCGATGTCAGCGGCAGATCGACCGCAATGTTTGCAGGCCGCTTCAGCACCACGATCCGATCGCCGATCTCGAGCGCTTCATTGATGGAGTGTGTGATGAACACCGCCGTCTTGCCGTTCTCCTTGACCAACCGCGCGAACTCGGCCCGCAATGTCCGGCCCGTCATCTCGTCCAGCGCCGAAAACGGCTCGTCACAGAGCAGGATGTTCGCGTCGGTGGCAAACGCGCGCGCGATCGATACGCGCTGCCGCATGCCGCCGGAAAGTGCATGCGGATAATCGTGCTCATGGCCGCGCAAGCCCAGTGTCGACAGCCACTGCATCGCCGTTGCCCGGCGTTTCTCGGCCGGCACATCGAGCATTTCGAGACCGAGTTCGACGTTCTGGACCGCCGTGCGCCAGGGCAGCAGACGGTCGCCCTGAAAAACGATCGCGATCTTGCCGCGGAATGAATCGAAGTCGCGAAACGGATTGCGGCCGTCGACCGTCACATGGCCCGAGGATGGTTCGGTCAGGCCCGCAATCATGTTGAAGATCGTCGATTTGCCGCAGCCGGTCTTGCCCAGCAGCGCCAGCATCTGTCCCCGCCCGATCGCAAGATCGAGCCGGTCGACCGCGACGTAGGAAGACACCGCACCGGGCTTGCCGAAGCTCTTGGATACCTGCTGCAGGCTGATGATCGGCTGGGACGCGGTCATAGGGTTCGCTCCGAAACGGCGCGGTAGCGGAATACGATGCGCTCGATCATGGTCAGTACCGCCTGCGCGATCAACACGAACAAGACGAGCTGCAGGGTCCAGGCCAACGCGCCGGCCATGTCGAATACCTGCTGCTGCTGCAAAAGTTCGTAGCCGACGCCGCCGGTCGCACCGACCAGTTCGGCCACCACGACGACGCGTGACGCATTGCCGAGGTTGACTTTCCACGCCGTGAGGATGTCCGGCAGGATGGCGGGGATGATCATGACCCGAAACAGCTTGAAGCGGGTCGGACGAAAACTCATCACCATTTCCGTGAGGTCGCGCGACATCCCCTGCAATGCGCCGAGCACCTGGAACGCAAATGCCGGCAGCGTCGTCATCACCATGATGAAGAAGATTCGCGGCTCGATGCCGTGAAACCAGATGATCGCAAACACCACCCAGGACAGCGCCGGGATGCCCTGGAACAACGTCAGAATCGGTGAGAGAAACTCGTTCGCGGCGCGCGAGCGCGCCATCACCACCGCGAACGCCGTACCAAAGATGAAAGCTCCGGCGAGACCGGCAAGGATCCGGCCCACCGTCGCAAGCACGTCACTGAACTGGCTCCAGCTCGAGAGAATGACGATGCAGCGCTTGAAGACGTCGACCAGTGACGGGAACAGGAACGGCGGGAAGAACAGCGACGCAACCTGCCAGATGCCGGCCACGACGAGGAACGGCAAAATATAGGTCACGGCGCGGCGGCCGAGCGCGACACCTCGGCTTGCCGATCCCGGTGAAGAGGATGCGGGCTGGGCCTGGGACATCGTCATTTCATCGGCCCTTGGTAGATCGTCGCTGCCGAAGGTTCAGACGGCAGGAACGAAATCGACTTGCCGGCATCGTAGACCGACCTGATCTCCTTGCTGACGTCGGCGGCACTGCGGATATTCATTCCCAGCCGGTCATTGGCGCGAATGAGATCAGCAATCGCCTTCTGATCCTCGCTGGAGCCCCTGGGATCAATCAGCTTCGAGGCCTCGTCGGGATGTGCAACGGTCCACTCACCGGCTTCCTTGTAGGCGGCATAAAGTTTCGGAACGACGTCCTTGTGCTTTTCAACCCAATCGGTATGAGCGGCGACCCCGAGATAGGGAATGTTGGTGCTGCCCGTCGCCTTCTTCCAGTTCTCCTTGATCTTGAGATCAAGCGTCCTGATGTCGGGCTTCTTGGCGAGCAGTGTCGTGTAGGCCGGCTCCCAGAGCTGCACGGCGCTGGCGCGATCGGCGAGCGCATAGCCGACCAGGCCGGGCGTCGCAGTGTTCACGACCGAGAACTTGCTGGTATCGGCGCCCAACTGCCGGGCGAACCAGTCGAACATCACGTAATTGGTGGTGCCCTTGGCGGCAGCGAGGTCCTTGCCCTCGAGGTCCTTGATCGACTTGATGTCCGGATGCGAGGTCACCACGGCGCCCCAGAAATCGAACAAGTTGAAGAGATAGGTGACCTTGACGCCACGGATATCGGCAAGCCCGACCGTCAGCAGCGAAGCGCTGCCGCCAAGCTGGAATTCGCCCGAGTTGAACTGCGCCGTGTAGGCGTCCGGCGGACGCTGCTCGAACGAGATCGACAGGCCGTGTTTTTCATCGAGCTTCTGTGCCTTGATAACCGGCGGCAGAAACGCGCCGAGCGACGGCGCCCCGAATATCACGATCGAAAGCTTCTGCAATTCCTCGGCCGACGATGACCCCATCGTCGCCAGCAGCAACAACGCCAAACCCACGCCAATTCGCTTCATCGTTCTTCCTCCCGGACATCGAGCCGCGCGACTTGCGCGCCACTCCTCTCTCTTATTCCTCGCCACGCGCGATAGCGCGATGCGTCATTTCACCCCGCAGCTCCGTTGACCGGCGCTTCGAATTCCTTTCGCAGGGCGACGAAGAAACGTCCGATCAGATGCTTCGAAACGCTTGCCAGAATGCGTTGCCCGACGCCGGCCACGAGACCACCGATCTCGCCGGTGCCCTTGTAGACCAGGCGCGAGTTGTTCTCGCCGTCGGGCTCGATTTCGAACCGGGCCGTGCCGTTGCCATGGCCCAGCGTGCCCGCGCCCGATACCTTGATGCTGCAGGTCTTTGGCGGCTCCTTGTCGGACAGCGCGATCTCGCCTTCGAACGAGCCACCGACCGCGGCGACCTTGAGCTGCATCTCGACCTTGTAGGCGTCGGGACCAATCTCGGTCATGCCCTTGCAGCCGGGGACGCAGCGCGTCAGAACTTTCGGGTCGTTGAGCGCAACCCACAACGCATCAACGGAAGCCGGGATCGTTTCATTTCCACCGATATCGAGCTTCACGGCTTTGCCTCACAATCCAAACAGTTTCTGCACCAGCCCGCCATTGA
>Ga0310811_10005294_pt1 | contig 16313 bp, 10 predicted proteins | sample YCmetagenome_FD_207642 | JGI IMG/M metagenome (GOLD analysis project Ga0310811, IMG submission 207642) | Soil microbial communities from experimental microcosm in Duke University, North Carolina, United States - YC | ecosystem: Engineered > Artificial ecosystem > Soil microcosm > Unclassified ...
CTCTACCGCGGCGCTTGCGATCACGGCAGGGTCGTTGTTCTCCGGATCGGCGACGTCGAGGCCGCCTTTCACTGCCTTCACCGTCACGACGCCGTGCGGCAGGGAAGCTTTCACCTTCTCGAGGTCAACCTTGCCGGGTTGCTGCACGCCGATCGTGACATTGACGAACATAGCGGTCTTGGAATCGACCTTGAGCGTGCGCAGCATGGCGAGCGAGCTGTGATGCAAGGCATCCTGCACCGCGCGCAATGCTGCCTTGGTGTAGTCGCCGCCATGCAGGTCGTTGCCGGTGCCGAGTTCCAGAATTACGCGCTTGCGGGCCATGCCTTGCTCTTCAAAGATCGAGACGCACGACGGCGGCCGCCTGCGCGATCACCGTTTTGTCGGTGCCGGCCTCGTTCGCGATTTCGAGGCCGCCTTCGACTACTTTCACCACGCCACTGCCGTGCGGCAGTACCTTCAGCACTTCAGCCTTGTCGACCTTGTCGGGCTGCGGCACGCCGATGAGCACCTCGACCTGCATGTCGTCGCTCGACTTGCCGACCGCCGTCGCAACGGTAAGCGAGTTGTGCCACAGCGCATCGCGCAGCGCCCGCACGGCGGCTTTGGTGTAATCACCGCCGCGGATGTCGGTGCCCATGCCGATCTCGAGGGCGACGCGCTTCAAAGCCATGGCGACTACTTGCTGCGCGAGGCGTCGATGCTCCACGGACCGGGGCCGGCCGCGGCGATGTAGAGGAAGATGAAGCAGAACAGGATTGCCGGCTCGCCGTTGTTCACGAGGGGAAAGAAGCCGCTCGGAACATGGGCCATGAAGTAGGCGACGGCCATCTCGCCCGCCAGGATGAAGGCCACCGGCCGCGTGAACACACCGAGGATCAAGAGGATGCTGCCGACCAGTTCGATGACGCCCGCAACGCCGATCAGGCTCATCAGATCGAGGTTGGCGAACATCTTGAGGGCCGGGAACTTGAACAGCTTCGCGGTGCTGTGCTCCAGAAACAGAAGAGCCGTCATGATCCGCAATATGCTGAGCAGTCGCGGCGCCCAGGATGCCGGAATGATCGTAAAGTCCATGGCGTTATCTCCCCTTAGACCGTTGCATCATGCAGGCACGATCTTTTTCCGACAAGCGATCTGACGAGGTTACTAAGTCACGGTTGCGTCACTGATCGCTCGCATGGCCGCTTTGCTTTGCTATATTTCAGACCAAGCGAAAGTGGCCGGAAGAGTCGAGTTGGAATCGTGGCGTTGTACGCGGCGCGTGGTCGGGAGGAGTGATGGCGACGGTCGAGATCCGGAACGTACGCAAGGCGTTCGGGTCGTTCGAAGTCCTGCATGGCGTTAGCGTCGATATTGCGGACGGAGAGTTCGTGGTGCTGGTGGGCCCGTCGGGCTGCGGCAAGTCCACCTTGCTGCGCATGTTGGCAGGGCTGGAGAACATCACATCGGGCGAGATCGCGATCGGCGGCAAGGTGGTGAACCTGGTGCCGCCCAAGGACCGCGACATCGCCATGGTGTTCCAGAATTACGCGCTCTATCCGCACATGACCGTGTTCGACAACATGGCCTTCTCGCTGACGCTCGCCAAGGCGCCGCGCTCAGTGATGGAAAACGAGGTCGAACGCGCCGCGAAGATCCTGGGGCTCGAGCAGCTCCTTGGCCGTTATCCACGTCAGCTTTCCGGCGGCCAGCGCCAGCGTGTCGCCATGGGCCGCGCGATCGTGCGCAACCCTCAAGTGTTCCTGTTCGACGAACCCTTGTCGAACCTCGACGCCAAGCTGCGCGTCCAGATGCGGGCCGAGATCAAGGAACTGCACCAGCGGCTCAAGGTGACGACGGTCTATGTCACGCACGACCAGATCGAGGCCATGACCATGGCCGACAAGATCGTGGTCATGAACGGTGGCAACATCGAGCAGATCGGCCGGCCGCTCGATCTCTACGATCACCCGGCCAATCTGTTCGTGGCTGGCTTCATCGGCTCGCCGGCGATGAACATGATCAGGGGGACGATCTCCAACGGTGCCTTGCGCATGGAGGATGGCACGGCCTGGCCCTTGCCGATCAACGGCGGACCCAAGGACGGGCCGGCCGTCTACGGCATCCGACCCGAGCATCTCATCATCGATCGCGGCGGCATTCCGGCGACTGTTCAGGTCGTCGAGCCGACGGGCTCGGAGACGCAGGTAACGATGCGCATCGGCGGCCAGCCCGTTCTCGGCGCCTTTCGCGAGCGCGTATCTGCGCAACCAGGCGAGATTTTGGCCGTGCGGCCTGACCCGGCGCTGGTCCATCTGTTCGACCAGCAATCGGGCCAACGGCTTTAGTCAGTGGAGTAGGAGGAGACGAGAGAAATGGTGTTCATTATCAGGCGGCGCGAAGCCCTCGGTTTGGGTGCATCGGCCATGGCGATGGCGCTCGCCCGCCAGGCGATGGGGCAGGATATTCCCAAGGCCGACGTCGCGGCGCCAAAGCTTACGCCGGAAAACGGCGCCTCCTTGCGCGTGCTGCGCCCGGCGCGCTTCGTCGAGCCGGATGAGGTGATCTTCCGCGCCAACACTGAGAAGTTCACCAAGGCAACCGGCGTGCAGGTGAAGGTCGATTTCGTCGGCTGGGAAGACATCCGCCAGCAGACCGCGGTGTCGGCCAATACCGGCGCCGGACCGGACGTCATCCTGGGCTGGGCCGAGGATCCGCACATCTTCTCCGACAAGGTCTCCGAGCTCAGCGACATCGCTGAATATCTCGGCAAGAAGTACGGCGGCTGGATGTTCCTGGGCGAGAAGTACGGCAAGAAGGCCAAGACCAACAACTGGATCGGCCTGCCGATGGGCGGGTCGAGCGGCCCGATCGTCTATCGCAAATCGGCCGTCAAGGAAGCTGGCTTCGACAGCATTCCCAACGACCATGCCAACTACCTTAAGCTCTGCCAGGCACTGAAGAAGATCAACAAGCCCGCGGGCTTCTCGCTTGGCAATGCGGTTGGCGACGCCAACGGCTTCGCCAACTGGCTGCTGTGGTCGCATGGCGCCTACCTGGTCGATGAGAACGGCAAGGTGGCGATCAACAGCAAAGAGACCTTGAACGCGCTGAACTACCTCAAGGAGCTCTATCCCAATTTCGTGCCGGGCACGCTCTCCTGGAACGACGTCAGCAACAACCGCGCCTATTCGGCGGGCGAGCTCTTTCTTACTGCCAACGGCGTGTCGCTTTACTTCTCGCTCAAGAACGATCCCAAGACCAAGCCGATCGCCGACGACACGGAGCATGCGCCGCTGATGAGCGGCATCGTCGGGAAGCCGGCGCAGACGGCGCTGGTCCTGAATGCCATGCTGTTCAAGCATTCCAAGTTCCAGAACGCCGCCAAGGCCTACCTCACCTACATGATGGAGGCCGAGCAGTACGATCCCTGGTTGACCGGCTGCCTCGGCTACTGGGCCCATCCGCTCAAAGCTTACGACAAGAGCAAGGTGTGGGAGAGCGATCCCAAGATCGCCGTCTATCGCAACTCGATGGATGCGCAGTTCTGGACTGGCTACAAGGGCCCGATCAACCAGGCCGCCGGCACCGTCGCCGCCGACTATGTGCTGGTGCAGATGTGTGCGTCCGTCGCGTCGGGCCAGGCGACGCCCGAGGCCGCAGTGAAGGAAGCCGAGCGCCGCGCCAAGCGCTACTACCGCTGACCGGTCGGGGCGGCGCGTCCGCATCGGATCGCGCCGCCCCATTTTGCGGGAGGGAAGATGAGCGTCGCGACGGTTACCGACTGGACGCGGGTACGGCCGCAGCCGAACTGGCTGGCGCGGCTGTTCGACTGGAAGCCGTTTCTCGTTCTGGCCTGCCTCCTGCCGGCCAGCGGTCTCCTGCTGGTGTTCCTGACCTATCCGCTGGGCCTCGGCGTCTGGCTTGCCTTCACCGACACCAAGATCGGCCGCGACGGCCAATGGATCGGCCTCGAGAATTTCGAGTATCTGCTCGAAGATCCGCAGTTCTGGAGCGCGGTCTTCTACAGCGTCTTCTACACGGCGGTGGCGACCTTCGGGAAATTTGCGCTCGGCCTCTGGCTTGCCCTGTTGCTCAACAACCACCTGCCATTCAAGAGCTTGTTGCGCGCCATCATCCTGCTGCCCTGGATCGTGCCGACCGTGCTGTCGGCGATCGCCTTCTGGTGGATCTACGATCCGCAGTTCTCGATCCTGTCCTTCCTCGCCGTTGACGTGCTCCACCTCAGGGACAGGTATTTCGATTTCCTCAGCACGACCTGGCCTGCGCGCTGGTCGTTGATCGCGGCCAACATCTGGCGCGGTATTCCGTTCGTGGCGATCTCGCTCCTGGCCGGGCTGCAGACGATCTCGCCCTCGCTTTACGAGGCGGCGCTGCTCGACGGTTCGACCGCCTGGCAGCGCTTCCGCTACATCACCTTTCCGCTCTTGCTGCCGATCCTCGCGATCGTGATGACCTTCTCGATCATCTTCACTTTCACCGACTTCCAGCTCGTCTACGCCATCACCCGCGGCGGTCCGATCAACTCGACGCACTTGATGGCGACGCTCGCCTTCCAGCGCGGCATCTCGGGCGGCGAGCTGGGCGAGGGGGCGGCGATCGCGGTGTCGATGATCCCGTTCCTCGTGGTCGCAACCTTGTTCAGCTACTTCGCGCTCGCGCGCCGCAAGTGGCAGCAGGGAGAGGCCAATGACTGACGTCCCAGCCAGCGGCGGTTCGACCAACACCGCAAGCGCCACGCCCGAGCAACTCGCCTGGGACAGCCGCGCCCGGCGAATGGTGACGATCTACCTGCCGCTTGCCTGTTTCGTGATCATCCTCCTGTTCCCCTTCTATTGGATGGCGATCACCGCCTTCAAACCGGACGACGAGCTCTACGACTACAAGCACTTCAATCCGTTCCTGGTCGCTAGCCCGACGCTGCGGCACATCAAGCATCTTTTGTTCGAGACCGCCTATCCGCACTGGCTGATGACCACCATGGGCATCGCGCTCGCCGCGACCGTGGTATCGCTGTTCGCGAGCGTGCTCGCAGCCTATGCGATCCAGCGCCTGCGGTTCAGGGGCAGCCAATATGTCGGGCTCGCGATCTATCTCGCCTACCTCGTGCCGCCCTCGATCCTGTTCATTCCGCTTGCGACCACGGTCTACCAGCTCGGCCTGTTCGATTCGCCATTCGCCCTGATCCTCACCTATCCGACCTTCCTGGTGCCGTTCTGCACCTGGCTGCTGATCGGCTACTTCAAGTCGATCCCCTACGAGCTCGAGGAGTGCGCGCTGATCGATGGGGCGACGCGCCTGCAGATCCTGCGGCGCATCACGCTGCCGCTTGCGGTTCCGGGATTGATCTCGGCCGGCATCTTCTCCTTCACTTTGTCGTGGAACGAGTTCATCTACGCGCTCGCCTTCATCCAGAGCAGCGAGAAGAAGACCGTGCCGGTCGCGATCCTGACCGAACTGGTCTCGGGTGACGTCTATCAGTGGGGCGCGCTGATGGCGGGCTCTCTGCTCGGCTCGCTGCCGGTCGCCATCTTCTATTCCTTCTTTGTCGACTACTACGTGTCGTCGCTGACCGGCGCGGTGAAGGAGTAATTCGTCTAGGGTTCCGGCTGTTGCCACCGGCGACGTGGCGGGTCATTCAGCGCCCGACGGCGGGCATCAGACTTGGCGCGTCTAGCAGGGATACGAGGATCCGTTCGAGTGCTTCCGCCTCGATCGGCTTTTGCAACAGTGGCACGTTGGCGTATCGGCGATCGACGCTGTCGCGCTGATAGCCCGTCAGGAAGACGAACGGCACGCCGCGAGAGATCAGGTAGTCGGCAAGTGGATCGGCATGTTCTCCGGCAAGATTGAAATCGATAAGGGCACCGTCGAACTGCTCGCTCCTGGCTGCGGCGAGGCCTTCGGTCAGGTTGGCGTAGGGACCGAGCACCACGGCGCCCATGCTTTCGAGCAGACGCTTGGCCATTAGGCCGACCAGGAATTCGTCCTCGACCATCAGCAGGCGTTTGTCGGCCAAGCTCGATCCGGAGGTTTGTACTTGGGGAAACGCCACAGGCGGTGACGTCTCGTCGGTCTTCACACTGACGATCTGCGCGCGAGGGATCGAGAGGTGGCAATGCAAACCTTCCGGTCGCCAATCGTATCGCACGCCACCGCGGAACTGAGCCTCGATGCTGGAGCGCACAATGCTGAGGCCAAAGCCGAGAAAGGCGGGAGGTGCTGCCGGCGGTCCGCCCGCCTCGATCCAGTCGAGTTCGAGCGCCTTCTCGCCCATAGACCAGACGAGATTCAAGCGGCCCTGCTCCGTGGACAAACCTCCGTACTTCACCGCATTCGTCGCGAGCTCGTGAAGCGCAAGCGCAACAGCTTGCGCGGTCGCCGGCAACAGCATCGCTGGCGGGCCGTGGATGGCGATCCGGTCGTTGCGCTCGGTCCGGTAGGGCGCCAGCTCTTCGGCGACAATGCGGTGAAGATCGGCGCCCTGCCAGCGTGTCGTGGAAAGAAGATTATGCGTCGCGGCAAGCGCATGGATGCGGCCTTCTACCGTGGCGATGAACTCGGGCGTCGTCTTTGCCTTGGTGAGACGCAGCACCGAAAGGACAACCGCAAGCATGTTCTTGGCACGGTGATCGACCTCGCGTGCAAGCAGAAGCTGTCGCTCCTCAGCGCGCTTTCTCTCGGTCAGGTCGACTGTAACGCCGTTCAGACGCACCACTTCGCCCTGCTCGTTACGGGTGGCGGCGCCGGCGCCAAAACACCAACGCGTCTCGCCGTTCGGCCGAACGACACGAAATTCCTGCTGGTAGCGACCGGCCGCGTCGAGTGTCAACTCTGCCATGGTGTACCTGCCCCGGTCCTCGGGATGTACCATGGCGCAGATGCTCTCACGCGTTGGCTCGAACTGGCCTGGAGCGACGCCGAAAATGCGGAACTGCCCGTCGTCCCACCGGAAGCGGCCAGTCCTCACGTCCAGCTCCCATGATCCCATGTCGCCCGCCGACAGGGCGAGCGAGCGGCGCTCCTCGCTCCTGCGGAGGCGCTCGGTCTGGGCCTCGAGTTCGGCGGTGCGTGCGGCCACCCGCGCCTCCAGTTCGCTGTTTAGCGCCTCGAGCTGGCGTGTCTTGCGATAGAGCTCGATGAACACCTTGACCTTGGCGCGCAGCACCTCGGGTACGACCGGCACGGTCACATAGTCGACCGCGCCGATCGCGTAGCCGCGCATGTGGTCGGAATCGGTGATCTGCACGCCGGACACGAAGATGATGGCGAGCTTCTCGAAGCGCGGATGCTCGCGGATCATGGTGGCGAGCTGAAAGCCGTCAATTTGCGGCATGACGACGTCGATCAGCACGACTGCAACGTCGGTCTTCAGGAGGACACCGAGCGCCTCGTGCGGCGATGTGGCCTTGATCAGGTTCTCGCCGAGCTCGGCCAGAATTACCTCGTAGCTCAAGAGCTTCGCGGGCTGGTCGTCCACAAGCAGGATGTTGACCTTGTCCACGGTTTTCCCCGGTTGGCGGTGCGTGCCTAGCGATGCAACCAAAGACGGAGCGCGCTGAAGAGCTGTTCGGTGTTGACCGGCTTGGCCAGGTAATCCGACGCGCCTGCCTCGAGACACTTCTCTCGATCGCCCTTCATGGCCTTTGCGGTGAGAGCAATGATGGGCAGGCGCCGCAGTGTCGGGTTGCGCCGGATAAGAACGATGGTTTCGTAGCCGTCCATTTCCGGCATCATGATGTCCATCAGCACGATCGCGACGTCTGGTGATTTTTCCAGGATCGAGATCGCTTCCTGGCCCGTGGTCGCGATAAGCACCTGCATGCCGCGCCGTTCGAGTGCGCTCGACAGGGCGAAGATGTTGCGCGTGTCGTCGTCGACCACCAGAACCGTCCGTCCGGCCAGCATCTCGTCCGAGGCGTGCAGCCGCTCGAGCATGCGCTGCTTGTCGACGGGCAGGTCGGCCGCGACCTGGTGCAGGAAGAGGGCGGTCTCGTCGAACAGGCGCTCGGGTGAAGCTGCACCCTTCACCACGATGCTGCGCGCCATGGTGTGGAGCTGTGCGTCCTCTTCTGTCGTCAGCTCCCGCCCGGTGAAGACCACCACCGGCAGATCGGCGAGCGCAGGATCCTTCTGCATCTCCTGCAGCACGTCGAAACCCGACATGTCGGGCAGGCGCAGGTCGAGCACCATGCAGTCGAAGCGCTGCGCTCGCAACTTCGCGAGAGCGCCGTGGCCGCTATCGGCAGTGTCGATATCGATATCGGGATGCGATAGCAGCTCGGTCACGCCAAGCCGTTCGGCTTCGTTGTCCTCGGCGATCAACAGCCGCTTCCTGCGCGGCTTCACGTACTCACTGATACGCGACAGGGCCGCACTCAGCCCGGCGGTCGTGGTGGGCTTGTTGAGGTAAGAGAAGGCGCCGCGCGCGAGCCCCTGCTGGCGATCCTCGTCCATGCTCAGGATCTGCACCGGGATGTGGCGGGTTTCGAGCGTGCGCTTGAACTGACTCAGGACATTCCAACCCAGCATGTCGGGCAGGAAGATGTCGAGCGACATGGCGACCGGCTTGTATTCAAGTGCGAGGTCGAGCGCTTCCGCCCCGCGCGCCGTCACCAGCGCCTTGAGTCCCGCGGCATGAGCCGCATCGACCAGAATGGCGGCATAGTGAGGGTCGTCCTCGACAATCAGCAGTGTCGGATCGCTGGGCTGCAGGGTATGGCGGTCGTCGGGGAACTGGTCAGCCAGCCGATCAGGCAGCGAAGCCTGTGGCACAGCAAGGCTGGCCTGGGCCGGCAGTCGCAGGGCCGTGCGCGGACCTGTATACATGGTCGGCAGATAGAGCGTGAAGGTACTGCCCATGCCGGGAGTGCTGCGCAGGGCAAGCTCGCCACCGAGCAGGGTCGCGAGCTCGCGGCTGATCGCAAGTCCCAGCCCTGTGCCGCCATACTTGCGACTGGTGCTGGCATCGGCCTGCTGAAAGGCCTCGAACACGATCTTCTGCTTTTCGACCGGGATGCCGACGCCGGTGTCGGTCACCTCAAAGGCGACCACCGGGCCCGCCTGGCCGAGCGTCGTGTTGTCGGGCCGCCAGCCGCCGCGCACCGGCAGCACGCGCAACCGCACGCTGCCTTGGGCAGTGAACTTCAGTGCGTTGGACAGGAGATTCTTCAGGATCTGCTGTAGCCGCTTGGAGTCGGTCACGATGCTGCGGCCGAGGCTGGGATCGAGCTGAACGTCGAACGACAAGCCCTGCGATTCGGCCTGATGGCGGAACGGCCGCGCGACCGTTTCCAACACGTTGGTGAAGAAGATTTCCTCGGCGTCGACTGTGACAGTGCCCGATTCGATCTTGCTGAGATCGAGAATGTCGCTGATCAGGTTGAGGAGATCGGTGCCTGCGCCATGGATGGTGCGGGCGAACTCAACCTGCTTGGGCACCAGGTTGCCCTCGGGGTTGTCGGCGAGCTGCTGGCCGAGGATCAGGATCGAGTTGAGCGGCGTGCGCAGCTCGTGACTCATGTTGGCCAGGAATTCGGACTTGTAGCGCGAGGTCAGGGCAAGCTCGGTGGCCTTCTCCTCCACCGCACGGCGCGCCTGCTCGATTTCCTGGTTCTTGCGCTCGACCTCCACGTTGCGCTCGGCGAGCTGCTGCGCCTTCTGCTCGAGCTGTTCGTTGGTCTGTTGCAGCTCGGCCTGCTGGGTTTGCAGTTCGCTGGCGAGCTTTTGGGACTGCTGCAGCAGGCTTTCGGTCTGCATGGTGGCCTCGATCGAATTCAGCACGATGCCAATCGAGGCAGTAAGCTGTTCGAGGAAAGCGATCTGCAGCTCGGTGAAGTGGCTGAGCGAGGCAAGCTCGATGACGGCCTTCACCTGGCCCTCGAACAGCACCGGCAGCACAATGATGCTCTTGGGGGGCATCTTGAACAGGGCCGACGCGATCGGCCGCACCGAGAGCGGCATGTCGGTGATCAGGATCTGTCGGCGATCGGCCGCGCATTGGCCAATCAGGCCCTCACCGACGCGAATTACCTCAGTATGGCCGGCGTCGGCCGAATCGGCATAGACCGACAGGAGCCGCAGATTTGCTTCGTCGTGATTGCGGTAGATCACCGCCTGATGTGCGCCGACGAGCGGCGTCAGCTCCGACAGCATCAGCCGGCCGACCGTGCCGAGATCGCGCTGGCCTTGCAGCATGTTGGTGAACTTGGCGAGGTTGGTCTTCAGCCAATCCTGCTCGGTGTTGCGCTCCGTTGTCAGACGGAGGTTGTCAATCATGGTGTTGAGTTTGTCCTTGAGCTCGGCCACTTCGCCCAAGGCATCGACCTGAATCGAGCGTGTAAGATCGCCTTTGGTGACGGCAGTCGCAACCTCGGCGATGGCACGGACCTGAGTGGTAAGGTTCGCCGCCAGCATGTTTACGTTGCCGGTGAGATCCTTCCAGGTGCCGGCAACGCCGGGCACCTGGGCCTGGCCGCCGAGTTTGCCTTCGGTGCCGACCTCGCGCGCCACGCGCGTCACTTCTCCTGCGAAGCCGTTGAGTTGGTCGACCATCGTGTTGATGGTCTCCTTGAGCTGCAGGATCTCACCGCGCACGTCAACGGTGATCTTCTTGGAGAGATCGCCCAACGCCACGGCCGTCGTCACCTCCGCGATGTTGCGCACCTGAGTGGTGAGGTTGGCCGCCAGCATGTTCACGTTGTCGGTGAGGTCCTTCCAGGTGCCGGCGACGCCGGGCACCTGTGCCTGACCGCCGAGCTTGCCTTCGGTGCCGACCTCGCGCGCCACGCGCGTGACCTCGCCGGCAAAGGAATTCAGCTGGTCGACCATCGTGTTGATGGTCTCCTTCAGCCGCAGGATCTCACCCGAGGCGTCGACGGTGATCTTCTTCGAGAGGTCGCCGCCCGCCACGGCCGTCGTGACCTCGGCGATATTGCGCACCTGAGTGGTGAGGTTGGCCGCCAGCAGGTTGACGTTGTCGGTGAGGTCTTTCCAGGTGCCGGCGACGCCCGGAACCTGAGCCTGACCGCCAAGCTTACCCTCGGTGCCGACCTCGCGTGCCACGCGTGTCACTTCACCCGCGAAACCATTGAGCTGGTCGACCATCGTGTTGATGGTCTCCTTGAGCTGCAGGATCTCGCCGCGCACGTCGACGGTGATCTTCTTGGAAAGGTCGCCGTTGGCGACCGCCGTGGTCACCTCGGCGATGTTGCGCACCTGGCTGGTAAGGTTGGTCGCCATCGAATTGACGTTGTCGGTGAGTTCTTTCCAGGTGCCGGCGATGCCCGGTACCTGGGCCTGGCCGCCGAGCTTGCCCTCGGTGCCGACCTCGCGTGCCACGCGCGTCACTTCGCCGGCGAAGGAGTTCAACTGGTCGACCATCGTGTTGATGGTCTCCTTCAGCCGCAGGATCTCGCCAGAGACATCGACGGTGATCTTCTTGGAGAGGTCGCCGTTGGCGACCGCTGTTGTGACATCCGCGATGTTACGCACCTGGGTCGTGAGGTTGGCTGCCAGCAGGTTGACGTTGTCGGTGAGATCCTTCCAGACGCCGGCAACGCCCGGCACCTGGGCCTGGCCGCCGAGTTTGCCTTCGGTGCCGACCTCGCGCGCCACGCGCGTCACTTCGCCCGCGAAGGAGTTCAACTGGTCGACCATCGTGTTGATGGTCTCCTTGAGCTGCAGGATCTCGCCGCGCACGTCGACGGTGATCTTCTTGGAAAGGTCGCCGCCCGCCACGGCCGTCGTCACCTCGGCGATGTTGCGCACCTGGCTGGTAAGGTTGGTCGCCATCGAGTTGACGTTGTCGGTGAGGTCCTTCCAGGTGCCGGCGACGCCGGGTACCTGGGCCTGGCCGCCGAGCTTACCTTCGGTGCCGACCTCGCGCGCCACGCGCGTGACCTCGCCGGCAAAGGAATTCAGCTGGTCGACCATCGTGTTGATGGTCTCCTTGAGCTGCAGGATCTCGCCCGAAACATTCACTGTGATCTTCTTGGAGAGGTCACCGCGTGCCACCGCCGTGGTCACCTCGGCGATGTTGCGAACCTGGTCGGTCAGGTTGCCACACATGGCGTTCACCGAATCGGTGAGATCCTTCCAGGTGCCGGCGACGCCCGGCACGATCGCCTGGCCGCCGAGCTTGCCCTCGGTGCCAACCTCGCGCGCCACGCGCGTCACTTCCGAGGCGAACGAGCGAAGCTGATCGACCATCGTGTTGATGGCTTCCTTGAGCTGCAGGATCTCGCCGCGCACGTCCACGGTGATCTTGCGCGAGAGGTCGCCATCTGCGACCGCAATGGTGACGTCTGAGATGTTACGGACCTGGGCCGTGAGGTTGTTGGCCATCGAGTTGACGCTCTCCGTCAGCTCGCGCCAGACGCCCGTCACCTCGCTCACCTGGGCCTGGCCGCCGAGCTTGCCCTCGGTGCCGACCTCGCGTGCCACACGCGTCACCTCGGAGGTGAAGACCGAGAGCTGCTTGATCATCGTGTTGACGATGTTGGCCGAGCGCAGGAATTCGCCCTTGAGTGGCCGGCCATCGACGTCGAGGCGCACCGTTTGCAGGAGGTCGCCCTGCGCCACCGCAGAGATCACGCGTGTCACTTCCGTCGTCGGCCAGACGAGATCATTGATCAGGCTATTGACGGAATTTTCCATCTCGCCCCAGGCGGCGGTGGATATGCCGAACTTCACGCGCTGGCGGGTTCGTCCCTGCTCGCCTACCGCCTTGCCGATGCGTTCGAGCTGCTGGGCCATGTTCTGGTTGGCCGCGACGATCTCATTGAACAGAACATGGATGCGGCCTAGCGCCCCTTCGTGGAGGCCGCCCAGACGGACCGAAAAGTCGCCGGCGCGCATCGCCTCCATTGCGCGGAGCAGGTCGTAAAGTTCGTCCGAATGCGTACCGTTGCGGCTGGGGTTGGCTGAAAGAACATTGCTTGGGCGGTTGGTAACGGACGAACCGGCGTCAGCGGCCATAGCGCAGCCCCCCTTTGTATCATTGGAGGGGCACACAACCCGCGGCAAGGGATCGGCCACAACGACACGTTCTCCCCGCTCGCAAATCCCCCCAACACGGGGCAATTAACGCGGCTGCTGCGAAAAGGTTGCACAGAAAGCTGTGCACAATGGCCGGGGGAAGGCTGATCAGGCTGGCGGCGCGACGGACAGGCCCTTGACCTCGTGTTTAGCAATCAGCTGAGCCACCAGGCCCGACCGTTTGGCCTCCTCGACGAAGTCGGACAGGAACTTGGCGCCGGTGGTATTGGCGCGCGGCGTTCCAACCGCCTGCTGCACGGCACTGAACTTACCATCGAGGATGGTGGCGCTCGGCAGCTTATCGATGTCCTTCAGGAGCCCCGGACGCAGGCCCGCTAACACGTCGAGCTTGTCGTCGACGAACTTGTTGAAGGCGGCATCTAGTCCCGCGATGGGAACGAGGGTCGCGTTCTTGATGTTGTTCTCGAGCCAGAGGCCATAGGCCGAGCGGGCGGAGACGGCGATGCGCACGCCTTTCTTGTCGACATCCGCGATGGTTTTGATCGGCGAGCCGGCCGGGACCATGTAAGTCGCCTCGATCTCGCAATAGGCGGCAGTGAAGGAGATTACGGCGGCACGCTGTGGCTCGGCGCCGATGTTGCCGATGTCCCACACATTGTTGCCCGCCTGGTCGGCAAGCTCGCCGGGAGTCTTGAACGGCACGTACTTCACGGGAACGCCGAGCCGATCGGCGATCGCGCGCGCCATGTCGGGCGACACACCCTCGGGATCGCCGTTGGCGCTGCGGCCCGTCACGAGCAGGAAATTCGAGAGATTGATACCGGCACGCAAAACGCCGGTCGGGGCCAGTTCGGCTTTCACTTTGTCGCTCATGAGTCGAGCTTATACTGAACCGGCCAAGGGGAGAAATGCGCATGACGGACGGCTGCATCGTTGAAACTGCGAGCGGCCGCGTCCGCGGCACCGTCGAGCGCGGCGTCCGCGCCTTCAAAGGCATTCCCTATGCTGCGCCACCGCTGAGAGCTTTGCGCTGGAAATCGCCACAGAAGGCCGCGCCATGGCCTGGTGTCCGCGAGGCCGCATCGTACGGCAACATGTCGATCCAGGCCGAGAACGTGTTCGACCTGCCGGCCGACCTGCTCAAGCTTTTCACGCTGGGCGGCCGTCAGAAGATCAGCGAGGACTGCCTCTACCTCAATATCTGGACGTCAGGCCTTGAAGGGAGGAAGCGGCCGGTCCTGTTCTGGTGCCATGGCGGCGCGTTCGTCACCGGTTCGGGATCGTCGCCGTGGACCGACGGCGCCAATCTCTGCCGCCTCGATGATGTCGTGGTCGTGTCGATCAACCACCGCCTTGGCGCGCTGGGCTATCTGCATCTGGAAGATATCGCCGGCGACGCGTTCGCTGGCGCCGGCACGGCGGGCATGCGCGACATTGTGGCCGCGCTCGAATGGGTGCGGGACAACATCGCCGCCTTCGGCGGTGATGCAGGGAACGTCACGATCTTCGGAGAGTCAGGCGGTGGCGCGAAAGTGTGCGTGCTGATGGCGCTGCCCTCGGCCAAAGGCCTGTTTCACAAGGCCGTGATCCAGAGCGGCCCGGCTGTCCAGATGGCCGACCGCGAGGACGGCACTAAAACAGCACGCCAGATATTGGCGGAGCTTGGCCTTGATGTCGCTTCGGCTGGCAAGCTGCGCGAGCTGCCAGCACTCACGATTCTGAAGGCCCAGAATGCCGTGCAGGCAACGGTGGGCCGCGCTTCTTTCGCCGATCGCCGTCGGCTTGGCTTCAATCCGGTGATCGACCATACATTTTTTCCCGGCGGTCCTTTTGCGCCGGCTGCACCTGTGGTGTCAGCGCATGTGCCGCTGATGATCGGCACCAACAAGGATGAGATGGCGCTGTTCCTCGGTCATCTGGACTGGGTCAGGAAGGCGACGTTCGACTCTCTTGTCGACGCGATGACGCCCTACGTCGGGGCACGCTCGGCTGACGTCATCGCAGCCTACCGCAAGGCGCAACCCGATATGAAGGCCGATGAGATAGGCCTCCATATCGTGGGTGATCTCGGCATACGCAACCTTTCGCTCACCATCGCCGAGCGCAAGCTTGCACAGCGAGCGGCCGATGTGTTCGTCTATCTGTTTGCTTGGGAAACGCCGATCCTGGGCGGAAGACTGCGCTCCTGTCACACTCTCGAAATTCCGTTCGTGTTCAATAATCTCGACGAGGCGGCGCTGACCGGCGATGATCCGACACGGCTGGCTTTGGGCGAACGCATGGCGCGGGCTTGGATCGCTTTCGCGAGGACGGGTCGGCCAGGGCACGCGGGCCTTCCCGATTGGCCCGTCTATTCGACCGCGACGCGGCCGACGATGATCTTCGATACCGAGTGCCGGATGAAGAACGATCCTTACGGCGCGGAACGACGGGTTTGGGAGGGCGCATGAAGATCACAGACGTCTCGCTCACGCTCTTTTCCTGGGACGATATTCCCGCCACGCAATACGGCCAGATCGCCCGCTTTTCGGGATCGAGTGCGCTCGGCTTTCTGTGCCTCAGGACCGACGACGGCGTCGAGGGTCATGCCTTCCTGGGCTCGGCGTCCAACTCCGCGGCCAACGACGGACAGGGCCTGATCACCCATCTGAAGCCGATCCTGATGGGCAAGAACCCCATCATGCGTGAGGCGATCGTCGCCGAGCTTTGGCGCCGGCAGCGAACGGCAGGCGTTCGCTGCATTGGTGCAGTCGATGTCGCATTATGGGATCTTGTCGGCAAAGCGATAGGGCAGCCGATCCATCGCCTGCTGGGTACGTTCCGCGAATCGGTGCCCGCCTATGCGAGCTCGGCCGTGCTCGTGTCACCCGAGGCTTACGCGGAAGAGGCGCTAAAGCACAAGGAGGAGGGCTGGGCCGCCTACAAGATCCATCCGCCGACGCAATGGCAGACCGACATCAAGGTGTGCGAGGCGGTGCGCCGCGCGGTGGGCGATTACACGGTCATGCTCGATTCGACCTGGGCCTACGACTATCCGGCGGCGCTGCGTGTCGGGCGGGTCGCCGAGGAGCTGGACTTCTTCTGGTACGAGGATCCGCTGCACGACCAGGACATCTACAACTATGTGAAGCTCAAGCAGCAGCTCTCGATCCCGATCCTCGCCACCGAGTATCCCATCACCGGCCTCGAGTCCTACCAGCCCTGGATCATGCAGCAGGCGACCGATTTCCTGCGCGGCGATGTTGCGGTGAAGGGCGGCATCACGACCCTGGTGAAGGCAGCGCATCTCGCCGAGGCATTCCGGATGAGCT
>Ga0310811_10005295_pt1 | contig 16310 bp, 13 predicted proteins | sample YCmetagenome_FD_207642 | JGI IMG/M metagenome (GOLD analysis project Ga0310811, IMG submission 207642) | Soil microbial communities from experimental microcosm in Duke University, North Carolina, United States - YC | ecosystem: Engineered > Artificial ecosystem > Soil microcosm > Unclassified ...
AAGTCTCTGGCGGCTCGGCCGCCAACACCATCGTCGGCATCGGCAGCCTCGGTGCGCGTGCCGCCTATGTCGGCAAGGTCAAGGACGACCAGATCGGCAAGCTCTACGTCCACGACATCCGCGCCGCCGGCGTCGCCTTCAACACGCCCGCTGCCAAGGACGGCCCCGCCACCGGCTGTTCCTACATTCTGGTGACGGGCGATGGCGAGCGCACCATGAATACTTATCTCGGCGCTGCGCAGGATCTGTCGCCCGCCGATATCGATCCGGTCGAGATCGCGGCTGCCAAGATCGTCTATCTCGAGGGCTATCTCTGGGATCCGCCGGGCGCCAAGGAAGCCTTCCTGAAGGCTTCCAAGATCGCTCACGAGGCCGGCCGCAAGGTGGCACTGACGCTCTCGGACTCCTTCTGCGTCGGCCGCTATCGCGACGAGTTTCTGGGGCTGATGCGCAACGGCACCGCGGACATCGTGTTCGCCAACGAGTCCGAGCTGCACTCGCTCTACGAGACCTCCGATTTCGACACCGCGCTCAAGCAGCTGCGCAGCGACGTCAAGCTCGGCGTGGTCACGCGCAGCGAGAAGGGTTGCGTTGTGGTGACGCCGACGGACGCCGTCGCAGCGCCGGCTTCGCCGATCACGCAGCTTGTCGACACAACCGGCGCCGGCGATCTCTTCGCCGCCGGCTTCCTCTACGGCCTCGCGCGGGATCTGTCGCACAAGCAGTGCGGCGAGCTCGGTGCGCTCGCCGCAGCCGAAGTCATCCAGCACATCGGCGCAAGGCCGCAGGTGTCGCTGAAGGAATTGGCCCGGCAGCGCGGGCTGACGGTTTAGTTTCTGTCGTCCTGGGCAAGCGAGCGCTGATCCAGGACCCATTACCCCTGCGGGCTGTTGCTTGAATCGATGCCGATGAGGCGTCCGTCGCAACGCAGAGTTGGGATAATGGGTCCTGGCTTTCGCCAGGACGACGCCGATAGACAAGCCCGATTGGCGTCACGCCGTCTTCGCCGCCTTCAGCCCCAACCGCTGCTCCACCGCATCGCGCATCACGAATTTCTGGATCTTGCCGGTCACGGTCATCGGAAATTCGTCGACGAATTCCACGTAGCGCGGGATCTTGTTGTGGGCGATCTGGCCGTCGCAGAAGGCGCGGACTTCTTCCGCGGTCAGCGTCTCGCCTGACCGAACGCGGATCCAGGCGCAGAGCTCTTCGCCATAGCGGGTGTCGGCCACGCCGAAGATCTGTACGTCCTGGATCTTGGGGTGACGGTACAGGAACTCCTCGATCTCGCGTGGATAGAGGTTCTCGCCGCCGCGGATCACTAGGTCCTTGATGCGGCCGACGATGTTGCAATAGCCCTCATCGTCGATGGTGGCGAGATCGCCGGTGTGCATCCAGCCATTGGCGTCGAGCACGTCGCCGGTCTTTTCCGCCTCCTCCCAATAGCCCAGCATGACGCTGTAGCCGCGGGTGCAGAGCTCGCCGCGTTCGCCGCGCTTGACGATCCTGCCTTCGAGATCGACGACCTTCACCTCGACATGCGGATGAATCCGCCCGACGGTGGAGACGCGCCGCTCGAGCGGATCGTCCGTCGCGCTCTGGAAGCTGACGGGGCTGGTCTCGGTCATGCCATAGGCGATGGTGACCTCGCGCATGTTCATCTCGGTGTTGACGCGCTTCATCACCTCGATCGGGCAGGGCGCGCCGGCCATGATGCCGGTGCGCAGCGATTTCAGATTGAAATTCTTGAACTCGGGATGGTCGAGCTCCGCGATGAACATGGTCGGCACGCCGTAGAGCGTCGTGCATTTCTCCTGTTCGATCGCGCGCAGCGTCGCCAGCGGATCAAATCCCTCGCCGGGATAGACCATGGTGGTGCCGAGCGTGACGGAGGCGAGATTGCCCATCACCATGCCGAAGCAATGATAGAGCGGCACCGGAATGCAGATGCGGTCCTGTTCGGTGAGCCGCATCGCGCGGCCGGTGAAATAGCCGTTGTTGAGGATATTGTGGTGCGTCAGCGTCACGCCCTTGGGAGAGCCCGTGGTGCCGCTGGTGAACTGGATGTTGACGGGATCGTCGAACTGAAGCGCCGCGCCGAGCGCGGCCAGCTGTTCGCGATGCTCCGCCTTGCCCATGCGTGCGACCTCCTCGAAGGCAACGGTGCCGGATGCTGACGGGCCGCCAATCTGGATCACCATCCGCAGGGCTGGCAGCCGTGCCGCCCGCAATTTCCCCGGCGTAGCGCTCGCCAACTCGGGCAGCAGCGTATTGAGCATCTCCATGTAGTTGCTGGTCTTGAACGCCGTCGCGCTGACGATCGCGGCGCAGCCGACCTTCTTCAGCGCGAACTCCAGCTCGCTGAGCCGATAGGCGGGATTGATCGTCACCAGAATCAGGCCCGCCTTGGCGGCGGCGAACTGGGTCAGCGTCCATTCCGGCCGGTTCAGCGACCAGATGCCGATCCGCTCGCCGCGTTCAAGGCCGAGCGCGAGAAAGCCCGCAGCGAGCGCGTCGACGCGCTCGGCGAACTCCGCCCAGGTCCATCGCACGCCGTGGCTGGGCGAGACCAGCGCCTCGCGCTTCCCCCAGCGCCGTACCGCATGGTCGAGGCTGCGACCGATGGTGTCACCGAGCAGCGGCGTGTCCGAGATGCCGCAAACGTAGCTGTCGGCTTTGCCTGCAAGATCGTTCGCCAAGGTCGTCTCCTCGAAATGATTGCCTCGTGCCCGAAGCCGATGGCGCTTGGGCACGAGGTTATCCCTTGCCGGGAAGGCGCGCGACGCCGCGCGCCTCATACTAAGGGGTTAGGCCGCCTTCTTGCCGCTCCCCGCATCGAGCCCGGCATAGACGCCACGCTCGAATCCCGCGAATGCCTGCAGGCATTTCGCGTCGGCAAACGGCAAGAGCTGCATCAGGATCACGCCGGTGACGTCGCGCGCCGGGTCGATCCAGTAATAGGTGTTGGCAAGGCCCGCCCAGGCGAGGCTGCCGGCGCTGCGGCCCTCCGCAGTCTTGGCGGTGTTGATCATGAAGCTGAGGCCCCATTTCTTCACCTGCTCCGGGTAGAGATCGACGTCGTTGGTGTACATCGGCGCGGCCGTCGCCAGCCGGTTCATGTTCAGATCGCCCATCTGGTTCTGGCTCATGGCGGCGATCGTCTCTGGCTTCAGCACCTGGTTGCCGTTGCCGCGGCCCTTGTTCAGGATCATCTGGGTGAACTTGATGTAATCGGCCGCGGTCGAATAGAGGCCGCCGCCGCCCATGTGGAATTCCGGATTCTGCTCGAGCTCGAACGGAATTGCGGCAAGCTGGCCATCCTCGCCGCGCGCATGCATGCCGACGAGACGCTTGCGCATGTCGTCGGTGATCTTGAAGCCGGTGTCGGACATGCCGAGCGGCGCAAACATATTGTCACGCAAGTAAGCATCGAGCCGCTTGCCGCTGACGGCTTCCACCGCCTTGCCGATGAAATCGATGTTGGTGCCGTATTCCCAGCGCGTGCCGGGATCGGTCATGACAGGCGTCTTCAGCGCGGCGTTCTGGCAGGTGGTGATCGGGGGGATGCCGGCCTTCTCCAGGTAAACGGCGAGATCGGCGTTCCACATGTTGTAGGCGAAGCCGGCGGTGTGCGTCATGAGCTGGCGCAAGGTGATGGCGGTCTTCGCAGGCCGCAGCTTCGGCTCGCCCTTGGCATCAAAGCCTTCCAGCACCTGCGGCTTGGCGAGATCGGGCAGCAGGGATCCGATCGGCGCGTCAAGTGACAACTTGCCTTGCTCGACCAGCTGCATCGCGCCGGCCGATGTCACCGCCTTCGTCATCGAGGCGATCCAGAACACACTGTCCGCCGTCATCGCATCGGGCTTGGAAAGGTCGCGCTTGCCGAATGCGCCCTGATAGAGAACTTCGCTGCCGCTGGCGGCGATCGCAACAACGCCGGGAATTTCCTTGGCGTCGCTTGTCTTGCTCAGAATCTGATCGATCTCAGCTTTGCTTTGCATACGCGTTTCCTCCGGTTTGATTATTGTTGGAAGTGATCGGATTGTCCTCCCGCATCCGCTGCGCGGCAAGCGTGGCGATATGCACCCTGCGGTCGCGATGTCGTGACTTGACGGTCTGTGCTCTGCGCGGGACGACTGATCTGCAACACTTTTTCACAATCTGCGGTGGATGGCCGCAACCAGCCGTGACCTTGGATGGGCTCAGGCGATATGTTTTGGGTGTTTGAAGCACTAGAAACATTTTGTGCGTTGCGGCGTTCAGTTTACGGCCCGATCGGCGGCTGACGTTAAGACTTGAAGCAAATTTGGCGGCCGCCCTCCGGCCGCGAGGGGACCTGAGATGATTTCGACCTGGAGTGAATGGAAGCGCTATCCCCGTCCTGGACGGGGCGACAATCTGGAAGCGCCGATCTCGCCCGGTATTTACGAGGTGCGCGTTGCCGGCACCGGTGCACTCTATTCCTTCGACGCGGTCGACAATCTGGCGCAGTCGCTGGCGCTGCTGCCGGTCGGCTCGAAATCCTGGTTCGGCCGCCGAGACACCTCGGACGCGCCCGATCTTGAATATCGGACTTGTGCGACCTCCTCGAAGGCCGGCGCCAAGGCAGCCGCCGAACGCATGATCGGCAGGCGCGAGACCTATATCAACGGCGCGGCGTAATCCCGCGGCTCTCAGCTTAACTCCCATCAGATGTGCGTTGCGGGACGGTGCATTGCGCGCCTGATATCCCTATATTCCGGGCCGATCTGATCGCCCCGAGGGAGTAACGCCATGACGCCGACCGCCGCCGCACGCGCCCAGCACGCCACCGCCAACCTGCGTGACCGGTTGAAGGACCCATCGCTGCTCAAGGAGGCTTGCTATATCGACGGCGCCTGGGTCGGCACATCAGTCTTCGCCGTGAACAATCCCGCCACCGGCGTCGAAATCGCAAAAGTCCCGCAGCTTGGCGCGGATGATACGACGAAGGCGGTCGAAGCCGCCCAGCGTGCCTTCCCGGCCTGGGCCAAGCACACCGCCAAGCAGCGCTCCAACATCCTGCGCAAATGGTTCGAGCTGATCATCGCCAACCGCGAGGATCTCGCGCTGATCCTCACGTCCGAGCAAGGCAAGCCGCTGTCGGAAGCGCTCGGCGAGGTCGATATCGGTGCCGCCTATATCGAGTTCTTCGCCGAGGAAGCCCGTCGCGTCTATGGCGAGACCATCCCGACGCAGCGGGCCGACGCGCGCCTGCTCGCGATCAAGCAGCCGATCGGCGTCTGCGGCGCCATCACGCCGTGGAATTTTCCGAACTCGATGATCACGCGCAAGGTCTCGCCGGCACTCGCCGCGGGTTGCACCGTGGTGCTCAAGCCCGCCAACGAGACGCCGCTCTCGGCCCTGGCGCTGGCCGTGCTCGCCGAGAAGGCCGGCATCCCCAAGGGCGTGCTCAACATCATCACCGGTGACGCGCCGCCGATCGGCAAGGTGCTGTGCGAGCATCCGGCCGTGCGCTTCGTCGGTTTCACCGGCTCGACCGCGGTCGGCAAGATCCTCTATCAGCAGGCGTCCGTCGGCGTGAAGCGGCTCGGCCTCGAGCTTGGCGGCAACGCGCCGTTCGTGGTGTTCGACGATGCCGACATCGACGCCGCGGTCGAAGGCGCGATGGTCTCGAAGTACCGCAACATGGGCCAGACCTGCGTCTGCGCCAACCGTATCTACGCCCAGGACAGGATCTATGACGAGTTCGTCAAGAAGCTGTCGGCGAAGGTCGCGGCGATGAAGATCGGCGACGGCACGGAAGCCGGCGTCACGCAAGGGCCGCTGATCAACATGAAGGCGATCGACAAGGTCGAACGCCACATTGCGGATGCCGTCAAGCGCGGCGCCAAGGTCGTCACCGGCGGCAAGCGCAGCGAGCTCGGGCGCTCCTTCTTCGAGCCGACCGTGCTGGCCGATGTGAAGCCCGACTCGCTGGTGTCGCAGGAAGAGACCTTTGGCCCGCTTGCACCGGTGATCCGCTTCAAGGACGAGGCCGATGTGGTCGCGATGTGCAACGCTTCGCCGTTTGGCTTGGCGTCGTACTTCTACTCCCGCGATCTCGGCCGCGTCTGGCGCGTCGCCGAAGCACTGGAGTCAGGCATGGTCGGCGTCAACACCGGCCTGATCACCACCGAGGTTGCGCCCTTCGGTGGCGTCAAGGAAAGCGGCCTCGGTCGCGAAGGCTCGCGTCACGGCATGGAAGAATATGTCGAGATCAAATACGTGATGATGGCGGGGGTGTGAGTCTGGTCGTCCTGGCGAAAGCCAGGACCCATTACCCTAGGGAGTAGTTTGACGCGAAGCAGGTCACTACGAGTCTTCGCAACATCGCGGCCGGTGGCTATGGGTCCTGGCCTTCGCCAGGACGACAATAAACAGCTCGGCCTAAATCCTCAGTTCGTTCCCCGTCACGCGCCGATACGCTTCCAGGTATCGCTTGCTGGTTGCGTCCACCACGCTCGCGGGCAGTGGCGGCGGCGGGGCGTCGCCGTTCCAGCGGCCGGCGTGGCGCTCGACGTCGAGATAGTCGCGCAAGGGCTGCTTGTCGAAGCTCGCCTGCGGCTGGCCGGGCTTGTAGGCATCGACCGCCCAGAAGCGTGACGAATCCGGCGTCATGACCTCGTCGATCAGGATGATACGGCCGTCCTTGTCGCGGCCGAACTCGAACTTGGTGTCGGCGATGATGATGCCCTGCTCGCGCGCCAGCTCTTCGCCGAGCGTGTAGATCGCGCGCGTCATGCTCTCGAGCGTGTAGGCGACGTCGTCGCCGACGACCGCGCGCATCTTCGCGATGGTGATGTTCTCGTCATGGCCGGTCTCGGCCTTGGTCGCGGGGCTGAAGATCGAGGGATCGAGCTTCTCGCTTTCGACCAGACCTGGCTTCAGCTTCTCGCCGGCCAATGTGCCGCTCGCCGCATATTCCTTCCAGGCCGAGCCGGAGAGATAGCCGCGGATTACGCATTCGATCGGAAACACGGTGGTGCGCCGGGACAGCATGGCGCGGCCGAGGATCTCGGCGCGATGCGGCTTCAAGGCCGGCACCGCCGCAATGATCTCGTCGGCATCGGCGCTGATCATGTGATGCGGCACCACGCCTTCGAGCTTGTTGAACCAGAATGCGCTGATCTGGGTGAGCACCGCGCCCTTCATCGGGATGGTCTCGCCCATCACGACGTCGAAGGCGCTGATGCGGTCGGTGGTGAGGAGCAGCAGGCGGTCGTCGTCGACGGCGTAGATGTCGCGCACCTTGCCGCGGCCGATCTTGGTCAGGGGCAGGTCGCTGGAGAGCATGGTGGTCATCGCAAGGCTTTCGTCAACTTGGCTTTCGGACAGGAGGCTCTAAGAGAGGTTTTCCGGCCGCGCGTGATGGCACGGCAGGAAGCCGCATTAGCCTATTCCGGCAGCGGAATGAACTCATGTTCCTGCGGAACCGCGGCGAAGCGGCCGGTTTTCCAGTCCTGCTTGGCCTGTTCGATCCGCTCCTTGCTGGAGGAGACGAAATTCCACCAGATGTGGCGCGGGCCTTCCAATGCATCGCCGCCGAGAAACATCATCCGCGTGGCTTTCAGCGCCTTCACGGTGATGCGGTCGCCGGGGCGGAAGATCAGCAGCCGCGGTCCCTCGTAGCGCTCATTCGCAATCTCGATTTCGCCGTCGACGACGTAGATGGCGCGCTCCTCATGATCAGGATCGAGCGGCACGCTGGCGCCTGCGGCCGCCGTGACCTCGGTGTAGAACCATGGCGAGACCATTTTCACCGGCGAGGCGATGCCGAAGGCGGAGCCGGCGATCACCCGTGCGGTAAAATCGCGCTCGGAGATCATCGGCAATTCGCCCGCCGCATAATGCTGGAACGAGGGATCGATTTCTTCCGATCCCGCCGGCAGCGCGATCCAGCTTTGCAGGCCGAGCATCTGCTGTCCCGAGGCGCGCTGTGCGTCCGGGGTACGCTCGGAATGCGCGATTCCGCGGCCTGCGGTCATCAAATTCATCGCGCCGGGCGCGATCTCTTGCACATTGCCCTCGCTGTCGCGATGCATGATGGAGCCGTCGAACAGGTAGGTGACGGTGGCGAGCCCAATATGCGGATGCGGCCGCACGTCCATGCCCTTGCCGGAAACGAACTGCACCGGGCCGAAATGATCGAAGAAGATGAAGGGCCCGACCATCTGCCGCTTGCCATGCGGCAACGCGCGCCGCACCGCGAATCCGTCACCGAGATCGCGGGTGCGCGGCACGATGACGAGATCGAGCGCGTCGCAGGACATGGGATCGCCGAGCACGGGATCGTTGGAGGGTTGCCAGCTCATGGTGGACTCCTGTTTCTTGCTGGTATGATCGTAGCAGAACATCAAAGGGAACGGGAGGAGACAGATGATTCCGCCGCTCAAGCCTGGCGCCAGGCTGCTTGAGGTCTCGGGCCCTCAAATCGAGACGGAACGTCTTATCCTGCGCCCATGGCGCGCAAGCGACATCGCGCCAAATGCCACGATGCTGAGCGATCCCGGTACTGCGCGTTTCATTGCAGCCGATGGCAAGCCGGTCACCACCGCTATCGCCGGGTGGCGCAACGCGGCGGTGATATCAGGGCACTGGGCGCTCTATGGTTTCGGCATGTTCGTGGTCGAGGAAAAGCCCAGCGGCAACTACGTTGGGCGTGTCGGCCCATGGTGCCCGCCGGGCTGGCCCGGCTTCGAGATCGGCTGGGGCATCGCAAAGGAGTTTCGAGGCAAGGGCTATGCGCTGGAGGCGGCCCGTGCGTCGATCGACTGGACATTTGACAGTTTTGAGATCGACGAGATCATGCATTGTATCGAAAGCGTGAATGAAGCGTCGCAGGCCGTGGCGCGCAAGCTCGGCGCGCGGAAGAATCGTGAGATCGATCTGTTCGGCAAGCCGGCCGACGTCTGGATGACGTCGCGTTCAACTTGGCGACGAAATTGAATCGGCATGTGTTCTGACTTAAGTTGCAGGTCGGACGATCGGACTGACGGATGCTGCTGACCAATCTCGACCTCGCCTTTCGCGCCGCCAGCGTCGCGCTGCTGTTGATGCTGGCGGTGTCGCTGCTCTCCGATTTTCGCAAGGTGCTGGCTGCCCGCCTCGGTGCGGCCTTTGCGCTGGGCTCGGCCGCGCATGCGGCGAGCTATTCGGTCGATGTCACGTCGCGGATCCCGCTCTGGCATGCACCGTTGATCGCAATATCGACCGGCACCATGGTGGTGTTCTGGCTGTTCACACGCTCCCTGTTCGACGACGAGTTTCGCCTTCGCTGGTGGCACGGATGGGTCTGGGCGCTGGTGACGGCCTTTAGTTTCGCCGGCTGCGTCTGGATTGCACCGAGCGGCCATGTGCGGTTCTCGGTGACGGTGGTCAATCTGATCGTGCTCGGTTTCATCGCGCTGGCGATCGGGCAGATGATCGCCTCCTGGCCGACCGATCTGGTCGAGCGCCGCCGCCGCGTTCGTGTCTTCATCGTCTGCGCAACCGCACTCTATGGCGGGCTGAACGCGGTGCTCCAGATCGCCGTCGCCGGCCACCACGTCGGCGCGGCAGCCGAAACCATCAATGCCGGCGCGCTCGCCTGCACCGTCGCGGCGATCGTCTATGCCATGATGCGCGTCGATGGGGCAGATCTGTTTCCAGCAGCAGTGGAGCCCGCGCCGGATGTTTTCAGTCAGCCCGCGGCCGAAGGCGCCGCCGACCAGAAGCTCATCGACGCCTTGATGCGGCTGATGGCGGACGAGCGGATCTATCGCCAGGAGAACATCACCATCGGCGCGTTGGCGGGCCGGCTGAAGATTCCGGAATACCGGCTGCGCCGGCTGATCAACCAGCGGCTCGGCTACCGCAACTTCAATGTGTTCCTGAACAACCACCGCATCGAGGAAGCCAAGGCCGCGCTCGCCGACCCCACCCAGGCGGAGGTCCCCGTCATCACCATCGCGATGGACGCCGGATTCCAGTCGCTCGGCCCGTTCAACCGCGCCTTCAAGGCAGTCACGGGCGTGACGCCGACGGAATATCGGCGGATCAAGGTCGACGCAGCCTAGATCTTAGGTCATTGAAATTACGTAATAATTCTGAAATCGACTAGCCGCCGATCAGTTTCGGCAAGGTCGTTTTCCGAATCCGGCGAGCACGTATCACCCACCTCCGGCTTTCTCTCTGGCACTCGCCCCCGAAAGCCGGAGAAAGCCGTGACCCGTCGCCGCAAGATCGTCCTCCTCACCACCGCCATCGCCTGTGCCGGCCTCGCGTTCGGCGCGGCGCGGGCCCGCGACGTACCCAGGATCGCCACCGGCTTCATCGCCGATACGCTCTGCGCGGAAACCTTCGTTTCCGGCCTCGATCCCGTGCGCGATCTCGCCGAGACCACCGACGCGATGCCAGGCGTGAGTCTGCTCACTTGGGCCATGGACTTTCAGGTCGATCGTACCCGCAAGGATGTCACGGTGTCCCTGTTCGGGATCGGCCGCAGCCATGCCGTCTATCGCGAGGGACTTGGTTGCACGCTCGAGCACGGCCAGGGGATCGCCGATGTCGCGTTGCCGCCTGACGACAAGCAGCCGGCGTTGTTGCCCGAGGTCGCCGGCCCGGGGCTCGTGGCGCCGCAAAGCGAGGGCCTGTCGGCCGCGCTCGACCGCGCCTTTGCCGAGCCCGCCCAGCCGCCTCATCGCCGCACCCGCGCGATTGTCGTCATGAAGGCGGGCCGCATCATCGCCGAACGCTATGCCGATGGCATCGGACCGGAGACGCAACTGCTCGGCTTCTCCATGACCAAGTCAGTGATGTCGGCACTCACAGGCATTCTCGTGCGGCAGGGCAAATTGAAGCTCGACGGGCCCGCGCCGATTGCCGCCTGGCAAGCTCCTGATGACCCGCGTCACGCCATCACGGTCGAGCAGTTGCTGCGTCACACCGCAGGCATTGCGCTTGGTAGCTCGCTGGAGGCCTCGCTCGGCTCCGTGGTCGAGCCGGTCAACGTCATGAAATTCGTGGAGGACGACATGGCCGGCTTTGCCGAGCGCACGCCGCTCGCGACCGCGCCGGGCACCACCTGGAATTATCATGACGGCAACTTCCTCATCCTCGCGCATCTGATCCGCAACGCCGTCGGCGGCAAGCCCGGCGATACGCTGGCCTTCGCGCGCCGCGAATTGTTCGCGCCGCTCGGCATGCGCCACGTCACGCTCCAGTTCGACGGTGCAGGTACGATCGAGGGCTCCAGCAAAATGCTGGCGTCCGCGCGCGACTGGGCGCGCTTCGGCCAGCTCTATCTCAACGACGGCGTCGCCGGCGGCAAGCGCATCCTGCCGGAGGGCTGGGTGAACTATTCGGCCACAGCCACGCCGAACGCGTGGGTCGGCATCGGCGCCGGCTTCTGGACCAACCAGGGCGATAGCTTTGGCGCAAAATTTCGGATCAAGCACGGCTGGCCGCGCGATGCCTTCTTCGCCAAGGGCACGATCGGGCAGTACACCATCGTGATTCCCTCGGAGAAGCTGGTGATCGTGCGCCTCGGCCGCTCGCCGAACGTGCCGCCGCAAGCCGACGGCGTGTTCGATCTCGTGCGCGACGTCGTTGCGATAACGCGCGAGACCGGGAAGTTCGCGGGGACGAATTAGCGCCCCTTCTTCCCTCTCCCATAGGGGGGAGAGGGGAAGACAGAGCGGCTATTGCCGCCCCAGCTCCGTCGCCTTCGCCACGCGATCGAACCGCTCCAGCGTCATGATCGCATCGGCGAACTTGTCGGCCCGTGCATTCAGCACGGGCCGCGCCAGCGTCAGGAACTTCTGCTGCATCGCCAGTGCATCCGGGAACGAGTTCGGCTCGCCCGAGGGATCGGCGTAGAGCCGCTCATGCACGCCGTCATCAGTGGTGATGCTGACGCGGGCGCCGAAGGGATGGGTGCGACCGACCTCGAGCCGGTCGTCCTGCACAACGTCGAACTTGTCGGCGAGCGCGTCGATCGCGGCATCGCCGAGACGGCCGTAATCGTCCCAGCCGAACGAGCCCTGGTCGAGCGCGAGCGCGCCGGTGAAGAACATCGAGAACTGGCCGCCGACGATGGAGGTCGGATGCCGCTTGGTCGCGGCGTCGCCGGTCAGCGTGATGCCGTTGCGATGAAGGCCGATCTCGACCCGCTTGACCTGGTCGGGCGTCAGATTGTGCTCGCGCCGCATCGCGATCAGTGCATCGATCGCGGCATGGGTGTAGCGGCAGCTCGGATACGGCTTCACGCCGATCTTCATGGTCTCATAGGTTTTGCCGAGCCCGGCCACTGCCTTGTCGGGATGCGCGTCGTCGGTGTAGCCGGCGAGCAGGCCGTGCTTGCCTTCGACCGATTCCGTGGCGCCGACGAAATCGTTGCGCGCCAGGGTCGCCGCGATCACGCCGTTCATCGCGGCGGCGCCGACCTGGTAGCGCTTGTTCCAGGCGCCGTTCATCAGGAATTGCAGCGAGCCCGCGGCCTGGCTGCCGGCGACGCCGAAGGCTGCGATGATCTGCGCCTCGGAGAGGCCGAATAACTTCGCCGCCGCAGCTGCCGAGCCATAGGTGCCGGCCGTGGCGGTCGGATGGAAGCCGCGCGCATAATGCGAGGTCGGGTCGAGCGCGTTGCCGAGCCGGCAGCAGACCTCATAGCCCGCAACGATCGCCGTCAGCACGTCGCGCCCGGAGGCACCGACCATCTCGCCCACGGCGAACGCGGCCGGAACCACCGGTGCGCTCGGATGCAGCGAGGAATCCGCATGCGTATCGTCGAAATCGAGGGAATGGCCGAGCGCGCCGTTGAGCAGGGCCGCCACCGCCGGTGTCCATGTCTTGGAATCGCCGAACACGGTGGACTCGCCCCTGGTGTCGAGCGCCAGCGCTTCCAGCATCTTCAGGATCGACGGGGTTGATTCAGCCTCGCTCCGCGCCCGGATGGCGCTGCCGAGGAAATCCAGCGTCAGCACCTTGGCGCGATCCAGCACCTCCGCCGGGATATCGGCGAATTTCAGGTTGGCGACATAGGCGGCGAGCGTTGCGGTTTCGTGAGCCATCGTGTTTCCTCGTTTTGGCCGGCAAATTAGGCGGGCTAATCCCCCCTTTCAAGCGGACTTGGGGGCGCGGGCATCAGCTATGCTTTTGGCCGGTTGACGAGGACGGGGTCGGGGACATCAGGCGATGGTTTCAGCAAGACAATTGTTCGACCGCGTCTGGTCGCGCAGGACGCAATTGGGGCTGGCGATCCGGGTCACGGTCGCAGCCACCTCGGCCTATGCCATCGCCACTGCGCTGCATCTCCTGCTGCCGCTCTGGGCGGTTCTGACGTCCATCATCGTGACCCAGATGAGTGTCGGCCGCTCGCTGAAGGCGACGCGCGATTACATGCTCGGTACGATCGGGGGCGCCGTCTATGGCGGCGCGATCGCGATCCTGATTCCCTATTCCGGCGAACTGGGCCTGCTGTGTTTGCTGGTGCTGGCTGTGGCGCCGTTGGCCTTTACCGCCTCGATCTATCCGAACCTGAGCTCTGCGACGGTGACGGCCGTGATCGTGCTCGTGCTTCCGAGCATGCACCATGCCGATCCCATGGCCTCCGCGATCGATCGCGTCAGCGAGGTCTCGGTTGGCGCTGTCACGGGGCTGCTCGTCTCCTTCCTGGTGCTGCCCTCGCGCGCGGTGCGGCAGATTCGCGCCAGTGCGGCGACACTGCTTGAACTGATCGCGGAGGCTTTCATGGAGTTGCTCGCCGGCCTCACGCGTGGCCGCGACAACGACGCGCTGCATCGGATCCAGGACGGCATCGGCACTGCCCTGGTGGGCATGAATACCATCGGCACCGAGGCCGAGCGCGAGCGCTCGGCGTGGCTGTCGAGCGGTCCCGACACCGGCCCCCTGCTGCGCACGATCCTGCGGCTGCGCCACGACGTCGTGATGATCGGCCGCGCCACCGTGGTCCCGCTGCCGGTCGACGTGCAGGTCAGGCTTGCCGGGCCGCTGTCGGAAGTCAGCGCGGCGATCATGCGCTTCCTGAAGTCGGCGGCCGAAGCCCTGCGCGAGGGTGCCGGCGCGCCGCCGATCCATCCCGTGCACGTCGCGCTTCAGCACTATGCCGAGGCGGTCGCGGCCGTGCGCCAGGACGGCCTGATCCGAGGTCACCCCGGCGATACCGCGGAGCGCTTCTTCGCGCTGGGATTCTCGCTGGAGCAGATGCACCAGAATCTCTGCGACCTCGACCGCGTCGTCGGCGAATGGTCGGAGGCCGTGGCGAATGGACCGGTAAAGATCGCGAAGTGAATTTATCTCCTCGTCAGGCCCTTGCCTTGCAAGCGCCAGACCAGGAGATCGATGCGGTCCTGGCCGAAAAACGGCTCGTTCTCGAACACGAAGGTCGGCACGCCCCAATGACCTGACGCGGCGTGGTCCTTTTCATTCTCCGTGATCACCTGCTCGTAACGATCCGGATCGGCGCTGATCGCCGCATCCATCGCGGCGAGATCGAAGCCGGCCTTGTCGGCGGCGCGGGCGAGGTGATCGCCCTCATTCCATCCGGCGACCGAACCGTCCCAGAGCACAGGCGCGATCGCGGATGTGAAAGCGAGCGAGCGGCCGTCGAGCTGCGCCATCGCGCCCAATCGTGTCAGGCGATGGATGTAGGGCTGCTCTGCCGCGACATCGAGCGTCGTCATATCCTGCACGATCGGGTCGGGCCGGGGAAAGCGGAATGGAATGCCCGCGTGCTCGGCGACGCGGCGGCTGTCCAGCATGATGTAGCGCGCGAATTGCGGATTGGCCCGCTTGAAGAAGCCGGGTATGCGGACCGCGATCGGGTAGACTGGCCGCAGGTTCACCGAGAGATCGTGCGCCTCGACCAGCTTCAGCGTCTTCGGCAGCGCCAGATAGCTGTAGGGGCTGCGAAAGGAAAAGAAGAGGTCGACGGACAGCGTCATCGCACCGGCTCCGCGATCCTCCCCATCATGCCGCGAGCTACGATCTTGTGGAACGGCGTGATGAGCGTGAGGTAGGTCCGGCCGAGGAGATTGTTGGTTTTTACCAGCGTGGTCACGGTGACCTGGCGGCTCGCTGCATCCTTGGCCACGTCGACGACAATGCGAAAGTCGAGGTGAAAATCATTGAAGCCGGCGATCAGCCGCTCTGGGGTCTCGCTCAAGACTGGAAACAGCCCGATCAGGCCGCCGGGCGCAGGCGCGCCTTCGCCTGATTTTTTTAGGCCGAATGGCGTGACGAGAATGTTGCGCAGGCGCACCAGCGCATCGACCCAGCGCGGCCCGTTCAGGACCATCCGTGTGCAGGCTTCGCGGGCGTTCACGTTTGTTGAGCCGACGTCGACGCGAAACGCGTCCATGAACTGCGCACCTGCCAGCACCGTGCCGGCATCGACATCAGGGGTGATTTCACGAACTGGTTCTGTCATCCCGCCAGTCTGCGCGTCAGCATCCGAAAGCGCAAGATCAACAGGCCGGCATAGACGAACGATCCGATCGACAACCCGATCCAGACACCGACCGCGCCGAGGCCGGCATGAAAGGCGAGCATCCAGGCGATCGGAAAACCGACGCACCAATAGCCAATCGCCGCGAATACCAACGTCATCCTTGTGTCATTGAGGCCGCGCAACGCCCCGCCCATGATGGTCTGCAGCGCGTCGGCGATGAAGAAGGTCGCGCCAACCATGAGCAGCGTCGCGGTCAGGTTGACGGTGGGAGCGCTGGCTTCACTGCTGCCGAAGAACAGCCGCCCCAACTCGTAGCGCCCGAGGATGATGGCGACTGTCAGCACTGCGACCAGGGCAACGCCGAGCACGGCGGCGACGAGGCCCGCGCGTCGGACCCCGGCCGGGTCGTCGCGGCCGAAGGCATGACCGACACGCACCGTCGCGGCCATGCCGACGCCGAGCGGGACCATGAACAGCACGGCTGTGACCTGCAGCGCGATCTGGTGCGCGGCGAGGGCAGTGGTCGAGATCAGCCCCATCAAGAGTGCAGCGGAAGAGAACAGGCCGTATTCCAACAGCAGCGAGAACGAGATCGGCGCCCCGATCGCGATCAGCTGGCGCATCAAGGGCCAGTCGATCCGCCAGAGACGCGTGAGCGGATGGTAGTCGGCGAACGGCCTGCGCAACGCTGCGATGGTGAGGGCGGCGATGAAAGTGCCGAGATTGACCAGTGTGGTCGCAAGCCCCGCGCCGAACAGGCCGAGCTCCGGCAGGCCGAACAAGCCATGGATCAGGCAATAGACCAGCGCGAAGTTCGCCGGGATCGCGGCGAGCGTGATCC
>Ga0310811_10005297_pt1 | contig 16307 bp, 13 predicted proteins | sample YCmetagenome_FD_207642 | JGI IMG/M metagenome (GOLD analysis project Ga0310811, IMG submission 207642) | Soil microbial communities from experimental microcosm in Duke University, North Carolina, United States - YC | ecosystem: Engineered > Artificial ecosystem > Soil microcosm > Unclassified ...
CGGCCTCGTGATGGATTTCAGTATTGCCGCCAATGTCACCCTCCCTATTTTACAGCAGGTATCGCGCCTGGGCATGCTCAATACGCGTGCGGAAAAGAAGATTGCGGACGATTACTCCAGGCAGTTGCGTGTACGTTCGGCAGGGATCGAACAACTGGTCAATGCGCTGTCCGGTGGCAATCAACAAAAAGTCGTCCTGGGCAAATGGCTGGCAACCAATCCCTCTGTGCTGATTCTGGATGAGCCGACGCGCGGCATTGATGTGGGTGCCAAAGCCGAGGTGCACCGCATTATTTCGGAGCTGACTGCCAGGGGTCTGGCGATTATCTTGATTTCCAGTGAGCTTCCCGAAGTCCTGGCGATGGCCGATCGCGTCATCGTTTTGCACGAGGGGCGTGTAACCGGCACTTTTACGCGAACCGAGGCAACGCAGGAACGCGTGATGTTTGCCGCCACAGGACAGGAGAAATAAAAGGATGACAGCGATAACTCATGAGGCGGAGCGTGCAAAGAAGGGCAATCAGGGACGCCTGGGACGCTTGCCTGCCCTGGTCGGCCGGGTACGCGAATCAGGTCTGCTGATCGTGCTCCTGCTGATCATTGTAATCGTCAGCGTTCAGGTTCCGCGCTTTCTCACCATCGATAATTTTACGCAGATCTTGCTTTCGGTGGCTATTCTCGCGATTGTGGCGGTGGGTGAGACGCTCGTGATCCTGACGCGCAATGTGGATCTTTCGGTCAGCTCGATTGTCGGCGTCTCGGCCTTTGTCACCGCCTATTTCTTTAAACAGATGCCGGGCACGAATCTCCTGATCGGCATCGGCATCGGGTGTGTGCTGGGAATGGTGCTGGGGATGCTCAATGGGCTGATCATTGCGCTTGGACGCGTGCCCGCGATTGTCGCGACGCTGGGGACGCTCTATGTCTATCGCGGCCTGGATTTTGTCTTTTCAGCCAGGACTACCTCGCAGGTGAACGCTTCTGATGTCCCGCCGAGCTTCCTGGCGCTGGCGACGACGCAGGTCTTTGGCGTTCCGCTGCTGATCGTGCTTGCGGCAATTATTGCGATCATTGTCAGCTATTTTTTGCGCGCCTCACGCACCGGACGCCAGCTCTATGCGATCGGTAGCAATCCTGAAGCGGCTGCGATTATCGGCATTCGGCGCGACTGGCTCATTTTCGGCGCGTTTACGGCATCGGGATTGCTCTGCGGGCTGGCGGGTGTGCTCTGGAGCGCGCGTTTTGCCACGGTGGACGCGACTGCTGCTACGGGTCTGGAATTGGAGGTGGTCGCGGCGGTTGTGGTTGGTGGCGTCAATATTTTCGGTGGATCGGGCACGATTTTCGGGGCGATCCTGGGCGCGGTGGTGCTGGGGACGCTCCAAAATGCGCTCAATATTCTCAATATTTCGCAATTCTGGTTGCAGGCAATCGACGGTGCCGCGATTATTGCCGCCGTGATGCTCGATGCGTTTATCACGCGCTGGCTGCAACGCTCTCTGCTCTTCAGGAGGCAAAAAGCATGAAAAAGCTGCGCTCGCTACTGCTTTCGTGGGAGGCGCTGCTCGTGGTGCTGCTCCTGATCTGCGTCGTGATCGGTAGTGGCCTCTCTCCCTATTTCCTGAGCGGCTTTAATTTCTATGCCCTGACGACGAATGCGATGGAGATCGCGATCATGGCCTTACCAATGACGCTGATCATTATCGTAGGCGAGATCGATCTGTCGGTAGCCTCGGTACTGGGTCTGGCCAGCGTGGTGCTGGGCGTGATCTGGAAGAGCGGGCATCCGCTATGGCTGGCGATAGGCGCGGTCTTGCTGATCGGTGCGCTGGCGGGCTTGATTAACGGGGTACTGGTGACGCGTCTGGGTCTGCCTTCGCTGGTGGTGACGATCGGCAGTCTGGCGCTCTTTCGCGGTCTGGCCTATGTGGTCCTGGGAGATCAGGCGGTCAGCGGCTTTCCAGCGTCTTTTACCACGCTGGGATTTGGCACGATCCCGGGAACGGAGATCCCCTGGTCGGGTGTGGTTTTTGTGGTGCTTCTGCTCATTTTCGCGGTGGTGCTACACATGAGCCGTCTGGGCAGGCAACTCTATGCGATGGGCAATAACAAAGAGGCTGCGCGTTTCGCCGGGATCAATGTTCGCCAGATCAAACTGGTGCTCTTCCTCCTCTCCGGCCTGCTTTCGGCGCTGGCAGGCGTAATCCTGACCTCACGCCTCTCCAGCGCCCGACCGGACAATGGCGTGGGTCTCGAGCTGAATGTGGTGACGGTGGTGCTGTTGGGTGGCGTCAATATTTTCGGGGGACGCGGCTCTCTGACGGGTGTGGTGCTGGCCCTCCTCATTCTGGCGGTTATTCAGAACATCTTAGGCCTGGTGAATATCAGTGGCGATATTCAAAGTCTTGTCATCGGCTTGCTGTTAATCCTTTCTGTGCTGGGACCGAATATTGCCCGGCGCATTCAGGTTGCTCTAGCCCGTCGGCATCTGGCCACGGGTCGTTCTTAATCAATGTAATTGTCATTCTCAGAAGGAGGGAACAGTGAAGAAGCTGTTTCGGACGCTCAGCCCTGTAGTCGCTGTGCTGGCTCTGGTTCTGCTGACCGCCTGTGGTGGCGGCGCAAGCCCGACCGGCGGCACGCCCACGACCAGCGCCCCGTCTCTCAATGTCGCGTTTCTGCCTAAAGCTGTCAACAATCCTTATTTTGATACGGCGGCTTCAGGTGGTCAGAAGGCCGCGAAGGATCTGAATGGAACCTTTAAGCAGGTAGGACCATCAACGGCGAGCGCGTCTGCTCAGGTACCGTTTATTACGACGCTGACCGAGCAACATGTGGGAGCCATTGTGATCTCTGGCGATGATCCCAATGCCGTAGCTCCTGCGTTGAAGCAGGCGATCGCACAGGGCATCAAGGTGGTGAGCTTTGACTCGGATGTGGCCCCCGATGCGCGCACGGTCTTCGTCAATCAGGCGGATAGCGAGCAGATCGGACGCAGCCAGGTGGACCTGCTGGCTCAGCAGATCAATAGCACCGGGCAGATCGCTGTTCTCTCTGCCGCCAGCACTGCTGCGAACCAGAACACCTGGATCGATTTCATGAAGAAGGAGCTGTCCGCAAAGTATCCGAAGATGCAACTGGTCAAAGTGGCCTACGGCAACGACGATGACCAGACCAGCTTCAACCAGACGCTGGCCCTGCTCCAGGCCTATCCCAATCTCAAGGGCATCATCTCGCCAACGACGGTGGGCATTGCTGCTGCGGCACGCGCTCTGGAGTCGGTGCATAAGGGTGGGCAGGTCGCGCTAACCGGTCTGGGTACGCCGAACCAGTTGCGTCAGTATGTCAAGGATGGCACAATCAAGGGCTTTGAGCTATGGGACCCGGGCAATCTGGGCTATCTGGCCTATTATGTCGCGGCCCTGCTGGTTGAGGGCAAGATTAAGGGCACGGTCGGCGAGACCTTCACAGCCGGTTCGCTGGGATCGTTCACGATCAGCGCTGGCAACGTCGTGCTGCTTGGCCCACCAACAGTCTTCAATAGCGACAATATCGATAAGTTCAACTTCTAGCGCTCTGACAAACTTCATTGCGTCTTTAAACCTGACTGAGTAGGGACGCCATGGCGAATGGCGTCCGCCCCCACCGGCCATCTCGCCCTTCCAGGCGCTTCTCGAGTGCGCTTTCATGGCGGGAGAAAAAACGCAATGAACCTTGTCAGACCACTGGTGACGTTTCCTGGTGGCGTGGAGGTGCATGGAGAGAGGACCATTCTTTCCCTGTCCTCCTCGCTATGACCTGAAAAGATGGAGCTACACGATGCAGCGTATTGCTTTTCTGATGCAGATCAAGCCCGGTACTGAAGCCGAGTATCGCAGGCGTCATCAACAGGTCTGGCCGGAGATGCTGGCGGATCTCAAGCGTGCAGGATGCCAGAATTACTCCATCTATCTGCATGGCACGGATCTGTTCGCGTACATGGAGGTCGAGGACTTTTCCCATTATCTAGAAATTATAGCCACCAGTCAGGCCAGCCAGCGCTGGGAAGAGCAGATGGCCGATATCCTGATCCGCGACACAACGGCAGAGACCGGTTTTCCCCCTCTTCTTGAGGAGGTTTTTCATCTTGCGTAAAGGAGAATCTCCCATCATTTCCGCAGAGTCGCTGCTTGTCTGCAATGTTACGTAAACAAGGAAGATCTCCGATTAATCCCTGTAGAGTCGCCGCTTGTCTGCGACCGGGAGCCACGCGGATCGGCATGAAGCGCGATCCTTACCTCTACGGATCGGCGCGATGGCCGGGGGCACGCGGGCGAGACAACAGGGTGCATGCGCTCCCCACCCTCAAAGAAACGCAGAGGTAGGGGCAGCGGTTCATCCCTGCCCGTGGGGCAGCGGTTCATCCCTGCCCGCGACTCTACAAGAGCATATACATAGAAAAGGTGAATAAGTGAGTTCAGAAATCGAAAACCGCTTGCAAGAGCGAGATATTCCTATTGAAACGATCATCACAGCCATCCAGCAGTTCAAAGTTGAGACGCCCTCATGGGGGTATGGCAACTCCGGCACGCGCTTCAAGGTCTTTCCCTGGCCCGGTGCGGCGCGCAACCTTCAGGAGAAACTGGAAGACGCCGCACAGGTACAACAGGTAACCGGCATCTGTCCGAGTGTTGCAATCCATATTCCCTGGGATACCTCGGATGACTGGTCGGCGACACGGACGTACGCGGCTGAGCTGGGTCTGCGCCTGGGTGCCGTGAATCCGAATCTGTTTCAGGAGAACGAGTATCGCCTGGGCAGCCTCTGCCATCATGACGCAATGATTCGGAGGCGCGCAATTGATCATATGCTGGAATGTGTGGAGATTGCACGGGCGACCGGTTCGGACACGGTCAGTCTCTGGCTGGCTGATGGCACCAACTATCCCGGTCAGGACGATATACGCACTCGACGTCATCGTCTCTTTGAGGCCTTGAGCGAGGTCTATGCTGCGCTGGGCAATGATCTGCGTCTGCTGATTGAGTACAAATTTTTTGAGCCAGCTTTCTATCATACCGATCTCTCCGACTGGGGTACCGCCTACACCATGGCAACGAAACTGGGACCACAGGCGCTGGTGCTGGTTGATACCGGCCATCATCCGCAGGCAACCAATATCGCGCAGATCGTCTCTCTTCTCCTGGATGAGGGACGCCTGGGTGGCTTTCACTTTAACGATCGCAAATATGCCGACGATGATTTGATCGTTGGTTCACTCAATCCCTTTGAGCTGTACCTGATTTTCAACGAGCTGCTTGATGCAGGCACGCGGCAACCGGATCTGCGCATCGACTATATGATCGACCAGTCGCATAACATCGAACCCAAAATCGAGGCAATGATCCAATCGGTGCTCCATATCCAGAGCGCCCACGCCAAAGCCCTGCTCGTGGATCGCCCACGTCTCGCCGCCGCGCAGGCCGCAGGCGACACACTGGCAGCATATCGCGTCCTGCGCGATGCCTTCGAGACCGACGTACGCCCGCTATTGGAACGCGCCCGCGTCGAAATGGGCCTCGAACCGGACCCAATCGCCGCCTTCCGTGCCAGCGGCTACGCGGAAAGAGTCGCCCGCGAACGCGGCAGCGCAGCAGGAACAAGCGGGTATCCCGGCGCATAAAATCACGCACCTTTCCAAAATATGATCGATGGGAGACGTGAACAACCATCCTCTCTCGAAGAAAGGTAGAGGTAGGGATCGCGCTTTATGCCGATCCACGTCCCCCACCGGCCATCTCGACCCTGAGGTTGATACCTATCTCACCTTGACCCTTCAGAAATCTCACCATCTGCCGATACTTTAGACCAGGAGCAATAAAATGCTCATGTATCCCATGTAGGATCGTGTAGCACTCGTGTCGCGATGATGTAGGGTCAAAATCCCCATCACATCCGCATTTGTGTAGGTTATGTAGCTTTTTTCAGAAATTTTCGTAGTGCGTCACAAAAAGAAAAGCGAGCGTGCCAATAAAAAAAACGGACAGGCCACGATTCCCTTCGACAAACATCACAGGTAGGGGCTGTGCTTTATGCCTGCCCGCTGACCGCCACGATTCCCTTCGACAAACATCACATATTAGAAACCATTTTACCCTTATTCAGGAGGCTGAACTACCATGGCATCTCTTTCTCCATCGTCAACGCTGGCACAGTTAGTCGCACGCTCACGCAAGCTGGGTGCGGACCGCTCGGTCTGCAATTGGGGCGGCGGCAATACTTCTGCCAAGTCTGACGAGATCGATTTTCGGGGCCGCACGGCACGCATTCTCTGGGTCAAAGGTTCTGGCTCAGATCTCGCGACCTGCACTGAAGCCTCTTTTACCGGGCTCTTTTTGGACGATCTGCTGCCCCTGCTCGAACGTGAGCATATGAGCGATAGCGAGATGGTGGACTATCTCGCCCACTGTTTCTACGAGCCGGGCCGTCCACGCCCTTCCATCGAAACGCTTTTACACGGCTTTTTGCCGTTCGCCTTTATCGATCATACTCATGCCGATGCCACCAACTTTTTTGCCTGTGCAACTGATGGCGAGAAGCTGGCACGGGCCTGTTTCGGTGATGAGCTGATCTGGATTCCCTATCGCCGTCCCGGCTTCGGATTAGCGCGTGAAGTCGCCCTGGCAGTCCGCGCGCGACCGGATGCGAAACTCGTTATCCTCGCCAAACATGGGCTGATTACCTGGGGAGAGACCGACGAGTCCTGTTACGCTTCGACGCTGGCAACAGTCACTCGCGCACAAAAATTCGTGGAAGAGTGTATCGCTCAGGCCGATAAAACAATCTTCGGCGGGCCGCGCGTCCCCACACTCCCGGCTGAAGAGCGGGCCAATCTGGCAGCACAGGTTGCGCCCGTCCTGCGCGGGCTGGTTTCAGCGGAGAAGCGTCAGATCTTGCGATTTGAGCAGAGTGAGGATGTGCTGACGTTCGCCAGCAGTCGCGATGCCTCCCGCCTGACACAGATCGGCGCCGCCTGCCCCGATCATCTGGTGCATACCAAACCCTGGCCCTTGCTGGTCGATTGGACCCCCGATCAGAATAGTGAGGCCCTCACCACTGCATTGCGCACAGGTATTGCGACCTACGTGGAGAAGTATCATCGCTATCTGGAAGAGCAGGTACAGCAGAACCTCGATCCAGATGCGGCCTCGCCCATCTATCGCGCCAGCGATGCTCAGAGCGATCCCCATCCGCGTGTGATCCTCATCCCCGGCGTCGGCATGTTCACCACGGGGAAAGACGCGACGATGGCGGACGTCTCAGCTCAACTCTACCATCGTGCAATCGCGGTTATGGGCGGCGCGGAGGCATGTGGCGGCTTCATTTCGCTGAGTGACGCCGAAAGTTACGCCGTCGAATACTGGCCCCTGGAGCAGTATAAGCTCAAGCTGGCCCCACCGGAGCGCGAGTTTGCGCGGCATGTTGTGCTGGTCACGGGAGCTGCTGGCGGCATCGGCTCGGCGACGTGCCGACGCGTAGCACAGGATGGCGCGCACATCGTTGCCACGGATATCGATCTTGCCGGAGCCGAACAGCTCGCTGCACATCTCAATACACAGTTTGGCGCGGGACGAGCGATCGCCATCAAAATGGATGTCACCAGCGAGCAGAGTGTGCAGGCGGCCTTTCAACAGGCAACACTCGCCTTTGGCGGGATCGATGTGATCGTGAATAACGCCGGGCTGGCCTCCAGCGCATCGATTACGGAAACCAGTCTGGCGGAGTGGAACAAGAACTGGAATGTGCTGGCAACCGGCTATTTTCTGGTGGCGCGCGAGGGCTTCCGCGTGCTAACCACGCAGGGACGTGGGGGCAATCTCGTCTTCATTGCGAGCAAAAACGCGCTGGTTGCTGGCAAAAATGCGGCTGCATACTCGACGGCCAAGGCGGCGGAAGCACATCTGGCGCGCTGTCTGGCGGAAGAGGGAGGACAGTTCGGCATTCGCGTCAATACGGTGAACCCGGATGCGGTACTGACGGGATCGCGCATCTGGGACAGTTCCTGGCGTACGGCTCGTGCGGCGACGTATGGGGTCGCCCCCGATGAACTGGAAGCGGTGTATCGCAAACGCACGACATTGGGCGTCAATATTTTGCCGGATGATATCGCCGAGGCCGTGGCCTTCTTCGCTTCGCCGACGCGCGCGCTCAAGAGTACCGGCAATATCCTCAATGTCGATGGTGGTGTTGCTGCGGCCTATCCGCGTTAAAAAGAGGGAGTGAACGATGGCAAGACGGAATCTAGCTGTGGTGGATCTGGGCGCGGAAAGCGGGCGCGTCTTTCTGGCCAGCTACGACGGGACGCATCTATCATTCCGCGAGATTCATCGCTTTTTCAATCGTCCGGTGCGCATCCTGGGACATCTGTATTGGAATCTGCCGACTCTCTGGCAAGAGATCCTGACGGGTTTGCGTCAGGCGCGCACGGCTGCGGGCGAATTACACAGCGTTGGCGTCGATAGCTGGGGCGTCGATTATGGCCTGTTCGACGCATCCGGCCAGTTACTCGGTCTGCCCTTCCATTACCGGGACACACGGACCGATGGCCTGATGCAACAGGTCTCCGCGCGTATGCCCCAGGCGCAAATCTACGCTCATACTGGCATTCAGTTTTTGCCGTTTAACACCCTCTACCAGCTTGTCGCCCATACCCGCAGCCAGCCGGGACTCTTTACCTGCGCCGACCGCCTGCTACTGATGCCCGATCTACTCCACTACTGGCTCAGCGGTGAGCGCGTGTGCGAGTACACGAACGCAACCACGACGCAGTTCTGGTCGGTACCGCAAAAACGCTGGTCGACGGAACTCCTTGAGGCGCTGGAACTTCCGACGCATATCCTGCCGCCCGTAGTTGAGCCGGGCACCGACCTGGGACCACTCCTGCCCGAACTGGCGCAGGAATTGGGAGCCGGGGTACGTGTGATCGCGCCTGCCACGCACGATACTGGCTCAGCCGTGGCGGGGATTCCCGCAGGTTCTACGCCCGGTTGGGCCTATGTCAGTTCTGGCACATGGTCGTTAGTTGGCCTGGAACTGCCTGCGCCATTGATTGCACACGGTCTGGCCGATACGTTCACCAATGAGGGCGGCATCTTTTCTACGGTACGCTATCTGCGCAATGTGATGGGCCTCTGGCTTGTGCAGGAGTGCCGCAACACGTGGGCCAGAGAGGGGGCAGAATATAGCTACGAAGATCTGGTGAGATTGAGTCTTGCGGCTCCAGCATTCGGTCCGTTACTCAATCCCGATGAGCCTGCATTCCTGCATCCCGGCGACATGCCCGCGCGCATCCGACACCATCTGACCGAGCATGGACAGGCTGTGCCCGAGACGCCCGGTGCAATGATACGCTGCGTCCTGGAGAGTCTGGTCTTGCGCTACCGTCAGGTTCTGGAGATAGCCGCTCAGGCCAGTGGGACGCCGCTGCACACCGTCCATATCGTGGGAGGAGGCGCGCAGAATACGCAGCTCAACCAGTGGCTGGCGAACGCAACCGGCTTGCCGATCGTCGCCGGACCAGTCGAAGCCTCAGCGCTCGGGAACGCGTTGATGCAGCTCGTCGGCCTGGGTGAACTCCACAATCTGGAGGAAGCACGCAGCCTGTCTCGCCTGGTAACACAGACCCGTCTCTTTTATCCCGAAGCGGGCGAGCGAGCTGGCTGGGACGACGCCTACGGGCGTTTTCTAGCACTTCTGGCGCAATCAGAAACAACAAGCAAGTAGCAACATCACGTAAATAAGGGGGAATCTCCTCTCAATCCCGTGACATTGCTGCTTGTCTGCAACCAATACGCATCAACCTAAGAAATGATGGGCTATTCGCGATGGCCGGGGGCTCGCGGGCGGGACGAACCCGGCCCCTACCTGTTCTGTTGGGCGGAACCAAATCGCGTGTGGCACGGAGGAGGCACGAAGTCCTCACCCTCGAAGAAAGGCAGAGGTAGGGATCGCGCTTCATGCCGATCCGCGTCCCCCACCGGCCATCGTCGCCTGGCCGCACAGGTAGGGATCGCGCTTCATGCCGATCCGCGCCCTTCATCCCCATCCCTTATCTTGATGCATATTCGTCGCTGCTTGTCTGCGACCGGGTCGACGACGAGGTGGGAGGTGATCATCCCCAGTCGCAGACAAGCCCATGAACTCCAACAAATTCATGCCGAAAAACGAATCTCGCAGAGACTCTTCAGAAATCTCACCATCCGCCGAATATATATAAATAGGAGGAGCAAACACACCCTTCCTCCCAGCTCTCACCATCACGATGTCGCCTGATGAGAGAGGGACAATCAACATGGTGACACGTGGAGTGCTGGTGTAGGGGAGCGTGTCTCGCGGCAATCGGCATGGTGTAGCTTCTGTAGCATGTGTAGCTTTTTTGTCAAAAACTTTGTAGCGCGTCAGTGTAGCTTCTATAGCATGTGTAGCTTTTTTGTAGCGCGTCACCAAAAAGATCCAAACTTCCTGCCTCACACGGCTCTGTAGCCTGATGTAGGGGCCGGTGTAGGATCGAGATCCCGATCACATCCACCTTTGTGTAGGGTGTGTAGCACTTTAACAATTTTCATAACACGCTGCCCCATCATGCGCAGCATTTCGCGTCGATACGCTACCCGTTGATGGCGGATATTTGGCTATCTAGTCCATCTCCGGCACAGAGTTACCATTCTGCATTAGACGGCGGGTGGTCCCTGACGAATACGTTCGCGCACATCGTCGAGCGTATCGTGCCCCAGGAAACCCTCCTGCCACCAGGTAACACCGGCTTCCGCGTAGCGTTTGAACACTTTCGCGGCCTCCGCTGGATCACGGTTGTCGACATATCCGCCCACGACGACATCAAACGGTTCATCGGCGGGGCGGTATTGCCGAATATAGGCGAGCATTTCGCGCACTTCTTCTGGCTGCACCATATGCCCATCGACGATCGGGCAAACGCCATCCCAACGAGCGGCACGACGCATCGGAGCTTTGTTCGGCCAGATTCCCGCAACCCAGATAGGGATGAGTGGCGATTGGAGGGGAGGCGGCAGAAACTGCGCATCACGAATGGTATAGTGCTGTCCCTCATAGCTAAAGGGCTCGCCGCTCCAGAGGCCCGCTAACACGTCAAGTCCTTCATCGAGCTGTGCAGCGTGTAGCTTGTCATCAACTGGCTCGCCAAAAGTGCTATACTCGCGATACCAGCGATCGCCGCCGATGCCGACGCCCACGATGAGACGGCCTCCGGAGAGACGATCGAGCGTGACGGCTTCACGCGCAAGCTTCCAGGGTCGACGACGAGGCAGCGGGGTCACGAGTGCTCCGAAGCGAATACGTTCGGTCTTCAGAGCAATGGCGGTGAGGGCAATCCAGGGATCAGCGACGGGCACGCCCGCCTCAGCTTGCAGATGATCCCAGATAAAAAAGCCATCCCAACCAGCCACTTCCGCTTCTTGAGCAAGAGCAGCAAGTGCGTGAACATCGGCAAAGGCCCCGAAAGCGGGGAGATTAATGGCATAGCGCATAAGATATCTCCTGAAAACAGAGCAACAATGAAATTTGGAGCGGTATCATCTGTAAGACAGACACACAACCGCCTCCTTCGTACTCCTGGCAGCAGGATAGCATTTCCTTACTGACATCTTCCGTCAGGATTTGCGTTCATGAATCGACATCTGGTGCTCTTTCTTGAGATCTCCTTGCCCAGATCAACGCTACGGCTTCTGTCCCCAGGCACTGACAAAAGGCCAGAGCGCGCTGAAATCTGGGGCAAAGAACTCGCGTTGGGATTGCTCCCAGAGCTCATTCCAATGCTCATCGGTGACTGATCCACCGCCCACCACATAGGGTTGCATGAGCTTGTAGGCAACTTCGAAGTTCTGCCGGACAACCGACCATGGCTGCGTACCCATCGACCAATCAATGGCGTGCGCCTGTATCTGCACATTTTTACATGCCGCATTGCGCAGGAACGGTGCCAGACGGATGGTTACGCCCATGTCTTCCTGATCAAAGCCTCTCTTCGCGTGATAGTTATGGAGCAAAAGGATTTTTTGCATTTCTTCAAAGGCTGGACTCGAGCTTCTTGCGGCACGATCACACTCGGTAAAACGCAATGTTCCTCCGGGACGAAGCAGACGCATACACTCTTGTATCAGTACGGGCCAATCCTCTCTGAACAGAACGCCCACAATAAAGCGGGCATTGATAAAGTCGAAGGAGTTGTCGGGAAACTCGAGCGGGAGGACACGCAGGTTGATGAGATGAAATGTGAGGTTCTCAATTTGCTGGGCAGTGGTAAGCGAGCGGGCATAACCAATCATCTTGTGACTGGAGTCGATGCCAATGACGTCCAGTGATGGATACTGAAAGGCCACCTCCTGCGCCCACCCACCGGGTCCACAGGCCAGATCCAGGACGATCTTGCCCTCCTCAGGCTGAAAATCAGGGGGCAGCAGGCTACCCATGGCTTTGGTAACGATGCGATCCTGATCGATCAGACGCGCCATTTCCGTGCCGCTTTCCGCATCGATGATGTAGGTATTGTTTTCCTTCTCCAAGGCACTATCTTCCTTTGCAATTAGTCTGCCGCAAATAGTTTATGCATGAAATTACAGTAAGTATATCGAGATGATTGAGAGAAGTAAATATGTTTTTTGTACACGTCAGCTTTGCTTCATACTTCTCTCCCCATGCATAGTACCTGTACCATGACGAAGGGATATGTACTTTATAAAAGCGGTGCTAAACGTTCATAGCGATATTCATGGCTGGCGGCCCCTTTGAAAAAATCGGCATTCAGCGTGGTTGCAACGCGTTGGAAGCCCAGGGACTCGATCAATTTGATGGATGCCACATTTCGCGTATCGATCTCGGCTGAGACCTTGTGGACCTGGTAATCCTTAAACAGGAGATCCAGGATGCGTTCACATCCTTCCCTGGCATACCCCCGTCTCCAAAATGCAGGAAACAAGATATAAGCAAGGTAGGCGCTCGCATCAGGATAGACCGTCGCTTGCAGGACTCCCACATACCTGCCCTCTCTACGCTCACGCATCGCCCAGTTGAGCCACGCTTCCCGTTCATCAGGGGATCTTCTGAAAGAGAGTCGCTGGTAACGGTTGACGAGTGCCTCTAATGAGATCGGAGGGTCCTCCGGGATATATTCGTAAATAGTGGTTGATTGAAGTAGCTCATACAAGACAGGTGCATGAGAGATCTGAAGTGGCTCAAGCGAAAGGCGGGACGTCTCAAGAATAGCTTCCGGTGCAATTAAACGCAATGGCTTCTCCCCTTATTCTTCTATGTATAGTGGTGGATTGCTGCTTGCCTGCGCGTATACCATACCATTTTCAACTGCCATGCTGGCGTCTACTCTCAGAAAGATCCGGATTTTCCTGCGTTAAATCTGCCGGGCTTTCAGGCTATCATTCCATCACGTGATCGACGTTCTAGCTCCCATCTCTTGCACCGGTTCGAGCAGAAGTGACGCAAGTGCGGGAGCAGGGATAGATATGCAGGAAAAAACGATGACAGACGTGACCAACACAGACGTGATCAACGCTTACAGTAACTCCCCTCAAGAGCGCATCGAAAGCTTCGGCGACATTCGCAACCAGATCATCCTGAACCGTGATCATTGCGTAATATTCCCGCCAATGTGTAACGCAAAAATGTGTTATACTGACTATATGTATCGTAACCCGATACAGAAATGAGCCTGAAACGGTTCGTATCCATTTCACGACGGGGTGGAGTGGATACGAACCGTTTCAGGCGCCTTTCTCAGACTGGAAAGAAATGAGGATCGTTCTTTTCTCTCAATGTCAACAAGGAGAGATTGATGCTAAAAGCACAACAACGTGCCGATCAACACATTTCGACAACATCGAACTCGCATCGAGCGAGGAACGTGTCGCCTGGACTACGATTCCGCTCGATCCTGTATGGCATCCTCGCCGCCGCTATTCTTACCGGACTGATTGCCCTGGGATCACGAGGCTTTCACTGGTTCGACGCCGCGCTCATCGGCTACGCAGTCGCCTCGATCTTCGCCGTGGCTGCGGTCACGTACAAATACAGTTTCTGGTTGGCTCGCCCACAAACGGGCCGCTACTGGAAAAGAAGCTGGCAACTCTTTTTCTCCTACGAGAACTTTCGCCGCTATACAACACTGATCCCAACCGCCATTCTCGATCTGTTCTCACAGCAGTTTATTCGACGGCGCGGCCTGTATCGCTGGTTAACCCATCAGTGTATCTTCTGGGGCGTAATTCTCTCCTGCTCTATTACCTTTTCGCTCACCTTCGGCTGGATACGCATGACGCTGACGCAAGCTGGACAACACATGGTCTGGTTCTTCGGCTTCCCTCTCCTGGCCTTTTCGCCGCCCTCTCTGCTGGGATTTCTGATCTACCATGCTCTGGATTTCACGGCCATTCTGTTGCTGATCGGGCTCGTCCTGGCCTTTCATCGTCGCTTCCACGATCTCTCGCTGATTTCTGTGCAGCGCTTTGGCTTTGATCTCATGCCGCTGGCCTTGCTTATGGCGATCGTGGTCAGCGGTCTGGCGTTAACTGCTGACAGTGCCTGGCTGGGTGGAGCCTACTACTGGTACATCTCGCTAACGCACGAAACGGTAGTGGTGCTCTGGCTCATCTCGCTACCCTTTGGCAAGTTCTTCCATCTTATTGAACGTCCAGCGACGGTCGGTATTGAGCTCTACTGGCGTACTGGTGAAGGGACAGAGATGCAGAAGTGCGCACGCTGTGGCGACGAGTTCGCTCCGGCACGCTTCATACAGGATCTCAAAAAAACACTGCTCAATGTGGGCGAAAACTATACGTTACACACGGATATGCCTGCTCAAGAGAGCTCCGAATCAACCGGAACCCTGAAGGAAGAGCAAGCGACGAGCACGCTCTGGTGGCAAGATCTGTGCCCATCATGTAAACGCGTAATGCGAGGACAGGCCACCCTTGCCGCGCTTGATCCTGGTGGCAATCGTTTCCTGTAAGCATAAGAAAGAATAGCATCTCTCCTCAGGAGATCTCTGGCACCTGTCTATAAGAAGATCCGTGTCTACCTATTAAGATCCTGAAGTGCCCGACGGAATACGCAAGAACGGAGCAAGGTATGAGTGTTGATAAAGGTCTGTTTCGGCGCGATCAGCGTCAACGAGAAACCTTCGATTTTCATACAGGCAAGTCTGCCCCTGCGCAATGGGAATCGACGAAAGAGATTGAGCGCTATGTACCAACCCATTGTTGCTACTGCGGTGTGCAATGCGGTATGTATCTGAAAGTCACAGAGGGAAAGGTGGTCGGCGTCGAGCCTCGAGAAGACTTTCCACTCAATCACGGCATGCTTTGTCCAAAGGGCGCGACTGCGTACCAGACGGTGAACCATCCTGATCGCCTGACCCACCCCTTGATGCGCCGCAATGGAAAAAACAGTCCGTTAGAACGCGCCAGTTGGGATGAGGTGCTGGAGACGATTGCCACACGCTTTCGGACGATCCAGCAAGAATCCGGCAATGATGCCGTATCCGTGTTCAGCGGCTCATCGATGACCAACGAGAAGTGCTACCTGATGGGCAAGTTTGCCCGCGTTGCCCTGGGCACACGCCACACTGACTATAACGGACGCCTGTGCATGTCTTCGGCTACGGGCGCAAATGAACGCTCGCTCGGCATTGATCGCGCCGCCAATCCGATCAGCGATATGCTCCACGCCGATTGCATTTTCGTCATTGGTGCCAATATTGGCGAGTGCTTTCCCATCATTACCAGCTACCTATGGCAGGCACGCGACCGGGGCTGCAAACTCATAGTAGCCGATCCGCGTCAGACGCCCATCGCGCGCACAGCCGATATCTTCCTGCCCTTACGTTCCGGGACCGACTCTGCCTTGCTGAATGGCATGTTGCATGTCATTCTCAAAGAAGGGCTGATTGATGAGGATTTCATCCGTGAGCGCACAGTAGGCTGGGAAGAGACAAAAGCGCTCGTCGAACAGTATCCGCCGGAGCGCGTAGCGAAGGTATGCGGACTGCGTCCCGAGGCTATTGTTGAGGCTGCTCGTATGTATGGACGGGCTCATGCTGCGCTGATCTATACGGCACGCGGCCTGGAACATCAGAGCAAGGGTGTCGATAACGGCGTCACTGCCATTAATCTGGCGCTCGCGACTGGCAATTTCGGACGCCCTGGTGCTGGCTACGGCACATTGACCGGCCAGGGAAATGGACAGGGAGGCCGCGAAGTCGGGCAAAAAGCTTCGCAATTGCCCGG
>Ga0310811_10005298_pt1 | contig 16305 bp, 14 predicted proteins | sample YCmetagenome_FD_207642 | JGI IMG/M metagenome (GOLD analysis project Ga0310811, IMG submission 207642) | Soil microbial communities from experimental microcosm in Duke University, North Carolina, United States - YC | ecosystem: Engineered > Artificial ecosystem > Soil microcosm > Unclassified ...
GCGCCGCGAGGATCAGGAGGTTCGCGAGGTCGCAGAACCACAGGAAGGTGCTGGGGCCCCACTGCTTCCAGTAGAGGGGGATCCAGACCGCGACCCAGATCGTCCAGGCGACCTTCAGCCAGAGGGGGAGTCGGCCGGGGGCCATGGGTGCATTCTACATCTGCCGGATGGCTGAAGCCCCGATACGTATAATCTCTCCGAACAAATTCACAGGGGTTGCGTGTCGGAAAACGTGGAACAAGCGATGGGCGGGGACGACGCCGAACTGGTGCGGAAGCACCTGTCGGGCGACCCCGACGCCTTCCGCGCGCTCTATGAAAAGTACGGGGAGAAGGTGTTCGCCTCGGCGTACCGGATCGTCGGCGAATACCACGCGGCGGCCGACCTGGTCCAGGAGGTCTTCGTCAAGATCCACGGGGAGCTGCGGACCTTCAAGTTCGAGAGCAAGTTCTCGACGTGGCTCTTCCGGGTGGCGGTGAACCACGCGCTCAACCGGTCGAGCGAGGTGTCCCGCCACGCGAGGATCCACGAGAAGATCGTGAAGGACGGGCGCGGCGACCCGGGCGGCACCAAGGAAGGCCGGCCGGTCGACGACGAGGTCCAGCGGGCCCTGCAGCAGCTCTCTCCCAAGCTCCGGACGGTGATCAGCCTCCGGTATCTCGAGGGTCTCTCCTATGAAGAGATCGCCGAGATCCTGGAGATCTCGATCGGGACGGTGAAGTCGAGGCTGTTCCTCGCCCACGAGACCCTCCGGCCCCTCTTGAAGGACGTGAGGTTGGAAGGCGACGCATGACCTGCGAGACGTTTCGCGAGCGCGCGTTCGACTACCTGCAGGGCACGCTGCGGGGCGACGCGGACTTCGAGGCCCACCGGGCCTCCTGCGCGTCCTGCGCGGCGACGCTTGCCGGGATCCGGGACAACGAGCGGGTGCTCCGCGCGGCCCGGGTGCCGACGGCGCCGCCCGAACTCTGGCCCCGCATCGCCGCCGCGGTCGGGCGGGAGCGCGTCGTGCCCTTCCGCCGCCTAAGGGTGGCCTCGGTCTTCGCGGCGGCCGCGGCCCTGCTCCTCGCCTTCACCCTGGTGGCGACCGTCCGCTCCGCCCGCCGGGCGCCGACGCTCGACCTCGTCGTCCAGGAAGTGGGACCGGATTCCCAGCGCGCCTTCCGCTCCCTGGTGCCCCGCTACGACGACGTCGACGCCGCGACCGCCATGGTCGATACGATGTTCCGGAGCGACTACTAATGAAGGTCAAGCTGCCCGTCGCGGTCGCGTTCTTCCTGCTCACCGCGGGGGCGATCTCGTGGGGCGTGCTCACCGACGCCCGCGAGGCGCGGCTCCAGGCGTTCCTGACTTCGATCGAGGCGGCCGAGGACACGATCCCGTACGTCGGCACGCGGGTCGTCGGCGGCGCCGACACGGTCCGGCTTCGCATCTGGTCGCGCGACGGCCACAAGCGGGTCGACTTCCTCGGTATCGAGGGCAAGTCCCGGCCCCGCCCGGGCGCCCGCCTGCCGCTGGTCGGCGCGGTCCCGATCTTCCTGCGGCCCGGCCACGAGCAGTGGAAGCGCAAGATCAAGGACGCCGCCCTGGCGGTCCGCAACTACGAGGTCGTCGTCCTGGGCCGCGAGCAGATCGCGGGGCGGGACTGCGACGTTATCGACGTCCGCGCGCGCCACGAAGGGCGCCCGAGCTACCGGGTCGCGGCCGACCTGGCGAACCGCTTCCCGCTGCGCTACGAGGTCTTCTCGAAGGGCGAGCGGGTCTTCGAGACCCACTTCGCCGAGATCCAGTACCACCCGTCCATCCCGACGGGGACCTTCCAGGAGCGGCAGCGGCCCAACTGGCTCAATGTGTCCCAGGAGGAGGTCGCGGCGGAGCGCATGACGGAAGCCGCCGGCTTCTCCGTGCTGCGACCCTCCTACGTGCCCCGGGGCTTCGAGCTGCGGGGCTCGGAAGTCCTCCGCGTGAAGGCGGAGCTGTCGAAGGAGCTGCGGGAGACGATCAAGCCGTTCCTCCCCTTCCCCATGCCGAAGCTCGACGCGACCGTTGCGCACCTTACCTATACTGATGGCCTGGCGGCGGTGGCGGTCGTGGAATGCTCCGCGTCGTCGGAGCTCTGGCAGCACCTGAAAAAGCTCATCCCCCCGGCGGCGGCGGTGCCGTCGGGCAAGGTCGCGGCCCGCAAGTTCTCGGACCGCGGCGGCACGGCGTATCTGCTCGAGACCGAGGGCACGGTCGTCCTGGTCGCGGGCAACGTGGACGCCGAAGAAATCGAATCGATGATCCGGACTCTCGAACGGAGGTAGCGATGCGCGTCCTTCTGGCCCTGGCGTTGATGGCGTCCCCCGTGCTGGCGCAGGATACCCGCGGCACGGACTTCATGGTCCAGCGGCTCAAGGAGCGGCTGAAGCTGTCGGACGACCAGGCCGCGAAGGTGAAGGAGATCCTGGCGAAGGACTCCGAGGACCGGACCAAGATGGACGAGGCGCGCACCGAGAAGATCAACGCGCTGCTCGACGCCGACCAGAAGAAGGCCTACGAGGAGATGCGCTCGAACCAGCGGGGCTTCGGCGGCGGGCGGCAGTTCCAGTTCGGCGGCGGCGCGGGCGGCGCGCGGCCCGGCGGCCCGATGGGCTCGGTGAACGTCGACGACGTGAAGCGCGAGCTCGGCCTCTCGGACGAGCAGGTCGAGAAGATCAAGCCCCTCTACGACGAGTTCAACGCGTCCCTCCAGAAGCGGCAGGACGAGCTGCGCGAGAAGGGCTTCCAGGGCCTGAACTTCGGCGAGGAGATGCAGAAGTACCAGGACAACCTGAAGGGGCTGGCCGAGAAGGTGAAGACGCACCTGACGGACGAGCAGAAGACGAAGCTCGACGGGATGGTCGAGCGCGTCACGGGCATGATGCGCTTCCTCCCCGGCCTGATGAACCAGGGCGCCCGCGGCGGCGGCGCCGCGGCTCCGCGGCCCAGCGCGGAGGAGCGCACCAAGGCGGTGGTGGCGGCGCTCAAGGTCGAGAAGGACGACGAGCGCTCGGTCATCGCGGACCTCGTCCTGAAGATCGTGAAGGCGCAGTACGAGCTCGAGGACTTCACCAAGTCCTCGCGCGACAAGCTCAACGAGGCGTCGAAGAACCGCGAGCTCAGCGACGCCGCCGTCGAGGACCGCATCAAGGAGGCCCAGGAGGACCGGCGGAAGCGCGAGAAGGAGATCGCCGCCCTCCAGAAGCAGCTCGCCGAGGTCACGACCAACCGGCAGGAGCTGGAGCTGATGGCGCAGGGGATCCTGAAATAGGCGTTACGCGGACGGGTCCCGCCGGACTTTGGGGAGCGAGAGGCCGCGCACACAGAGCACGATCGCCGCGAAGTTCGCGATGATGGCAGCGGGCGTGTGCGCTACGATCCCGAAGGCACCCCAGAAGAGCGACGCCAGGATCCTCAGGACGAACGCGAGCTTGTCGTTGCGCCCGATGTAGTAGATCGACAGCAGGCCGAGGACCGTGCCGATCCAGTCCAGACCGTAATACTGCACCGTCATCCCCCTCTCGTCGCGTACTCGCGCAGTCGCTCGCGGACGCGCCCGTCCTCGAAGAGGCCCTTCGCGGGCAGCGGCTCGGCGACCGGAACCTCGGTCTCCTGGAGCCGCAGCTGCAGCCAGATCACGTCGTGCCATTGACCGAACTTGAAGCCGATCCGCGAGTAGATGCCGACCGGCGCGAAGCCCAGGGATTCGTGCAGGCGGAGGCTCCCCGGGTTCGGGAGCGTGATGCCCGCGTAGGCGTTCACGTAGCCTTGCCGGCGCAGGAGCTCGAAGAGCGACCCGTAGAGCGCCCGCCCGATCCCGCGGCGCCGCGCCCGCTCGTGAATGTAGACGGAAACCTCGACGCACCACTGGTAGGCCTTCCGGGCCGCCCGGTGCGGCGAGGCGTAGGCGTATCCCAGGACGGCACCGTCGGCCTCGTAGACCAGCCAGGGGAACTGCTCCCGCAGGTCCCCGATCCGCTTCTCCATCGCGGCCGCGTCGGGGGGCTCGACCTCGAACGAGGTCGCGCTTTGCGAGACGAAGGGCGCGTAGATGTCCCGGATCGCCGGGGCGTCGGCCAGCTCGACGCTACGGATGAGGTTTTCCATCCCGCCGCTCCTTAACACGGTGACCCTGCCGCCAGCCGCGGATCGCGCCGGCCACTTCTCCGAGGAAGGAAATGATCACGTCGCACTCCTCGGGCGTGCGCTCCTCGACCAGGGGCGCCAGGTGGCTGAGGAAGGCCTCGCGGGCCGACTGGTAGAGCTTCTTCCCCTCCGGGGTCAGCCGCACCTGCAGGCTCCGCCGATCCTCGGGATGATCCACGCGCTCGACCATCCCCTTTCCTTCGAGCTGGTCGATGACCCCCGTCATCGTGCTCAGCCGCACGCCCAGCAGCGCGGCCAGCTCGCTCATGCTTCGGGGGCCCTTATAGTAGAGGTCGCGCATCGTGTAGGACTGCGAGACCGTCAGGCCCTCGTAGCCCCGTTCCTCCAGGCTCCGGAACTGGTAGAGCTTGGCCAGGTTGGTGAGGGCGTCGTCCAGCTCCTGGATCGCCTTGGAGGTCTTGATCATGGCCACATACTACGACACTCGTACTATACGAGTCAAGTAGTAAATGCGGTCCCGTAACGGAACGTCGACCCGTCGATCTGGCAGTTAGGGATGTTCCCAACGAAAGGAGACTGAACGTGATGTCCCGAATGAAATCGATCGGGGTGCTGGCGATCTGCGTCGCCGGCAGCGCCGCGCTGGCGCAGGAACACGGCACGCCGGGCGCCACCGCGACGGATCCCTCCGTCGAGCTGCGGATGGGGATGCGGAAACTCTGGGAAGACCACATCACCTACACGCGCAACTACATCATCAGCGCCCTCGCCGACCTGCCCGACGCCAAAGCGGTCGCGCAACGGCTCCTGAAGAACCAGGAAGATATCGGAATGGCGATCAAGCCCTTCTACGGCAGCGACGCCGGCGACAAGCTGGCCGGCCTCCTCAAGGAACACATCATGATCGCCGCCGACGTGGTCAAGGCCGCCAAGGCGAATCAGAAGGACCAGGTCGCCGAGGAGCAACGCCGCTGGTCGAAGAACGGCCAGGAGATCGCGGCCTTCCTGAGCGGGGCCAACCCGAAGTGGTCCAAGACCGCCCTGGAGGACATGCTCCAGAAGCACCTCGACCTCACGACGGGCGAAGTGGTCTCCCGGCTCCAGAAGGATTGGAAGACGGACATCGAGTTCTACGACCGGGGCCACGAGCACATGCTGATGTTCTCGGACGCCCTGACGGACGGCATCGCCCAGCAGTTCCCCGCCCGCTTCAAGAAGTAAGCCGGAGTCAACGCGGAGGCCGCTTCCGGCGGGGCCGGGGGCGGCCTCCCTTCTTTATCCGCGCCGCGCCCTCCGACCCGTCCGGCCAAGGGTAAAATTAGAGCCGGATGTCGTCCCACGAGAGCGAGCCGAAGAAGGACCCGTCCCGCGTCTTCCCGCAGTTCTCCCGCTACGAGGTCCGGGAGGTGCTGGGGGAAGGCGCCACGTCCGTGGTCTACTCCGCCTGGGACCGCGAGCTCCACCGCCCGGTCGCCATCAAGCTGCTCCGCGAGTCGGCCGGCCTGAGCGACCTCGCGCGGCAGCGCTTCCGCCGCGAAGCGCAGGCCGCCGCCGGCATGGCCCATCCGAACGTCGTGACGCTCTACGACGCGGGCGAGCAGGACGGCCGCCCCTACCTGGTGCTGGAGCTCGTGGAGGGCCGCTCGTTCGCCGACACGCTCGAGAAGAACCCCGGCTTCCGCCGCGAGCACGTCGAGCTGCTCGCCAAGGCCGCGCGCGGCGTCGGCGCCGTCCACGCGAAGGGCATCGTCCACCGCGACCTCAAGCCCGGCAACATCCTGGTCACCCCCTCCGGGGAGCCCAAGATCGGCGACTTCGGCCTCGTCCACCTCGAGGGCACCACGATGGAGCTCACGAGGGCCGGCGCAACCCTGGGCACCCCGTTCTACATGGCGCCGGAGCAGGTCGAGTCCCGGCCGGGGCAGATCACGCCGCGGACCGACGTCTACGGCCTCGGCGCCATCCTCTACGAGATCCTGAGCGGACGCGCCCCGCATGTCGCCGAGAGCCTGGTCGAGATCTACAAGATGATCCTGCAGGACGATCCCGTCCGGATCGCCGCGATCTCCCCTCAGACGCCTCCCGAACTCGAGGCGATCGCCCTCAAGGCGCTCTCGAAGGACCCGGCGGCGCGCTACGCCAACGGGGACGAGTTCGCCGACGACCTCGGCCGCTACCTCGCGGGCCAGCCCGTCAAGGCCAAGCCCCCCAGCTTCGTCGACGAGGTTCGGAAGACCTGGGTCCGGAACCGGCCGGTCTTTCTCACCGCCGGGCTCGGGCTGGCGCTGGCGCTGGGCGTCGCAGCCTGGGTGATTCCGCGCTGGATCGAGGAGAGGAAGGCGCGGGAGCTGGCGGAGAAGAAGGGGAAGGAGACTAACGATCGGGCCTGGGACGCGCGGGAGACGGCGGTCCGGGAACTGCTCTCCCTGTGGAGCGACGTCCTCATCGCCAAGCAGGGGTGGTATCAGGCCCAGAAGGATCCGGTGGAGACCCGCGCGAAGATCGAAGAATCCATTCGCGCCCTGGGCGGGTTCATCGAGCGGCACCCGGATCAACCGCAGGGGTACTACATCCGGGCCCGGGCGTCCCTGCATCTCGACGAGCTGGACAAGGCCGAGGCCGATCTGAAGAAAGCGACGACCCTGGAACCCGGCTTCGGCCCGGCCTGGGCCCTGCTGGGACGCGTCTACCTCGAGCAGATGTGGGAGGGCTCCCTCCGCAACACGATGATTCAGGAGACGAACGTCGACGAGGCCAAGGTATTCCTCCAGCGGGCGACCGAGGCGTTCGCCAAGGTGCCCGCGTCCGCGTCCGGAAAGTGGGGGCTGGACCGGATCGACGAGGAGGCCACGGCCGTGCCGGTGGCCGCCGCGCTCCTGGTCGCGTTCTCCGAGAACAACCTGACGAAGGCGAAAGCGTCGCTGCTCGAGATCCACCGCCGCTCGCCGTCCGAAGACCTCGCGCTGCTGCTTGGGCAGCTGTCTTCCGAGACCGACGAGCAGATAAAGTGGTACGCAGAGGCGCTCCGGATCCGGCCCCACTTCTTCAAGGCGTACTTCAGCCGCGGCACCGCGAGGGAAACCCTGAAGGACCTGGCGGGCTCGGAGTCGGACTACGACGCGGCGCTCAAGATCAATCCGCGCCACGCGGTCTCGTACCTCAATCGCGGCTACGTCCGCGCCCTCCGGAAGAACAATGCCGGCAGCCTCGCCGACATCGCGGAAGCGCTGAGGTTCAGGCCCGGGTACGCCTCTGCCTACCAGCAGCGCGGGAGCACCCTGATCCAGCTCAAGGACAACAAGGGCGCCCTGGAAGCAGTCAACGAGGCGCTGCGCCTGCAGCCCAACATGTTCACCGCCCTGGCGATGCGGGCGTGCCTGCGCGTCGAAGCGGGTGATCTGGACGGGGCCCTCCAGGACGTGACCCGCGCCCACGAGCTGGGTCCCCGCTACGGATACGCCCTCCTCGTCCGGGGCTTGATCCGCTACCGCAAGGGGGACATTCCGGGCGCGATCGAAGACAGCAGCGCGGCCCTGAGCATCAATCCGCGGGACGCCGTGGCCCTCGTCCAGCGCGGCGCCCTCCGCCTGGCGCGGATGGAGTACAAGACCGCCATCGCTGATTACACGGAGGCTATCCGCGTCAGTCCCGAGAGTTCGGAAGCGTACAGCGGCCGCGCCTCCGCGCGTCTGGCGCAAGGCGAGGATCAGGCGGGCTTCGAGGACGCCGTCCGAGCCATCGCCCTGGACGCCGGGAATGCCGGGGCCTTCGCGAACCGCGCGCTCGCCGAAATCCGTCTCGGTCGGATCCCGGCGGCGATCGATACGGCCACGAAGGGCGTGGAGCTCGACCCCCGGAACGCGAACGCGCACGGATACCGGGGTCTGGCGAAGGCGCTCCTCGGGGAGTTCCGGGACGCCCTGGAGGACCTGGACGTGGCCGTCGAGCGCTCGCCCGACAACGTCCAGTTCCGCACCAATCGGGCCGAGCTCCGGAACCGGCTCGGAAACCCGCGGGGCGCGATCGAGGACGCCACGGAGGCGATCCGCCTGGTGCCGAGCTGGGCGGACCCGTATCGGAATCGCGCCTCGGCCCGCCTCAGCCTGGGAGACTATAAGGGCGGGATCGAGGACTCCACGGAAGCGCTCCAGCGCAACCCGAAGGACGCGTTGGCGTACTCCAACCGGGCCGGCGCCAAAGTGTTCCTGAAGGACTACGCGGGCGCGGTGGAGGACGCGACGAAGGCCCTCGAACTGGAGCGCGCCCTCCCGCAGGCGGTCGCGATCCGGGCCATGGCCTTCTTCCGGCTCGGCAAAACGGCCGAGGCGTTGAACGAGTGCAACGCCGGGCTGAAGCTCGCCCCCAACAACGCGGAACTGCTCTTCAGCCGGGCCCTCGCGGCCGAAAAGCTGGCCCCTGCGGATGCCGACCCGTCGGCCCTCGCGTTGATCCGGCAGGACCTCGAGAAGGCCCTGGACCTCGGCGGCGCCCGCTGGGCCTACCGGGACGAGGCGGAAGCCGCGCTTCAGCGGCTCCGCGACAAGAAATGAAGGGGGTTTCCGCGAGCGGGCCCCCCTGTTAAGATCCGCTGAGCTTCCCCGGGCGGAATTCAAAAATTCGGGGAGATTGGACCGCCTGACGTGTCATTCAGGCGGATGGAGCAGACCCTCCAACTCATGGACGCGCTCCGCTGCGAGCAGCTCTGGCGCCGGCACGCCGACCGGCTCCTCCTCTACGCCACGACCGTCCTGTCCGACCGTTCCGCGGCCGAGGACGTCCTCCAGAACGTCTTCGTCCGACTGATGGCCTCGCCGCCCGAGGATATCGACTCCGAGTCGGGCTACCTCTTCCGCGCCGTCCGCAACGAGGCGCTCAACTCGATCCGCTCCCGCCGCCTGGCGGCCCGCGCGTTCTCGCCCCTCTTCGACGACGTCGCCGAGGATCCGCGGGAGTCGGCGGAGCTCAAGGAGCGCGGGAAGCAGGTCGAGCAGGTCCTGCTCCGACTCTCGTCCGAGGAGCGCGAGGCCGTCGTCCTGAAAATCTGGGGAGACCTGTCCATGCCGGAGGCGGCCGCCGTCGCGGGCGTCTCCGAAAAGACGTTCGAACATCGTTATTACCGCGGCCTGGCCGCGCTCAAGGAGAAGTTGGGAGGCATTCAACCATGACGGACTTTGAAGACCGCCTCGCGGAACTGCGCCCCGCCCGGGCGCCGGAGGCGCTCTGGGAGCGGATCCAGTCGGGCAAGCTCGCCGGGGCCCGCGTCCCCTCGTTCCGGAAGGACGCGATGTCGCTCGCCGCGGCGGTGCTGCTGCTGGCGACGCTCTACGCGATCCTGATCCCGTCCCCGGAAGCGACGCCCGCGGCGCTGCCGCAGGGGAACCCCGAGGAGCTCCAGGCGCTCCTCAAGGGCTGCAAGTACAAGATCGTCTGCGAGAGCAACCGCAGCGGCAACTGGGACCTCTGGATGATGAACGCCGACGGGACGGACCCGAAGAATCTCACGAACACGCCGGACGTCGACGAGCTCTATCCGAAGGTCTCCCCCGACGGGACCAAGATCTGCTTCTGCGCCGACGAGGGCAAGGGCGAGGAGAAGGTCCGCAACCTCTACGTCATGGACCTCGACGGCGGCAAGCGGATGAAGATCGCCGACAACTCGCGGGAGCCCTGCTGGAACCACGACAGCACCAAGATCGCGTTCCTGCGCGCCGAGTTCGAGAAGCACACGTATTCGGACATGGCTACGAAGGGGATCTTCACCTACGACCTGGCCAGCGGCCAGATCCGCCAGCACCCCAACAAGAAGATCGAGCACCTCTACACCCTCAACTGGCATCCCAACGGGAAGTGGTTCATCGCGACGATCCACGGCGGCATGGGCTTCAAGCACGGCATCCTCGCGATCGAGGCCGAGGGCGAGGGCGTCTACGACCTCAACCTCGGCGGCTGCCGTCCCGACGTCAGCCCCGACGGCAAGCAGCTCGCCTGGGGCCACGGCGACTATGCGGTCGGCGTGGCGGACCTGGTCTTCTCGGACAACGAGCCGCCCAAGGCCGTGAACGTCCACAACGTCGTCGAGAGCAAGGACCCGATCGAGACGTACCACGCCGACTGGTCGCCCGACGGCAAGTTCATCGCGTTCAGCTTCGGCCCCAAGGTGAAGGGCAAGAGCCTGAAGGGGCTGCTGCCCGAGTTCCCCGGCGTCGAGGCGCCCGGCTGGAACGTGACGGTGTGCGACGTCTCCAAGAAGAACACCTACGTCCAGATCACGACCGACGGGAAGTCCTGCAAGGAGCCCGACTGGGTGTTCGTGAAATGAGCCGCGCCACGCTCCTCATGGCGCTGCTGGCGCTCGCCGCCTGCACGCCCTCCGAAGAACCCGTCGCCGCGGGCGCGTCGCTGCCGGTCGTGAAGACCGACGGCGGCGTCGAAATGATCCGCGTCCCCGAGGGCGATTTCGAGATGGGCTCCCCGCGCGGCCGCGAGGTCGAACAGCCCGTCCACAAGGTCCACGTGGACGAGTTCCTCATGGACCGCACCGAAGTCACGCAGGAGCAGTACGAGAAGTTCAAGCTGCCCAACCCCTCGCGCTTCAAGGGGCCGTCCCTCCCGGTCGAGATGATCCCCTGGACCAAGGCCGCGATCTACTGCAACCTGCGCTCCAAGGCCGAAGGCCTCGAGCCCTGCTACAACGAGGACACGGCGGAGTGCGACTTCTCCAAGAGCGGCTACCGCCTGCCCACCGAGGCCGAGTGGGAGTACGCCTGCCGGGCCGGCACGAAGACGGACTGCTCCTTCGGCGACGAGCGCCGCGCCGGCGACTTCGCCTGGTTCGCGGACAACGCGCAGAAGAAGACGCACCCCGTCGGCCAGAAGAAGCCCAACCCCTGGGGCCTCTACGACATGCACGGCAATGTCGCCGAGTGGTGCAACGACATGTTCGGCAAGGACTACTATAAGTCCTCCGTTGCCGCTAATCCCCGCGGCCCCACGGACGGCGACATGTACGTCCTGCGCGGGGGCTCCTGGAAGGGGACCGCGGAGATCCTGAGGTCGTTCCACCGCGTCGCGGAGAACCCCGGATTCGCGGACGCCTGCCTCGCGCCCGACACGATGGGCTTCCGCTGCGTCCGGAAGGCGCCAAAGGCCCAGGCTGCGGACAAGAAGATGCCGACGGGCTTCGTCACGGCCGACGTCTACCTCGAACACAAGACCGGCCCCGGCTTCCCCGAGCGCCCTGCCCGCCTCGAGGCGATCGTCAAGCGTATCAAGGACAAGGGCCTGCTCGCGCAGTTGAGCGCGATCGAGGCGAAGCCGTCCGCGATCGAACCGATCACCGCGGTGCACAGCGCGGCCTACGTCGAGCGCGTCAAGAAGGCCTGCGAGGGGCTGGGCGAGAAGGTCGAGCACCTCGACACCGGCGACATGCCGATCTCGGCGAAGTCGTACGAGGCGGCGCTTACGGCGGTGGGCGGCGTGCTGGCGGCGGTCGACGGAGTGATGGAAGGCAAGATCCGCAACGCGTTCTGCGCGGTCCGCCCGCCCGGCCACCATGCCCTCAAGGACAAGGCGATGGGCTTCTGCCTCTTCAACAACGTCGCCATCGCGGCGCGCCACCTCCTGAGCAAGCACAAGCTCGAGAAGGTCCTGATCATCGACTGGGACGTGCACCACGGGAACGGCACCCAGGATGAGTTCTACGAGGACGGCCGGGTGATGTACTTCAGCACCCACCTCTCCCCGTTCTACCCGCGGACCGGCAACGAGGATGAGAAAGGCAAGGGCAAGGGGCTGGGCTGCATCATCAACGTGCCCGTGTCCGAGAAGACGGGCGACGAGGCCTTCAAGAAGATCTACGAAGAGAAGCTGAAGCCCGCCGCGCTGGCGTTCAAGCCGGACTTCATCCTGATCTCGGCCGGCTTCGACTCCGCCCGGGGGGACCTGCTGGGCCGCCTGGACCTGACGCCCGACGGCTACAAGGCGATGACCAAGATCGTGCGCGAGATCGCCGACGCGACCTGCAAGGGGCGGATCGTGTCGATGCTCGAGGGCGGTTACAACCTGGACGCGCTGGCGGACTCGGTCGAGGCGCACGTCCGCGCTCTGATGGACTAGAGGTGTAGGGAGAGGCATGGTTTTTCACGAGAAAGTCTTCCTCGTTTTCTTCGCGATCGTCTTCCCGGTTTTTCTGCTGGTGAAGCACAACAACCGGCTGATGAACATCTGGTTGATGATCGCGTCGTACGTGTTCTACGGGTGGTGGCGGCCCGAGTACATCCTTCTTCTGTTCGGCACGTCGGCCATCGACTACCTGATGGTCGTCTTCATGGAGCGGAGCACCACCCCGAGCAAGCGCAAACTCTGGCTGATCATCAGTCTCGTCAGCAACTTCGGGTTCCTCGCCTTCTTCAAGTACTCCTACTTCATCACCGACAACGTGAACTGGATCTTCTCCCATCTCCACCTGGCGTGGCAGCTGCCGCCCCCGCAGACGTACCCGAACTGGGTCGTCTCGACGGTCGGCGGAAAGCCGGACTTCTTCGAGAAGGTGGTCCTGCCGATCGGCATCTCGTTCCACACGTTCCAGTCGATGAGCTACACCATCGACGCCTACTACGGCCGCATCCAGACCGAGCGGAGCTTCGTGCGCTTCCTGACCTTCGTCTCCTTCTTCCCCCAGCTGGTGGCGGGGCCGATCGAGCGCGCGTCCAACCTGCTGCCCCAGCTGCAACGCACGCCGGTGGTCACGAAGGAGGACCTGAGCGAGGGCGCGTCCCTCTTCCTCGTCGGCTACTTCAAGAAAGTCGCGCTCGCCGACTACCTGGCGCTGTACGTGGACCGGGTCTACGACGCCCCCGGGAGCCACGGCTCGGGCGCGCTCGTCCTGGCGACCGTCGCGTTCGCGTGGCAGATCTACTTCGACTTCAGCGGCTACACCGACATGGCGCGCGGCCTGGCCCAGATCATGGGCTTCCGGCTGATGCTCAACTTCAACAACCCGTACGTCGCGACGGGCCTGGGCGACTTCTGGAGCCGCTGGCACATCAGCCTCTCGACGTGGTTCAAGGACTACGTCTACTTCCCGCTCGGCGGCAACCGGAAGGGCCCGGCCCGGACCTACTTCAACATGTTCGTCACGATGTTCATCTCCGGCATCTGGCACGGCGCCGCCTGGACCTTCGTCATCTGGGGCCTGCTCCATGCGTTCGGTCGGATCCTCACCCGGGAGCTGGAGACGAAGGCGTGGTACCGCGACCGGATCCCCCGCTACGTGAAGCAGGTGCTCGTCTTCGCCTTCGTCTGTCTGGCCTGGATCTTCTTCCGGGCGAAGACCGTGGGCGACGCCTGGACGATCCTGAGCGGCATCTTTACGAAGCCCTGGGGCGATCCGAAGTTCCCGATCCTGATGGGGATGATGCTCTTCGCGGTCTGGGTCTACGAGGATCTGTTCGCGCGGGGCCCGCGCACCCGTCGGATCCTGGAGTTGGAGCCCGGGCGCGTCGCCCTTGCGGTCGGCATGCTGGTCTGGCTCGCGGTCATTGCGGTGCCCAGCACCAAGGCCTTCATTTACTTCGACTTCTGATATGAGTGAAGCGCAGGAACCCACGGCCTCGAACGCGTTCCGGCTGACCGGCCGTCAGTGGCTGGGCGTCGGGGTATTCGCCGTCGCGCTCTATCTGCTGATTCCCGTCGGCTGGCAGCGCGTGGAGAAGCTCGAAACGGGCCACGACTACCGGATCCCCTACGAGCTCAGCAGCGACTACTGGCTCTGGGGCCGGGTTGCCGCCCAGGAAGCGGCCACTCATGACACGTTGATTCTCGGGGACTCCGTCGTCTGGGGCGTCTACGTGAAGCCGGGCGAGACGCTCTCGCACTACCTGAACGCGCTGGAAGGAAGCAACCGCTACGGCAATCTGGGCGTGAACGGGAAGCAGCCGCTGGCGCTCGCCGGGTTGATCGAGCACTACGGCGGCGCGATCAAGGGGAAGCGGGTCGTCCTCCATTGCAACCCGCTGTGGATGAGTTCCCAGAAGCAGGATATGCGCGAGAGCGATCCCAACGGGGCCTGGAACGACTGGGAACTGGCGCCCCAGTTCTCCCCCAAGATCGCCAGCTACCGGGATTCCACGTCCAACCGCCTCGGCCGGGTCTTCGACCGCAACATTCCGATGCACGGCTGGACGAACCACCTCCAGTATGCCTACTTCGCGGACGGCGAGACTCCCCGGACCATTCCGATGTGGACCCTGGATCATCCCTACGAGAATCCCTTCAAGCAGATCACGGCAAAGCTGCCGCCTCCCAGCGACGAGCTGCGCCAGGAACCCATCTCCTGGAGCGCGCGCGGCATCACCAGGCAGAACATGTCCTGGGTCGACCTGAAGGACTCCCTCCAGTGGGCATCGTTCCGCAGGTCGGTGGACGTCCTGGTGAACCGCGGCAACACGGTTCTGGTCGTCGTCGGTCCGTTCAACGAGCACCTCCTGACGGACGCCAGCCGCGTAAAGTACTCGGAGCTGAAGCAGGGCATCGAAGCCTGGCTCCGGGAGCGGAAGATCCCGTACGTTGCGCCGGCGCTGCTGCCGAGCGAGCAGTACGGCGACGCCAGCCATCCGCTGGGCTCGGGCTACGCGCTGCTGGCGAAGGAACTGGTCGCGGGCGGCTTCCTGGCCGCCGCCGACGTCTCCAAATAGGGGGCACGTCCAAGAGTTGTTTCCGGGGCGGCGATCCTGGAAACTCTACTCTGTACTCGAGAGGTGCACGATGGCGTCCCTGTTGCTTCTGACCTTGGCGTTGCTGCCTCAAGGGGTCGCCGCCTGGGACACGGGCGCGGAATCGGCCCAGCCCCTGGCGCTCGAGAGCAAGGACCCGAATCCCGCGTGGAAGAAGGCCGAGGGCGCGCCGAAGGGCGACCTCGTCGTCACGAACGGCCGGCTCCTCGCGGTCGCGCGCAAGCAGGGCGCGGGCCTCGAGCTCTACTCGCTCCGCTCGGGCAAGCCCATCTACCGGTCGAGGCTCCAGCTCGCCCCGACGACCCTCGAGAACATCGACCTGACGGAAGCCGGCCGGGGCGGCGCCGTCGTGGAGCTCTCCTGGAAAGGCGCCTCCGCGCGCTTCCGCATTCCCAAGGGCGAGACCTTTGTCGAAGCGCAGGCGCTGAGCGGCGATGCTCCGCTGCGCATCGATTGCGCGGGCCGCTTCGTGGTGCTGCCCGACTTCTTCGCCGACGACATCCTGGTGGACGCCCGCCGCCTGCCCGTGGACCGGGCGGAGCTCCCGAGCGAGAACTTCGTGCTCCACTTCACCGGCGAGCATGATGCGATCGTCATGGGCGTCTTCGAGAACCGCGACCAGGACGTGCGCGTCACTCTCGCGGGCAAAGACCAGGAGCGCCACATCACCGGCTCCGAGATCGCCTTCGGCCAGAAGGGCCGCAAGATCTGGGTCTCGGTCCTCGAGGGCCCCGGGATGTGGACCTCGGTGGACGTCGGGCCCGAGGACAAGAAGAAGATCATCCCCCTCGACTGGAAGATGCCGTTCGTGGCCCAGTGGCGCTGCGACTACACCCGCAAGGACGACCTGACGGACAGCTGGGACATCCTGCTGGCCGCGCCGGACGGCGACGGCTTCATCAAGCCGTCGTGGATCACGCAGGAGGGCAAGATCAGCGACCCCTCGAAGACCGCGACCGGCGAGGTGGACCCCGACGCGTACAAACCCGGCGGGCCGGCCTCCGACCGCCTGGGCCCCGACCGGAAGCGCTGGACGACGGTGCTCGGCAACGTGTCGTACCCGTGCTGGACCGACGCGGAGCGCAAGGGCTTCCTCCAGCCGCTGGACCACAAGAAGGTCCTCTTCAGCGGACCGGTGCTGATCTACCCGATGAACCGCCTCGCGGACACGCCCGTCGAGTGGTATACGCCCGTGGACATCGTCCGCAACACGCTGGGCGTCGGCCCCTGCCAGTACCTGCTCGACGTCGAAGGGCAGAAACAGGAGCACGTCGGCCGGGCGACCTGCCACGTCCGCACCCTGCTCAACGCCACGTACGGCGCCGGGCAGCAGAAGGCGAAGCGCAAGGAGATCGAGAACTACCTCAATGACGGGCACGACTTCGTGACCCACATCCGCAACCGGGTCCTGGCCTACGTCGACTTCGGCCACGACGTGCGCAAG
>Ga0310811_10005299_pt1 | contig 16304 bp, 15 predicted proteins | sample YCmetagenome_FD_207642 | JGI IMG/M metagenome (GOLD analysis project Ga0310811, IMG submission 207642) | Soil microbial communities from experimental microcosm in Duke University, North Carolina, United States - YC | ecosystem: Engineered > Artificial ecosystem > Soil microcosm > Unclassified ...
GGACGAAATGCAGGACGGCGACAAGCATCAGCGCGATCGGCTGGCTGAAGTCCAGGACCTCCCGGACGGAAGGGTCGGACAGGATCGATTGCGGATCGCGCAGGTCAGCCTGAATGTAGGCGGTGCGACCCTCGGGCGAACTGGTGAGCAGCGCACGGGCGTGGGCGAGGACCAGCGGGTCGTTGTCGGCGTAGACGACGCGGGCGGACGGCACGATCGCTTGCGCGACCTCGTGGACGTTGTTCGTGGTGGGCAGCCCGGTGCCGATATCGAGGAACTGCGTGATGCCTGCCTCGGCCACCAGGAACCGTACGGCCCGGCCCAGGAACGCACGGTTCTCCCGCGCTGCGACGCGGCCCGCGCGCCAGGTGGCGAGTCCCATTTCCGCGGTTTCCCGGTCAGCGGCGAAGTGGTTCTTGCCGCCCAGGTAGTAGTCGTACATCCGCGCCGGATGCGGCTTCGAAGTATCGATCTCCGGCAGCGCCGCTTCTGGGGTGGAACCTTCCACGCTCACGTTGTCCTCACTACGGTTCGCCGGGGTTCGCTCGGGTTCGCTACGGCTAGCCGGGCGACGCCACCGCAGTAGCTTACTGCCTTGATCATTAGGGAGTGCCGAGCAGCAGCCGGACGCGCAGGGCAAGCAGCAGCCGGAACCGGGCGTCTGGTTCGGTGAGCGCGTCACCGAAGAGCTGGGAGAGTTGCCGCACCCGGTAGCGGATCGTCTGGGGGTGGACGTGCAGCCTGCGCGCGGCGGCGTTCGCGTCGTCGGCGCTCTCCAGCCAGGCGAGCAGCGTCCGGCCCAGCCGGTCCGCCTGCTCGGGGCGCAGCGGCCGCAGCGGCGCGAGGGCCTCCCGGCTGAGCGTCGCGGCTAGGTCCGTGTCGGCCAGCAGGATGAGCGTGGGCAGGTGATCTTCGCACCAGATGATCCGGGCCGCGGTGGCAGTGCCGCTGTCGGTGTCGCTCTCGGTGCGGCTGTCGGTGCCGCTTCCCGCGTGGACGAGGCCGCGTCGGGCGAGAGCGAGCGCCTGGGTCGCCCAGCGCAGTGAGCCGCTCGCCCCGCTGAGCGGCACGGGGGGCCCGACGGCGGCCAGCAGGCCAGGGGGCTGCTGGGTGGTCAGCCAACCGCGCAGGGAATTCGCCACTTGCCGTCTCCGCCCGGGTCCGTCCGGGTCGGCGATGAGCATGCAGGGGTCTCGGCGGGTCAGGTCGGCGAGCACGTCGGGCGGGAGCGGCCCGGGGGTGCCGCCGGCCAACGGCGTGAGTGCCACTGCGGCTACCCGGCGAGGCAGCAGCCAGCCGGCCGCTTGAGCCAGGCTCGCGAGCGCCGTGGCCGGCGGGGCCGGGCTGGAAGTGAGCATCTCAAGCAGGTGCCGCCGGAGCTGGCTCGTCTCGCCGGCGAGTTCGGCTCTGGCCTCCGCGTACCCCGCCGAGCAGGACGCGCCGAGCTCGTCCATGTACCAGAAGACCGTCTCCCCGATGCGGGCGAACGCTTCCGGGTCCCCGTTGCCCTGCCTGGCCTGCTCCTGCAGACGCTGCCAGGTGACGCGGGCGCCGATGCGCAAGGCGGCGTGCAGCGCGTTGAGGCTGCGGCCCTCCATCGCGAGCAGCCGTCCGAGAGCGTGGAACTCCTGGGCGGCCGAGGCGCTCGCCGAGACGGTTGCCTTGGCCGTTGCCGACGGCGCGGTGACGCGAGCGGCGAAGCCAGCGACGGCGTCGTGCGCTACGCGGCGCACAGCCCGGGCGGCCGCTTCGTCGCCGGGCTGCGCGTACTCCTCGACCTCGCGCATGATCACGGCGGTGATGTCGTCGGCGAGGGAGTTGAGCGTGGGCGCCAACCAGCCCTCCGCTCCGCCGGACACGGCGGTCCATCCGGCGGAAAGTACCTCGGCGTACTGTTCCACGCTTATGACGTTACTCGCGAGTAATAGAGCTGTCACGATGCTTTTGTTACCGGGTGATAACCGGCGGCCAGATTGGCTCACCACGGTGAGCAGACGCTCCCCAGACGCGGATCTCTAATGAGTTGGCAAGTTGCTCCCCTCGCATAAGGAGGCGCCGATGCCTTCATTGCCCGTTCCGCACCGGCTGCGCCGCGCGGGCCTAGTGGCCGCCGCGGCGGTGGCCGTCATGCTCGCGTCAGCTTCCGCCGTCCCCGCCCGAGCCGCCACCCAGCTGCCGGTCAACTACGACTTCATCGCGGGTGCGGCCGCCACGGCACTGGCGCCCGACACGCCGCCGCCAGGCGCCGACAACTGGTCCTGTCAGCTGAGCGCCGCGCATCCCTACCCGGTGATCCTCGTCCACGGGACGTTCGCGAACATGGACGACAACTGGCAGGCGGCGTCTCCGCTGCTGGCCAACCACGGCTACTGCGTCTACGCCTTCAATTACGGCGGCACCTCGGCCAGCTCTCCGATCCAGGGGATCGGCGACATAGTCACGTCTGCGGGGCAGCTCGCGTCGTTCGTCAACACCGTCCTCGCGGCAACCGGGGCGGCAAAGGTTGACCTGGTCGGACACTCGCAGGGCGGCATGATGCCCCGCTACTACATCAACTTTCTCGGCGGCGCCGGCAAGGTCAACGACTTCGTGGCGTTCGCGCCGTCCAATCACGGAACCACGCTCGACAACCTCACTAACTTGGCCAACCTGCTCGGCGTGGCTGGCGAGATCAACGGCGCGCTGGGCTTGGTCTGCGTGGCCTGCGTCGAGCAGGAGCAGGGATCGCCGTTCCTCGCCAACCTCAACGCCACCCCGACGGTTTCCGGCGTGCGCTACACGGTCATCGAGAGCGTCGACGACGAGGTCGTTACGCCGTACACCAGCGCTTTCCTCCCAGCCGCGGCCAACGTCACCAACATCACCGTGCAGAAGCAGTGCGTCCTGGACGGCAGCGACCACCTAGAGATCGCCGCCGACCCCATTGCCTTGGCGGACATGCTCAACGCCCTAGACCCGGCGGCCCCGGTGCACGTTCCGTGCCTGGTCGTGCTACCAGTCACCGGCCCTACTGGCCCGGTACCGAGCCTGTAACCAGACAGCTCCGGCCGCCCGGCGGGATCGGGCGGCCGGAACTGTCCTCCTCCGTGATCCAGGTTCGGGTTTGCGCAGGACTACCGCGGCGACGGGAAAAGCCACCGGTCCCGGTCACGGTAGCGGTCCCCGCTACGGCAGCACAGTGCCCGGTTCAATCCTGGTCGGCGGGCGGCTGGAGCAGGTCCGCGTAGTTGCCGCGGCACGCCCAGCAGGTCGCCAGGTGACGCCTCGTCCGGGCGAGCACGTCGCCGACCGGCAGCAGGTACTTGTAGTCGGTGCGGCACGCCGGGCAGGCGGCGAGGTGCCGTTCCATCGCGGCGCACTCGGCCCAGTCCAGCGCGCCGATGACATACGCGCCGAGATCGCCGCGCCATCGATCGCACCCGTGGCTCATCTGGTTTCCCATCAGTAGCCGGCCGAGCCGCCGGGGTACTGGCTGTTACCGGCGGGGTTGTTGGCAGGCTGGCTAGGCGCGACCTTGGCTGCGCCGACGGTGGCGGCGTGCCAGGTGAAGTTCTGGCCGCCGAACGAGTCCGTGAAGTCGTTGCCGTGGACCTGGCCAGGGGCGCTATCGAGCCGGAACGTATAGAGCGGCTCGCCCCTGTAGGTGAGCTGGCGGCCACCGCCGTCGGGCCGTTGGATCTCGCCGAGCGCGCCGCTGAGAGCACCGGCGGCGTGCGGCGTGGCTCCGCTGCCCATGGTCACCGGGAACCAGAAGCTCAGGCAACCGGAGGTGCACTTGATGGCACCGTTCGCTTCTTGCTGCGGCGTGTATAGCGTCTTGCCTGACTGGTCGATCAGCACGGTCCCGACCCCGGAGACTGTCCGCGTGGCGACCGTTACCCCGGCGGTGCTGGTCGGCGTGCCGCCCGTGCCGCTGGCGGCCGACGCGGCGCTGTTCCCGCTGCTGCACCCGGCCAGCACCCCAGCCGAGGCGGCTGCGGCGACGCCGATCCCGAGGAGCAGGCGGGGCCGACGCTGACGCTCGCGAGTGCCGGTGGACGTGCGGCCAGTCTTAACGTGCCGGGCGGCGGAGGTGGATGCGCGAGTCATTACGGTATTCCTCCTGTTCACAGATGGGTGGCTGGATTGTTCACGGTGATCGTTATGAGGCTCCTAGCTGACGTCGTCACCTGCAGGCTGGCGATGTCCGACGGCAGCCACGAAGCGCTGGCTGGGATGCTCACCGGTCCCTTCGCCCAGGCATCCCAGACGCCGCTCACCTCGTCCCGGCCGTTGCGCGAGTGGACGACCAGGCGGCAGTCCACGTTTTCCGGGAGCCCGCTGACCTGCAGCTCGATGCTCGTGCCCCACGAGGTTGCCGTGAGGGTCGCCGTCGCGGCGACATGCGTGGCCGGATCCGCTCCGCTGCGCGTCAGCACAGTCGGCTGCGGCCCGGCGGTCCCAGCCGAGAGCCAGAGCCCACCGCCCGCGGCCGCGGCCAGGCACGCGGCTGCGGCGACGGCCCAGCGGAGCCTGGTGCCGCGCTGTGCGCGGGCCCGCCCGGGCGGCCTGGACTGCGTGGCCAGCCTGGACGGCTTGGGCGACCTGGCTCGACGGCCAGGCGATAGGGGCGAATCTGCGCTGCCCTGCGGCAGGCCGGCGAGCAGCCCCGGCAGCGGCGCCAGCCGCCTTAGTTCTTCCTGGCATTCCTGGCAGCCGCGCAGGTGGGCCTCGAGCTGCCGTCGTTCCGCGTCGCTCGCCGCTCCTAGGACGTACACGCCCAGCGAAACCATCATCAGGCACTTCATGGCCGTGTGATCCCTTGCTTCTCCAGCGCCGCGCGCAGCGCTCGCAACCCGTAGAAGCAGCGCGACCGCACGGTGCCCTCCGGGATGCCGAGCATCTCCGCCACTTCAGCCACCGTCTTGCGGTGATAGAACAGCTCGGTGATGACCGCCCGGTGTGCTGGGTTAAGCGCGTTGACGGCGGTGCCCAGCAGCCACGCGTCGGACATCCGGTCCACTTCGTCGTCGGCGCGGGGCAGTGTGTTTTCGTCCAGCGGCACTTCCTGCGGCCGGGCACGTCGTCGGCGGTGGTAAACGGAGATGGCGATGTTGCGGGCCACCGCGTGCAGCCACGACCCCGCCCGCTCCGGCTCCAGCTCGGTTGAGTGCTGCCAGCCCCGGAGCATGGTTTCCTGCACAACATCCTCAGCGGCCTGCAGGTCCCCGTTGACCAAGGGCAGCACGAATCCGAGCAGCGGTGCCTGGTGGCGGCCCAGCCAGGCATCCGTCTTCCCACATTCCGAAGTTGCCACGACACTGATACGCGAGCGGGCGCCAAAGCGTTCATTTTTCTTGCAAGTTGGCTGAGGATGAGCAGGTCTCGCCGCTTACCGCACGGTGAAGGTGGCGGCCATGCCGTCGCGCGCGTGGCTGGGCACGGGGCACAGGTACTGGTAGCTGCCGGGGACGGCGGCGGTGAAGGCGAGGGTCCCGGTGTGCATGCCTGCGGCGGTGGGCTTGCCGAGGAACCACAGCGCCGCCCCAGTGAACGAGGGGGCACCAGTCATCATCGGCATGGCCGAACTGGAGGTGCCTGCGGGCATGATGACCAGGCCGTGGGCCATGTCGGCGTCAGCGTTGACCAGTTGCATAGTGACGTGGGCTCCGGCGGGGACGCTGACCGTGGGGTCAGTCATCCCGGCGAGGCGGAACGACTCGGCCGGCATTGACGGGCTGGCGAGCACGGCTATGCGGACGTTCATTGTGGTGAAGGTAATGGTGCGGTCGGCCTGGTCGATGCTGGCCCCCGCAGGGACCTGGTCGCCGAGCCGCTGCGCCTGCGCGGGGCTGACCCGGGGGCCGGGCGCACTGGCGAACAGGGTGCCCATGGTGGTCCCGGGGTCAGCCCGGACAGCGCCGCTCATCATGGAGCCTGGCAGGCTGCCGCCGCGCATCCAGCCAGGCATGTCGGTGCTGCCGGTCATCCACTCATAGCCGGCCTGGCTCATCATCCAGCCGTAGGATGATCCGCCCATCATCCCGGTGCCCCCGCCGTAGTAGCCGCTCATCATGGACTGGTACCAGGAATAGCCCGGCGCGGAGTAGGTGACGGGGCTGGCTGCGGTGCCGGAGGCGGTCGGCGATGTGACCATCCCGGGCTGGCCGGGGGCACCGCTGGCGGCGACGGCTGCCCCGGTGCCCAGGCCGACCGCAGCGAGCAGCCCTACACTCGCAAGGATCACGTTCCGCTTGCGTGTCATCGTTGTTCTCCGTTCCTGGGACTGGTCCCGGCCCGGGATATCGCCGGCTGGTCGGGCGTCCTAACCTCACGGTGCCGCGCCCACACTGGCTGGGGCAGGGGCTTCCGGGTTGCCGCCAGGGGACCAATGTCATGAGCACGCTGCCCCGGTCGTCAGGCGCTGCTTGCGCCAGCGTCGGCAGCCTCCAATCGCCGCTTCATACCCGTCCAGATCGCCTGCTCCTGTCGCCTGCCCAGGCGTGTGGCCAGCGGCGCGAGCGGACGCAGGCTGCCCTTGAGGCGGACCTGCTCCGACCAGCGCATCCGTGTCCCGGCAGGGACCGGGTCGAACGTGAGCGTGACCCGGAACTCCGCCTGACGCATGGTCGTGACGGAGGACAACAGGGCGGGGCGGTGGTACTCGGTGCACTCGATGCACATCGCGGAAGCGCGTCCCAGAGTCGCTACTGCGGCGCGGAATACCGTGCCCCGCCCGACCGGCCCGGCGGTGAGTTTCTCCGAGCTGACCATGCGCGGGTTGTAGTCCAGCTCGTTGCGCTGATCTGCGGCGTAGTCGAACACCACGTCTACGGGTCGGGTGATCAGGATCTCGCCCTCGAACTTTGCCATTGAACTCACCCTCGCAACCGCCTTCTCTTGCCTGGCCACATCCCGGAAGGCGAGGCGTTCTCAGCGCTGGCTGCCGCGGCCCGGGTGCCGGCTCACTGACAGGTGTTCTTGTTCCTGGCCTTGCCGGGGCCGCGGGCTACCGCGCCGATGGCCGGGGCCACGGTCAGCCACAGGGCGATGGTCACCACCATGGAGGTCACGTAGCCGAAGGGATGGACGCCGACGTCGCTGCCGACAATGCCGGCGAACACCATCAGCAGCCAGGCACTTACGAAGAATGCAGGGCCCGCCGCGATCAGCTTGAAGAATGAATCCATGGTCGACCTCCGGTCTCGGTTTGTGGACGTGGCCCGTCCGGCCGGCGCGGATCGTCGGGAGTAAGCGGGTCGGCGGGCGGGTACGGCCTGGCTTCGCCCGCCGTGAACCGGGCGAGCCATCGGGGCAGGTACCAGTTGCGGTCGCCAAGCAGCGCCATCACCGAGGGCAGCAGCACGGCGCGGATCACGGTCGCGTCGATCAGCACGGCGACCGCCAGGCCGACGGCGAGTTGCTTGAACTGCTGCACGCTCAGCGTCCCGAAGACCGAGAACACGGCAACCATGATGATCGCGGCGCTTGTCACCACGCCAGCGGTGGACCGGATCCCGTAAGCGACCGCCTGCCGGGTCGGCAGGCCGCGGTCGTGACCTTCCCTGATCCGCGACACCACGAACACGTTGTAGTCCATGGACAGGCCGAACAGCACGACGAAGACGAACAACGGGATCCACGACTCGATCGCGCCGGGTGCCTGGGTCCCGACAAGACTCGCACCCCAGCCGCGCACGAAGACCGCGCTGAGCGCACCGTATGCGGCGCCAATCGAGAGCAGGTTGAGGACCATCGAGGTCGCCGCTATCACCAGCGAGCCAAACGAAACCAGCATCAGCACGAACGTGATGCCCATCACGAACAAGATGACCGGCACGATGCTGTGCGCCATCTGGGTATTCCAGTCCGTGCGCTGCGCGAGGTCCCCGCTGACCAGCGCGGTGCCGCCTGGGATCTTCCCGACCGTGGCGGGCACGATCGTGTCGTGCAGCGTCGCCAGGGCCTGCTGTGAGGTGACATCGTTCCCCGACCCAGCGAGCGGGATGTCGATCTCCGCCACGTTCGCTGACGGATACACGGCGGTGTGCACCGGCTGGCCGAGCGCGGCGCTGCGGTAACTGGTCAGGGCCGCGATCTGCCGCTGGGCGTCGGCGGACTGGATATTCGGTGCCTTCACCACCACCACGGCCGGGGTGGGACCCCCGGGGAACGCCGCCATGATGTGGTCGTAGCGCTGCACGATCGGAGTGCTCGACGGCAGCATCTGCTGCACGTTCAGGAACTCGGTGTGCATGCTGAGGGCGGGAGCGGCCAGCAGGAGCAGCAGGCCGACCGCGAGTACCGCGGACCGGCCTGGGCGGGAGAGGACCCGGTCAAGCACCGCGCGCCAGAACCGGCCGCCGTCGGCCGGGTGGCTGGTCCGGCGGAGGAACGGGACGCGCCCGAGTTCCACTTTGTCGCCAAGCAGCGAAAGCAGCGCGGGCAGCACGGTCACCGAGCCCACAACGGCGATCAGCACCACCGAGATGGTCGCGATCGCGAAGCCGTCGAAGATCTGCACCCCGGCCAGGAACATGCCGGCCATGGCGACGATGACGGTTAGGCCGGAGACCAGCACCGAGCGGCCCGAGGTGGCGGCGGCGGTGCGCAGCGCGACGTCGTTGCTCGCGCCCTTGGCCCGCTCCTCTCGGTTCCGGCGCAGGTAGAACAAGCAGTAGTCGACGCCGACCGCCATTCCCATCAGCATCATCACCGAGCTGGCCGAGGAGTCAACGTGTACCGCGTGGCTGACCAGCGCGAGAACCCCGTTGGCGGCCAGGAACGCGGTCAGCGCCAGCACCACGGGCAGCAGCGCGGCGAGCAGCGCTCCGAAGACCGCGAGCAGGATGCCGAGGGCCAGCGGGACGACGGTCCACTCAGCCTGCCGGAAATCCCGGAAGATCGTGTCGTTGAACCACTTGGACACGCTGGCCTGGCCGACCTCCTCGATCGTGACATCACGGTGAGCGGCCTGGACCCGCGTGACCGTGTCCTCGACTGGCTGCACTCGGTTGGCCGCCGTGTCCGGGTCGCCCTTCATCGCGAACTGGAGGAGCACCTGTCGGCCGTTCACCGAGGTGACCGGCGCTCGGACCTCGCCCACCAGGCCGGTCGCCCGCACGGCGGTTAGCACGGCGCTGGCGGCCGACTGCATCGCCGCCTTGTCCGGCTTTGCGCCGGGGGTGGAGATCATCACCTGTTCGGTTGCGGGGTCCTTGATGCCGGCGTTGACTAGCGTCCAGGTGGCCCGGCCGGACTCGCCGACACCATACTCGGCCTGGGTCATGGTGACCTGGCCCACCATGCTGCCGACCAGCATGGCCACGACGACGAGCGCTAGCCAGGCGGCGACGGCGGTCAGCCGGTGCCGTGCGCTCCACCCGCCGAGCGTCGCGGCGAGGTTGGGCTGGCCCGCCATCACGCGCCGCCCGGCGCAGGCTCGCCCGGCGCAGGCCGGACAGGTTCATGCTCGCCCATGTCAAGCCGGAAGGGCGGGTACCTGTCGGTCATCAGGGCGACGTAGGCGGCTACCCGCAGCACCCACCGGTTCAGGCCGAGCACTAGGTCGAACAGCGACCGCGGATACCTGCCGGTGAACAGCAGGGCCACCGCGCTGATCAGCACCAGCAGGGTGATCAGCCCAGGCCACGAGCCTCCGGAGGAGTTGACCCAGTGCGCGGTTCCGACGTGCGAGTTCGTCGCCGTCCACGCGCTGCCAAGGAAGACTGCCACGACCAGGTAGTGCGGCAGGGCGAGCAGCCACCACTTCACCAGGACCAGCCCCCGGGACAGCCGTTCGGGATAGGCCACGTCGAAGTGCGCGGGGTATTCCGCATCGTCGGCCAGCGTAAACGGCGGGTACCGGTCGGTGCCGAAGGCCCCGATCGCGTAGTACTGCACCCGCCATGTCCAGCGGAGCACTCCCACGTTGAAGTCGAAGATGGCCCGTGGGTAGCGTCCCGTGCACAAGATCGCGACGAACGCGACCACGCTGAGCACAGCGAACGCCACCCACAGGAAGCACAGGACGAAGGCGTGCGGTATCACGAGTATCCACTTGACCAGCCACAGCCACCTGGACAGCGGCTGGTCCATGTGTGCCTCAACGCGTGCCGGATATCCCTGATATGACGAGTATGTAGCCGCGCTGATCATCAGCTTCACCCCCGCGCGACACCACTGAGCTGTTACCTCAGCATGGTCACAGCGGGCGGCGGTCCACTATGGCCGTTAGGCCCAGTCCGCAGGAACGTTAGTCACCAGCCGTTGGTCATCCAGCGACCTCTTGCCGCATGGACTCCTCGCTCTCCGCCGCGCGCGGGGCGGGGATCTCGGCCCGGTCGACCGGGATGCCGCCGCGGAAGAGCAGCGGCAGGACCCCGACCACGCCCGTCCAGCCAGTCTGGTGGCTCGCCCCGATCCCGGCGCCGTTGTCGCCGTGGAAGTACTCGTAGAACAGCACGAGGTCGCGCCAGTGCGGATCGGTACTCAGGAACTGCTGGCCCCCGTGCACGGGGCGGTGCCCTTCGGCGTCCCTGCGGAAGATGCCGATGAGCCGTTCGCTGATGTCCTCGGCGACCTGGTACAGGTTCTTCTGCTGCCCCGAGCCCGTTGGGCATTCGACCGTGAAGTCGTCGCCGAAGTACCGGTGAAGGTTCAGCAGGCCCCGGATGAGCATCACGTTCATCGGCATCCACACTGGGCCGCGCCAGTTGGAGTTGCCGCCGAACATGCCGGTGTCGGACTCGGCGGGCAGGTAGCCGACGCCGTACCCCTGGCCGTCGACGTTCAGCACGAACGGGTGATCGGCGTGGTACCTGGAGATGCTCCGAATCCCGTGCGGTCCGAGGAACTCCCCTTCGTCCAGCATGCGGGCGAGCATCCGGCGCAGCCGGTGCTCGTCGAAGAGCGCGAAGAGCACTGGATCGCCGGTGTGCTCGGCCTGCTGGCCGTGCAGCGGCAGGGCGGCGGTCACCACAGGATGGCGGTTGAGGAACTCAACACCGCTCTGCACCAGTTCGGGGAATTCAGCGCGGACGTGCGCGGGCACGACGGTCGCCGCGACCAAGGGCATGAGCCCGACGAGAGAGCGCACCTTGAGCGGTATGGAACTACCGTCAGGCCGCCGGAGGACGTCGTAGAAGAAGCCGTCTTCCTCGTCCCACAGGCCCGTCCCGTCTGGCCCGACATGATTGGTCGCCGCCGCGATCCAGGCCCAGTTTTCCAGCAGCGTCTGCGCGGTCTCCAGGTAGACCGGGTTCTCCCGGGACAGCTCGGTAGCGATCTGGAACATGGTCGAGCTGTACAGCGCCATCCAGGCGGTGCCGTCCGCCTGGTCAATCCGGCCGCCGCCCGGCAGCGGCGCGCTGCGGTCGAAGACGCCGATGTTGTCCAGGCCGAGGAACCCGCCCTGGAAGAGGTTGCGGTCGTCGGCGTCCTTGCGGTTGAGCCACCAGCCGAAGTTTCGTACCAGCTTCAGGAAGGAGTGCTCCAGGAACTCGCGGTCGGCTTTGCCGGTCATCCGCTTTTCCAGCTCGTACACGAAGAGCGTCGCCCAGGCGTGCACCGGCGGGTTGACGTCGCTGAAGTTCCACTCATACGCGGGCAGCTGGCCGTTGGGGTGGAGGTAACGGCGATCGAGGAGCAGGCCGAGTTGCTGCTTGGCGAAGGCCATGTCGATAGCGGCGAGAGGCACCGCGTGGAAAGCGAGGTCCCATGCCGCGAACCAGGGGTACTCCCATTTATCCGGCATGGAAATGATGTCTTCCGCGTGCAGGTGCTGCCATTGATGATTGCGCAGCGCGGGATCGGGGAAAAGCGGGTCGGCGCCGTGTTCGGCCAGCCAGACGTCCCCGTCGAGTTCGTAGTACTGCTTGGACCAGAGCATGCCGGCCAGCGCCTGACGGGTGACCAGTCGCTCGTCGTCGCTGAGATCGCAGGACAGCACGTCGGCGTAGAACGCGTCCGCCTCACCGCGGCGGGCGTTCAGCACGTCGTCGAAGTCGTCGAACGGGTGCCAGGACTCTCCGTGCGTCAGCCGCATCCTGATGCTGCGGCTCTCCCCGGTGGGAACGGCCAGGACATAGTGGAACGCTGCCTTGGTCCCGGTGCCGCCGGGGTCGACCGCGGCGGTGTCGCCGTCCACCACGGCTCGGTTGACCCCGTCTTTAACGTAAGGCGTGTCGTTCGGCGACTGGAACACGCGCTCGTTGTTCGTCTCGTTCCCGGTCATCAGGACGGGCACCTGCTCTTCGGCGTAGAGCCAGCGCGTGCCGAGTTGGCCGGATTCGGCGCGCACGGCGCTGCCGCCAGGACCCTCGGTGTAGGCGCGCAGTGCGGGCCGCTCTGCACCGCCACCCCAGGACCACGTGTTCCGGAACCAGAGCGTAGGTAGGACGTGCAGCCGGGCCTCCTGCGGACCCCGGTTGTGCACGGTGATTTCCAGGAGAATATCGCCGGGTGTGGCCTTGGCGTATTCCACGAAGACGTCGAAGTACCGGTCTTCGCCGAAGATTCCGGTATCGATAAGCTCATATTCTGGATCGTTTTTACCGCGCGCGCCGTTGGTCGCCACTAGGTCGTTATAGGGAAACTCGCCCTGCGGGTACTTGTACAGCATCTTCAGGTACGAAGACGTCGGGGTCGCGTCGAGGTAGTAATAGCATTCCTTGACGTCCTCGCCGTGGTTTCCCTGGCCATTGGTAAGGCCGAACAGCCGCTCCTTGAGTATCGGGTCACGCTCGTTCCACAAGCTCAGCGCCAGGCACAGCAACTGCTTGTCGTCGCAGATGCCCGCCAGACCGTCCTCGCCCCACCGGTAGACCCGGGACCGGGCCTCGTCGTGGCTGAACGCGTCCCACGTGTCGCCGCCCTTGCCGGTGTCCTCGCGGACCGTCCCCCACTGCCGTTCGCTGAGATAGGGTCCCCACTGTCGCCACGGGATACCTGTCGTGTCGGCTTCTTCCAGTCGCTGCTGCTCTGCGTTGCTCATATCCCCCGCCGTCCGGTCGCCAAGGCCGGCCGCCCCAATCGCGGCCAGGCCGCAACGATTGCCAGCATCCCCAGGGACTGTTGCTGTCACCTCACCCTTAACGGATGAACCTGCTGCGGACGAGTGAGCAGGTTGATGAGTGCGGCGACCGACTCGAGGTTCGGGATTGGCACGCCGACGAGCTTGGCCAGTTCGACTGGTGCGTTGAGCAGGACGTCCGACTCCAAGGGCTTGCCTGCCGCAAAGTCCATGAGCATCGACGTCTTGTGGTCGCCGACTCGCGCGGCGCCCTCGAAGCGGCGCTCGACCGAAACCTTCGGGGGGCTACCGAGGCATGCGGCGACCTCTGCCGTCTCGTGCATCATGCCAAGGACCAACTGGCGCGTACCGGGGTGCGCCGCGATCTCGCCCATCGTCGCGCGGGTGAGGACGCTGATCGGGTTGAACGCCACGTTTCCCATGAGCTTTAGCCAGATGTCAGAACGGAGGTCAGTTTCAACCGGGCACTTCAGGCCGCCGGCGATCATCGCCTGGCTGAAGTCGGTGCAGCGCTGTGATTTGGTCCCGTCAGGTTCCCCGATGGAGAACCTGGTGCCTTCGATGTGCCGGATCACGCCGGGTGATTCGATCTCGGTCGAGGAGTACACGACGCAGCCGATGGCCGCCTCCGGCGGTATCACCGCGGAGACCGCTCCACCAGGGTCCACCGCCTCGACCCGACGCCCCTCGTAGGGACCCGAGAGCCCCTGGAAGTACCACCAGGGGATGCCGTTCTGCGCGGCGACCACGCCGGTGCCGGGTTTGAGCAGCGGGCTGATGAGCTGGCCGGCGCCGGCGTAGCTGTACGCCTTCAAGCCGAGGAAGACGATGTCGACGGGTCCGATTTCCCCGGGGTCCGCGGTCGCATGCGGGTGAGCATGGAAGTCCCCGCGCGGGCTGTGCACGGTGATGCCCCGCTCGCGCATGGCCTTGAGGTGCTCCCCGCGTGCGATCAGGTGCACGTCCGCGCCCCCGCGGCTGAGCGCCGCGCCAACGTAAGCGCCGATGGCCCCGGCGCCGACGACCGCGACCTTCACTGCTCCACCAGCCCGCCCAGCGTCCGGCGCTGGATCTTGCCCGTTGGCCCCTTCGGGATCTCGGGCAGGATCGTCAGCCGGGCCGGCCGCTTGAACGCGGCGAGGTGAGCTGCGCAGTACGCGGACAGTTCCTTCAGCGTGGCGTCGCCCCGCAGGACGACAACCACGCCCACTTGTTCTCCGTACTCTTCGTCAGGCACGGGGTATGCCGCCGCCTCGGCGACCGCGGGATGGGCGAGCAGCACATCCTCGACCTCGTAGGGCGAGATCTTCTCGCCCGCCCGGTTGATCAGCTCTTTCAGCCGGCCGACGAGGGTGAGGTAGCCGTCCGCGCTGAGCTTGCCGACGTCGCCGGTGCGGAACCAGCCGTCACGGAACGAGGCGGCGGTCGCCGCTGGGTTGTCGAGGTAGTGGTCGATGACGGACGGCCCGCGGACCGATATCTCGCCCTCGGCGCCGGCGGGTACCGGCTGCCAGTTGCCGTCAAGCGCGGCGACCTCGGTGCCGGTTGGCCGCCCGACCGTCCCCGGTCGGCGTTCGCCGGGCGGCAGCGGATTCGACGCCATCTGATGGGCCGCCTCGGTCATGCCGTACGCCTCCACGAGCGGGACGCCGATCGCTTCCTCGTACCGTGCCCAGAGGGACGACGGCAGCGGCGCCGAGCATGAGCGGACGAACCGGAGCTGGTGGGCGGGCGGCGCGGGCAGTTCCAGTGCGCGCGTGAGCAGGCGCTGGTGGATAGTAGGGACCGCCGTGTACCAGGTCGCCCCGTGCTTGGCGACGTCACCCCAGAACGCGGACGGCCGGAATCGCGGCAGCAGGATCGTGCCGCCGGTCGACAGCGTGGCGAGCACCGCGGCCACGAGGCCGTGCACGTGGAACAGCGGCATGACGCACATCGTCACGTCTTCGCCGGTCAGCTCGTAGGTCTGCGCGACCGCCCCGGTCGATGCGACGATGTTGCGCTGCCTGATGGGCACGGTCTTCGGCTTGCTTGTGGTGCCACTGGTGTGCAGCAAGAGAGCCAGCGCATCCGGGGTGCCGGCCTCCTCGAGTGGCTCGCCGGGCCGTCCGTCGACGTACAGTGCAGCGTCCTCCAACCGGATCGTGCTGGCGGACACGTTGGCCGTGGCGGCGGCTGCGACGGCGGTGGCCGAGCCATCGTGCAGCAGCCGCGAGACGCGCAGGTCAGTGAGCTCAGCGGCTACCTCGGCGACACCGAGTGCGGGGTTTAGTGGCGCGGCTGCCGCACCACGGGCGACAAGGGCAAGGAACGCCACGACCAACGCCGGCCCGTTGGCCGCGAGCAGCGCGACCCGGTCGCCTTCGGCTACGCCGAGTGCGGCCAGCCGGCCGGTGGCCTGGTCGAGCGCACGCTGCAGCGCGTCATACGACAGCGAGACGCCCGACTCGGGTACCGCCAGGGCGGGGTGGTGGTCCGACCGTGTGACGAGGTGACGGAGCGTGCCTGGCTGGGTGACGGTCATGTTCCTAGCTTCCCTCTGCCTCGGTTCACCGCCAAGCGCGGGAACCGGCGCGTCCGTTAGGGGAGTGCCTGAGGGTCGTTAGGGGGCGGCGGGCCGAGTGGCAGTCAGGCCAGCCTGGATGTCGCGAAGCAAGGTGAGTGTCGCGTCCAGGCCGCTGGTGTCGTGGCTAGCGGCGTCGGATACGGCGCTGGCCCATTCCTGCCGGACGAGCGCGTAGTTGTGCCTGCCGCGCTCGGTGGGGTGGATGGTGGCGCCGCGAAGGTCATCAGTGCTGGTGCGGCGCTGGACGAGGCCCTTGCGTTCGAGGCCGCGCAGCACGGCGGACAGGTTGGTGCGCTGCAGCCCGGTGGCGGTGGCGATCTGGCTGGGGGCCGCACCTGGGTGGTCCTGCAGGAAACGCATGACCATGCCCTCGGACTGGGTAAGCGGGACGGCTTCGGGATCCTGGTACCCGCGGAACTGGATCTCCCGGGCGATGATCAGGATCAGGTCGGCCAGATCGGCCCATCGCGAGTCGTCGGCCGCCGGACCAGGGTCGCCACGCTCAGGCACTGTCACGCTCCCAGAATAGGTCACAAGACATAGTTATTGACTCATACTAGTTATGACAATATAGTCATATTCTCATAACTACTTCAGGAGTCGCCGTGACTGCTTCCGTCCGTCCGACCCAGGCCAGCCCCGCACAGGGTTCGGCCCGGGCCGTGGCGCTGGCCGGGGGACTGCACTCGTTCGGGGTGCTCATCCTGCTGGCCGGCGCCTTCATGC
>Ga0310811_10005300_pt1 | contig 16303 bp, 17 predicted proteins | sample YCmetagenome_FD_207642 | JGI IMG/M metagenome (GOLD analysis project Ga0310811, IMG submission 207642) | Soil microbial communities from experimental microcosm in Duke University, North Carolina, United States - YC | ecosystem: Engineered > Artificial ecosystem > Soil microcosm > Unclassified ...
ATCGCCGGCCGCTCGACGCAAGGCGTCATCGTGCTCGACACGGCGGACGATGAACGCGTGGTGTCGGTGGAGCGCTTGAGCGAGGTGGATGGGGAGTAAGTTTTCTTTGTCGTCACCGGGCTTGTCACTGCAAGTCGGTTTAGCCGACTTGCAGTGCTCAATGGTGCGGAAGTCGGGCAAGCCCGACTTCCGGTGTGACCCCGCTCAGGGAGGCACTGTGCCTGCCTAAGCGAGATGGCCGGGACAAGCCCGGCCATGACAGTTAAACTTGTGCCATGAACACCCAGCTCTTCTCCGCCTTCCTGCTCATCACCCTCGTGCTGGTGCTCACGCCGGGACCGATCGTGACGCTGATCATCTCCACCGGCGCGACGCGCGGTACGCGCGCGGCGCTGATCACCGTCGCCGGTTCGACGCTCGGCAATGCGATCCTGATCGGCACGATTGCGCTCGGGCTCAACGTCGTCATCCGCTACACCGAAGTCATCTTCGAGGTGCTGCGCTGGGCGGGCGCGGCCTATCTGATCTGGCTCGGCATCCAGGCCTGGCGTCACGCCGGCAAACCGGCCGAGGCGCTGGCTGTGCCGAGCCGCGGCGTCTATTTCCGCCGCGGCATCATGGTGGCGCTGTCGAACCCGAAGACCATCGCCTTCTTCACGGCCTTCCTGCCGCAGTTCATCGATCCCACGCTGCCGGCCGGCTACCAGCTTTTCGTCATGTGCGCGGTGACGGTGCCGCTCGCGGCACTCACCGACGCGGGGTGGGCCTTCGCCGCCGGCGCGGGGCGCAGCGTCTTCCTCAAGAGCACCAATGCGCGCTGGCTTGCCCGCATCTCGGGTTTAGCGCTGATCGGCGGCGGCGTCTGGCTGTCGCTGGCGCGGCGGCCGGGCTAAGCGGCGGCTTATCAGTTCCACGCGCAAAAGCGACGGATTGTCAGTTCGGCGGCGAGGCCGTAAACGGGCAATAACTCACAAAACGAACGCGATCTGAATTCGCGTCGGCATCGGAGGAACGATCTTGAAAATTCTACGCCGACACTTCCTGAAACTTGCGGCGGGCGCCGCAACGCTCCCCATCGTCTCTCGCGCTGCCTGGGCGGAAGCCTATCCGGCGCGGCCGGTGCGCATGGTCGTGGGTTTCCCCGCTGGACAGGCGGCCGACAGCCTTGCACGCATCGTCGCACAATCGCTGGCCGAACGGCTTGGGCAATCGTTCCTCGTCGACAACAGGCCGGGCGCCGGCGGCAATATCGGCACGGAGGTCGTCGTGAAGTCGCCGGCCGACGGCTACACCATCCTCATGGAAGTCGTGACGGCCAACACGATCAACGTCTCACTCTATCCCGATCTTAGTTTCAATTTCATCCGCGACATCGCGCCGGTCGCGCTGATCGGTGGCGGCGCCTATGTCATGGCGGTCAATCCCGGCGTGCCGGCGAAGACGATCCCGGAGTTCATCGCCTACGCCAAGGCCAACTCGGGCAAGATCAACATGGGCTCGGCCGGTATCGGGACTCCGCCGCATGCTTTCGGCGAGCTGTTCAAGATGATGGCTGGCGTCGACATGGTCCACGTCCCTTATAAAGGGAGCTACGTGCCCGATCTGCTCAGCGGGCAGGTGCAGGTCGTGTTCAGTCCGATCCCCACGACGGTCGCGCAAATCCGTGCCGGTCAGTTGCGCGCGCTTGGCGTGACCACCGCAAAGCGCTCGAACGCGCTGCCGGATGTGCCGAGCATCGGCGAGTTCGTGAAGGGGTACGACGCAACAGGCTATTTCGGCATCGGCGCGCCGAAGAACACCCCCGCCGACATCATCGACAAGCTCAACTCCACGATCACGGCGAGCGTGACCGATCCCGCCGTCAAGGCGAAGCTTGTGAACCTGGGCGTCGAGCCGATGCCGATGACACCCGCAGAGTTTGGTAAGCTGATTACCGAAGAGACCGAGAAGTGGGCCAAGGTCGTCAAGACCGCGCACATGAAGGTCGATTGATCGACGGCCTGGAGCAGCATCCTTGAAGAATGCCATCAGTCTGCGCGAACGCTTCGTTCGGGGCGACACCCTGACCGGAATGATCGACTTCATCGGCGCGCCGATGGTGATCGAGATCCTAGCCCGGGCGGGCATCGATTTCGTCATCATCGACATGGAGCACTGCCCGATGGACATGGACCGCCTGGCCCATCTCATCCGGGCGGCGGACGCATCGGGTATCGCGCCGCTGGTACGTGTGCCGGAGGTCGATCCGGGGCTCATCAAGCGTGTCCTTAATCTGGATGTCGCGGGCATCGTGATCCCGCACGGCACGCGGCAATCGTCGGAGGCTTTGGTGCGTGCCGCGCGCTACGCGCCAGAGGGTGAGCGGGGCGCCTGTCCCATCGTGCGTGCGACGGGCTACTGGCCGGACGACTGGTCCGCCTACGCGCAAAAGGCCAATCGAGAGGTGCTGGTCCTGCCGTTGATCGAAGATCAGTCGGCGATCGACGACATTGAGGCCATCGCTGCGACGCCCGGCGTGGATGGGCTGTTCATCGGTCCCTACGATCTGTCGGTGTCGGTCGGCGCGCCGGGCGCGGATTTCGACCACCCCGCGATGAGCGCCGCGCTCGACCACGTGACGGCGTCGTGCCGGAAGCATTCAAAGGTCGTGGTGACCACGGTCGGTGACCGGCAGGAACGCGACTACAGCCGCAATCTCGTGCAACGCGGCGTGCAGGGCCTGGTGTTCGCCACCGATGCGCTGGTGTTGCTGCAAGCCTGCAAGCGTATGGTCGCCTTTACGCGTTGAGCCCCTTCACTCCGGCTTCAAATTCAGCCCCTCGATCACCGGCTTCCATTTGATCGTCTCACCCGCGAGGTGGTCGGCGAGGTCCTGCGGTGTGCCGCCGCGCGGCTGCGCGCCGAGCTTGGCGAGCGCGGTCTTCACCGCATCGGTGGCGAGCGCCGCGTTGGTCGCGGCGTTGAGGTTGGCGACGATCTCCGGCGGTGTGCCAGCGGGCGCCAGCAAAGCCGTCCAGGCGCCGGTGGTGACAGTCTGATAGCCGGACTCCGGCATGGTCGGCACGTCGGGCAAATCGGCGGCGCGCGTCGGCCCGACAACGCCCAGCGCGCGCAGTTTGCCGGCGCGCACCAACTGCAACGAGGTGGCGATGGTGTCGAAGGTCATCTGCGCTTCGCCGGCGACCACGCCCATCAGCGCCGGGCCGCCGCCTTTGTAGGGCACGTGCACGATCTGTGTGCCGGTGAGGCGCTTGAAGTATTCGGCGGTGAGATGCGGCAGCGTGCCGATGCCGCCGGTCGAGTAATTGAGCTTGCCGGGATTGGCCTTCGCGTAAGCCACGAGCTCGGCGACCGACTTCACCGGTAGGTTCGGATTGACCACGAGCACCTGCGGCGTCTCGGCAATCAGCGCGATCGGCGCAAAGCTCGACGCGTCGTAGCCGGCGTTCTTATAGATCGTCGGGCTCATGATCAGCCCGCTGGCGGCGGAGACCATCAGCGTGTAGCCGTCGGGGTCGGCGCTGGCGACGTATTTGGAGCCGACGATGTTGCCGGCGCCGGGCTTGTTTTCGACGATCACGGCCTGACCGAGTGCGGGCGGCAGCGCGTTGGCAAGGATCCGCGCCATGACATCGACCGGGCCACCGGCAGGCGTCGGCACGATGATGCGGATCGGACGGCTGGGATAAGTTTCGGCGAAGGCGGGTAGGGCGCACAGCAAAGCGAGCGCAGCGAGGATGATCCGGCGCATGAAAGCTCCCTAGGAGACGCCGGTCTGTTCTTGTGGTGTTTGCGTTATCGCGCGACCGGCGCCGAAGCAGGGAGCCTACCGCGTCAGCGGTGCGCGGGTAAGTCCGCCGCTACCGCGGCAGCTGGTCGGTCGTCACCAGGCGGACGCGCTGGTTGCCGTAGCGGGTGCCGACACAATCGAGATAGGGCCAGGGGCGGTGGGCACAGGCGTTCAGCGCCGTCTCGTCCGGCTGCGGCAATGCTCCGGCGACCACCTCGCCGCCGGGGGCGGTGAAGATCGCGACCACGCCGGCAATGGCGGCGGCGATCAAGACGGCATTCAGCAGCTTCAACATGACGATCCCCCTGGTTCTCGATCTCGCCCTCTGGGTCCGCGGCGGGCAAAGCTTTGGTTCAACGTGGGGCCCTGGCAAAAGTTCGGGGGGCGGCGGGGGTACGCCTTGCGGGGCGGCTAGGGGCGGGTTAGACCGGCCCGCATGCCGAGAACCGCCCTCTACGCAGGCTCTTTCGACCCCGTCACCAACGGCCATCTCGACGTCGTGCGCAATGCCGTGCGGCTCGCTGACAGGCTTGTGATCGCCATCGGGGTGCATCCCGGCAAGGCGCCGCTGTTCTCCGCCGAGGAGCGGCTGGCCATGCTCGACGAAACCTGCGGGCCGTTGGCGAAGGCGGCCAAATGCGAGCTCTCCTGCATCACCTTTTCCGACCTGGTCATCGAGGCGGCGCGGCGCTCGGGGGCCGGCATGCTGATCCGCGGCCTGCGCGACGGCACCGACCTCGACTACGAGATGCAGATGGCGGGAATGAACGAGACCATGGCGCCGGAGGTGCTGACCGTGTTCCTGCCCGCCTCGCCGATGGTGCGCCCGATCACCGCCACATTGGTACGCCAGATCGCCGGCATGGGCGGTGACGTTTCCGCGTTCGTGCCGGCCGCGGTGGCCGCACGGTTGAAAAGCAAATTCGCGCACATCAAGCGCGCCTGATTTTCCCGACACCCCAAGGAGCTTCGATGATACGCCGCCGCTCGATCCTGACGCTCGCTTTGCTCGCCGCGCTGGCAACGCCAGCCCTCGCGCAGTCGCCGAACCTGTCGAACCCGGCCGCACTCACCGAGCAGGCCCCGGCAACCTACAAGGTGAAGTTCGACACCACCAAGGGCGCCTTCGTCGTGCAGGTGACGCGCGCCTGGGCGCCGATCGGCGCCGACCGTTTCTACAATCTGGTGAAGAACGGCTTCTACGACAACGTCCGCTTCTTCCGCGTGATCTCGGGCTTCATGGTGCAGTTCGGCATCAACGGCGACCCCAGCATTATGGCCAAATGGCGCGACGCGCCGATCAAGGACGATCCGGTCACGCAGAGCAACAAGCGCGGGTATATCACCTTCGCCACCGCCGGGCCGGACACCCGCACCAGCCAGGTATTCATCAACTTCAACGACAACACCCAGCTCAACGACATGGGCTTCGCGCCGTTCGGCCGCGTGATCTCGGGCATGGACGTGGTGGACAAGCTCAACGCCGAATACGGCGAGGGCGCGCCGCGCGGCCGCGGTCCCGACCAGAGCCGCATGCAGCGTGAGGGCAATGCCTATCTCGCCAAGGATTTCCCGCGCCTCGATACCGTGAAGAAAGCCACGATCGAGCGTTAATCAGGGCGTCGCCCGCGCACCAAGAAACTCCAATCGCGAAAGGATCAGACCATGGCCAAACCAGAAGACACGCTCACCCTCGAAACCACCCAGGGCAACGTGGTGATCGAGATGCGCCCCGACCTCGCGCCCGGCCATGTCGCGCGCATCAAGGAGCTCGTCAAAGAGGGCTTCTACGACGGCATCGTCTTCCACCGCGTGATCGACGGCTTCATGGCGCAGACCGGCTGCCCACACGGCACCGGCACTGGCGGCTCCGGCAAGAAGCTCAAGGCCGAGTTCAACAAGGAGCCGCATGTGCGCGGCACCGTCTCAATGGCGCGCGCGTCCAATCCGGATTCGGGCGACAGCCAGTTCTTCATCTGCTTCGACGACGCCACCTTCCTCGACGGCCAGTACACCGCCTGGGGCAAGGTGATCGAGGGCATGGAGAACGTCGACAAGATCAAGCGCGGCGAGCCGGTGCGCGATCCCGACAAGATCATCAAGGCGACCATGGGGGCGTAAGCCTCGCCGAACGGCGCCGGCAGGACCGCTTGCTTACGCCGGCTTCGGCTGCGGCGGGACGATGTTGCCATCCGCCGCGATGGTTCGGTTTCGACCCGCGGCCTTGGCTTGGTAGAGGCGGTTGTCGGCGCGGGCGAGAAGCTGGTGATACGTTTCGCCCGGCTGGTGCTCGGCGATGCCGAAACTTGCCGTGATGCGCTCGGGCGCCGGCAGGAAGGGGAACCGTGTGCCCAACAGGCCGACGCGCAGCCGTTCAGCGAACAGGTAGGCGCCGTCGCTGGTCGATCCGGGCAACAGGACCGCAAACTCCTCGCCGCCAAGACGGCCCACTGCGTCGGCGGTGCGGGCTGTACGGCGCAGAAGTTCGCCGAATGTGGTCAGCACGTTGTCGCCGGCTGCATGGCCGTGACGATCGTTGATCTGCTTGAAGCCATCGAGATCGCAAGCAACGACGGCGCATGGCGACCGCCAGTCCTGGGCAAGGATCGCTTCGGCGCGGCCCTCGAAGGCGCGGCGGTTGAGGACACCGGTGAGCCAATCCACATCGCGTTCGTGCCGCAGGTCGTCGATCACATCGGACAAGACGGCCGCGAGCAGAGCGGCCGCCAGCGCCGCGCCCAAGACGGCCAGCGAAAGCTGGAGCGCGTTCCAGAACAGCGAAGCGGCAAAGGCCGGGACACTGGTCGGCGCATGCGTGCCGATGGTCAGCACGGTTCGTGGGAAGAAGTGCACCGCAAAGACGAGAAGGGTCCAGAACAGGATCCGGTCCATCAGCCGGCGCCTCATCAGGGGTGTCAGATACAGCGCCGCCGCGAGCAAGATGAAGCCATAGCCGAAGTTCTGGATGTAGACGCGCACGAGCAGGTTCGGCGTTACATAAGCGAAGTACCACAGCCCGCCCATGATCGCGGCCAGGATCGATAGATCGAGCGCCAGTCCGAAACACTGGTGGCTGCGGCGCAGGGTGCCCTCCGCCGCGAGGAGCACCGCCGTCGTATAGAACAAGCCTGAGACGATGGCGTTCGGTTGGGTCGCTGGTGGCCAGCCGAACACCTGTACGAGGACGCCGAGCGCAAACAGACAGGGAGCGGCGGCGAGCCCAAGCAGATAATGGCGCTTCTTCTCGAGGGCCCAGGCCCACAGGAAAAACAGCCCGAACACGCACAAGATGCCCGGGGCGATGAGCGCCATTGTTACTCTGGCCGTAGGCTCGTCCAACGTCTTCTCCTGTCAGCGGCCAACGCGCCGAACTCACAGCAGCGGCGTTGAAGAACGCCTAAATTGTTAAGGAGACTTAGCGCTGTCACTGGTCGCGATCAATGCGGGTCGGCCTTGCCGCCGCAGCCCTTGAACACGCACGCCGTGATCGGCATGACAGGGCATGCGCACCGACCTCTTCGACTTCGACCTGCCGCCCGACCGCATCGCCCTGCGGCCGGCGAGCCCGCGCGAGGCGGCGCGGCTGATGGTCGTGCGGCCGGGTGTGGCACCCGAGGTCGAAGACCGGACGGTGGGCGACCTGCCGGAGCTGCTGCAGCCCGGCGACTGCCTGGTGGTCAACGACAGCAAGGTGATCGCCGCGCGGCTGAAAGGGCGGCGCATTGGCCGCGGCGGCACCGAACCGGGCGTTGAGGTTACGCTGCACAAGCGCATCGACGGCTCGACCTGGCGCGCCTTCGTGCGCGGCGCCAAGAAGCTCCAGGCAGGCGACCGCGTGCGGTTCGGCAGCGAGGGGCGGGTCTGCTTCCTCGACCAGCTCGATGCTGAAGTTTTACATAAAGATGAAGGCGGCGACGTAACCCTCTCGTTTTCCTTTCACGGGGCGGTGCTCGACCAGGCCATTGCCGAGCGCGGCGACATGCCTCTGCCGCCGTATATCGCCTCGAAGCGCGCGACCGACGCGCAGGACAAGGCCGACTACCAGACCGTCTTCGCGCATGAGGAAGGCTCGGTCGCGGCGCCGACCGCCGGCTTGCACTTCACCGAGGAGCTGCTCGGCCGTCTCGCGGCGCGCGGCGTCGCCGTCAACCGCTTGACGCTTCATGTCGGCGCCGGGACCTTCCTGCCGGTGAAGGCCGACGATACCGAGGGCCACAAGATGCATGCCGAGTTTGGCACGGTGCCGGCCGAGGTCGCCGAAGCGCTCAATGCCGCGCGGGCCAAGGGCGGGCGCATCGTGGCGGTCGGCTCGACGGCGTTGCGGCTCCTGGAGAGCGCTGCCGGCGACGACGGGCGGCTCAAGGCTTTCAGCGGCGAGACGGCTATCTTCATCACGCCCGGCTACCGCTTCAAGGCGGTCGATCTGATGCTGACCAATTTCCACCTGCCGCGCTCGACGCTGTTCATGCTGGTGTCCGCCTTCAGCGGCCTGGAGACGATGCAGCGCGCCTATGCCCACGCCATCGCCGACGGCTATCGCTTCTATTCCTACGGCGACGCCTGTCTGCTGTACCCCTCCAAGAGCACGGTATAGGGTCACCCCCAGGGGCAACACCGCCCGGCCATTCAAGAAGTCGGGCGCAACATGTCACTGGGAAGGAAACCGCGATGCCGACCATTGGAGAGCGAAGCCGCCGACAATTCCTGAAATTCCTGTCTGCCAGTCCCTTGCTCGCCGCAGGGACTATCGAGGCCTTGGCCGGCGAGGGCCCGGCGAACCCGATGCCCGGCGTCAAGCTGCCGGACCCGATCGTCTGGGCTCCGCTCAAGACCGATAGCGTCATCAAGAGCCCGGCCGCGGCGATCAACGTCTTTGACTTCGAGCCGGCTTGCCGCGCGGCCGTGCCGCCGGCGCACTTCGGCTACATGGCCTCAGGGATAGACGACGAAGTGACGTTGCGCGCCGACCGCGAGGGTTTCCTGCATTTCCAACTGCGGCCGCGACGCCTCGTCGACGTCAGCAAGGTCGACATGAGCACCGATATCCTCGGTGTGAAATACAGTTCGCCGATCGTGATCGCGCCGACCGGCGGCAACGTGTTCTTTCATCCGGACGGCGAGATCGCGGTGGCGAAAGCCGCCAAGGCTGGCGATCATCTGCAGATACTGTCAACCATGACTGATTACAGCGTCGAGGACGTCATCGCCGCGCGTGGGGCGCCGATCTGGTACCAGCTCTATCCCACCAACAAATGGGAGGTTGCGGAAGCACTGGTGAAGCACGCCGAGAAGGCCGGATGCCTCGCTGTTGCGGTGACCGTGGACCGGGCCGGCGGCCGGAACCAGGAGACGCTGTTTCGGCTGATCCCGACCGATACGCGCGACTGCAATGCGTGCCACGACAACAGCAGTCTGAAAACGCGCCTGTCGCGGCGGCCGATGTTCGAGGGAGTCGACCTTGCCGGCCTGCGCGGCACCGAGGCCTCAAATCTGACCTGGGACTTCATCAAGCGCCTGCGCGCTACCACCAAGATGAAGATCGTCCTCAAAGGCATCCTCGCCTATGAGGACGCGGCGCTCGCCGCCGATAACGGCGTCGATGCGATCATCGTGTCCAACCACGGCGGCCGCAGCGAGGACGCCGGCCGCGCCACCATCGATGCGTTGCCGGAGATCGTCGCGGCGGTGAAGGGGCGCATGCCGATCTTGATCGACAGCGGGTTTCGCCGCGGGACCGATATCGCCAAGGCGCTTTGCATGGGCGCGACCGCCGTCTGCGTCGGGCGGCCCTATCTGTGGGGGTTGGGTGCATTCGGGCAGCCGGGGGTGGAGCGCGTGCTCGACCTCCTGCGCACCGAACTGCGCGTGATCATGCAGCAGATGGGCGCGCCGACGATCAAACAGCTCGTGCCGGCGATGGTGTTGCGGGCCTAAAGCGGTTCTCGGGCGGGGCTTGCCATTTTCCGCATAAGAACTTAGCCGCAAGTCCGGTAAACCCCGGCTTGCGGCGGCAAGCCCCGTTATGACGAAAGAGGATATGCCCGACCATTTCTCCTTCACCCTCAACGCCACCGACGGCACGGCCCGGCGCGGCGAATTGGTCACGCCGCACGGACGCGTGCAGACGCCAGCTTTTATGCCCGTCGGCACCGCGGCGACGGTGAAGGGCCTTTACCCGGAAGCGGTGGCTGCGACCGGCGCCGAGATCGTGCTCGGCAACACCTATCACCTGATGCTGCGGCCGGGGCCGGAGCGCATCGCCGCGCTCGGCGGCCTGCACACGTTCATGAACTGGCCGCTGCCGATTTTGACCGACTCCGGCGGCTTCCAGGTGATGTCGCTCTCGAGCCTGCGCAAGCTGACCGAGCAGGCCGTGACGTTCCGCTCGCATCTCGACGGCACGATGTTCGAGCTGTCGCCGGAGCGCTCGATCGAGATCCAGGCGCTGCTCGGCACCGACATCACCATGCAACTCGACGAATGCCTGCGGCTGCCGGCGACGCGCAGCGAGATCGAGCGGGCGATGCTGCTGTCGCTGCGCTGGGGCGAGCGCTCGAAGCGCGCCTTCGAGACGCGCGCGCGCGAGGGCTACGCGCTGTTCGGCATCGTGCAGGGCGGCGACGACATTCCGCTGCGCATCGAAAGCGCGCGCAGGCTCGCCGAGATCGGCTTCCATGGTTACGCCATCGGCGGCCTCGCCGTGGGGGAGCCGCAGGAGGTGATGCTCAAGGTGGTCGAGGAGACGACGCCGGTGCTGCCGGCCGCCCACCCGCGCTATCTGATGGGCGTTGGCACGCCGCATGATCTTTTGGAAAGCGTGAAGCGTGGCATCGACATGTTCGACTGTGTGATGCCGACCCGTAACGGCCGCCACGGCATGGCCTTCACGCGGTTCGGCTCCATCAACCTGTCGAACGCGCGCCACGCCAACGATCCACGCCCGCTCGACGAGGCGAGCCGGCACCCGGCGGCGCGCACTTATTCGCGCGCTTATCTGCATCACCTCACCAAGGCCAATGAGATCCTCGGCCAGGTGCTGCTCTCGACGATCAACATTGCCTACTATCAGGAGTTGATGGCCGGCATGCGCGAAGCCATTGCGGGTGGACAATTCGCCGATTTCCACGCAGCGACGTTGGAAGGCTGGGAAAGAAGAGACATTCCAGCCCTATAGGCCGCGGGCTTGTGTCATCGGACCGGCTTGGCTATCCCACCGCCCACGACATCATGAAAAGGCCGTGCCGAAATGAACGTACACCCCGGATTTCTCAGCCATCGCCGCAAGCCGACGTTCAAACTGCCGCCGGGGAGCACCGATGCCCACTGCCACGTGTTTGGGCCGGGCGACAAGTTCCCCTACGCGCCAAACCGCCGCTACACGCCCGAGGACGCGCCGAAGGAGATGCTGCGTGCGCTGCACGACCATCTCGGCATCGAGCGGTCGGTGATCGTGCAGGCGAGCTGCCACGGCAAGGACAACGCGGCGATGCTCGATTGCATTGCCTCCGATCCGAAGCGCTACCGCGGCGTCGCCATCGTCGACGACACCTTCACCGATGCCGACTTCGACACCCTGGACCGCGGCGGCGTGCGCGGCGTGCGTTTCAATTTCGTTAAGCATCTTGGCGGCGCGCCGGACATTGCCGTGTTCAACCGCGTGCTCGACCGCATCAAGGGCCGCGGCTGGCACGTCGTGCTGCACGTCGATGCGCCGGACATCATTCCGCTGTCGGACATGATCCGCAAACTGCCGCTGCCCTTCGTCATCGATCACATGGGCCGCGTGCCGGCCGCCGCCGGTGTCGATCAGGCGCCGCTGAAGGCGCTGATCGAGATCGCTAAGCAGGATAATGCCTGGATCAAGGTGTGCGGCTCCGAGCGCATCGACATGCCGCCTTACGCCAAGGCCGTACCGATCGCGCACGCGCTGGTCGAGGCCGCGCCCGACCGCGTTCTGTGGGGCACCGACTTCCCGCATCCGAACTCGACGCATGAGGCGGATGAGGCCGATCTGGTGGATCTGGTGCCGCAGTTCGCAACCAATCCGCAGCGGCAAAAGGCCCTCTTGGTCGACAATCCGGCCCGGCTCTATGGGTTCTGATATCTGCAAACACAAAGGATGATTTGAAATGGGCGAGCGTAAGTTTGGTGGGGCGCGGATCGCGCGCCGCGCCGTTTTGTCGATACTGCCGGCGGTCTTGGCGCTGGCGCTGATGCCGGTGGGCCAAGCGCAAGCGGCGTGGCCGGAGCGGCCGATCCGCTTTGTACTGCCGTTCGGGCCTGGCGGAGTTGCCGACGTCACTGCGCGCATCGTGGCCGACAAGCTGAGCGACAAGCTTGGCCAGCGTATGGTGGTCGAGAACATGCCGGGGCCGGGTGGCATCAATGCCGCGCGCACCGTCGTGAATGCGCCGCACGACGGCTATACGCTCGGTCTCCTGAGCAACGGCACGGCCATCAGCGTCGGCCTGTTCAATCATCTGCCGTTCGACCCGGTGAAGCAGTTCCAGATGGTGTCGCTGATCGGCACCTTCGATCTGGTCTTCGCGGTCAACGCGGAGTCGAACTACAAGACGCTCGACGACGTGATCAAGGCGGCGAAGGCCAATCCCGGCAAGTTGAACCTTGGCACCATCGCCGTCGGCTCGACGCAGAACCTCGGCGCTGAGCTGTTCAAGTCGATGTCCAATGCCGACATGCAGATCGTGCCGTACAAGAATTCGCCGGACATCGTTGTCGCCCTGTTGCGTAACGACGTCGATATCCTGCTCGAATTCCCGCCGTCCATCGAAGGCCAGGTGAACGACAAGAAGGTGCGCATCATCGCGGCCTCTCAGATCAAGCGTTCGCCGTTCATGCCGGACGTGCCGACCGCTGCGGAGAGCGGCGTGCCCGGCTACGACGTGAGCTCGTGGAATGGCATCTTTGCGCCGCAGGGCACGCCGAAGGAGGTGGTCGACACCTTGAACAAGGCGGTCGCCGAAGTCGTGGCGATGCCCGATGTGAAGGAGAAGTTCGCGCGCCTCGGCGTCGTCGCGCAGGCCAGCACGCCGGACGAACTGATGGGCCGGGTCAAGTCCGACATCACCAAGTGGGACGCGGTCATCACCAAGGCCGGTATTCCGAAGAAGTAAGCCGCAAGCCTGGCGTGTGAAATGGATGGGCCGGCGCGAAAAGCGCCGGCCTATTGTCTTTTAAGAGGGGTGCGCGCGACGAAAGGCCGGTAGCGGATCGTGCGGTGAGCCCCTATGCTTGCAAATAATAACAATGGCCGAACAGGCCTTCGGGGAGGAGAGGGACAATGCTCAAGGAGTTTCACGCCACAACTGCGCGCACCGTGGCGTTCTTGCGTGGCGCCTTGACGGCGCTGTCGATCGCGGGCTTTGCCGTTGCACTGCAATCTGGTGCAGCGCAGGCCGCCTGGCCGGATCATCCGATCCGCTTCGTGCTGCCATTCGGGCCGGGTGGCGTGGCCGATGTCACCTCGCGGATTGTTGCCGACAAGCTCGGGCAGAAGCTCGGCCAGCGCGTGGTGGTCGAGAACATGCCGGGGCCGGGCGGCATCAACGCCGCACGCACGGTGGTCACGGCGCCGCCGGACGGCTACACGCTCGGGCTGATCACCAACGGCACGGCGATCAGCGTTGCCGCGTTCAACAATCTGCCGTTCGATCCGGTCAAGCAGTTCGAGATGATCTCGACACTCGGTGAGTTCGATCTGGTCTTCGCGGTGAACGCGCAATCCGACTACAAGTCGCTCGGCGATTTCCTCAAGGCGGCGAAGGCCAATCCGGGCAAGCTGAACATCGGCACGATCGTCGTCGGCTCGACGCAGGACCTCGGCGCCGAGCTGTTCAAGTCCATGGCAGATGCCAACGTGATCATCGTGCCGTTCAAGAATTCGCCCGATGTCGTCGTCGCGCTCTTGCGCAATGACGTGCAGATGCTGGTCGAGTTCCCGCCGGCGATCCAGGGCCAGGTCAACGACAACAAGCTGCGCATTCTGGCGAGTTCGTCGCCGACGCGCTCGCCGCTGATGCCGGACGTGCCGACGGTCGCCGAGGCCGGCGTGAAAGGCTACGAGGTCACCTCCTGGAATGGCGTCTTCGCGCCGAAGGGCACGCCGAAAGAGGTGATCGACAAAGTGAACAAGTCGATGCACGAGATCCTCGCGCAAGAGGATATCAAGGCGAGCTTCGCCAAGGTCGGCGTCATCGCCCATGCCGGTACGCCGGAGGAACTCATGGGCCGCCTTACGTCCGACATCAAGAAATGGAACGCGGTAATCGATAAGGCGGGAATTCCGCGCAAGTAACGCGGGGCGACAAGCGAATAGGGTAGGAGCTAGCATGAGCAAGAAGAAGTTATCCGTCGCCGTGGTTGGCGCCGGAATGGGCGGCCTGGCGGTGGCGGCGACGCTGCGGCAAGTGGGTATCGACGTGCAGGTCTACGAGCAGGCTACACGTTTTGGCCGCATCGGCGCCGGCATCCAGATGATGCCGAACTCGATGAAGGTGCTGCGCGGCATCGGCGTCGAGGAGCGGCTGCGGCAGATCGCCTTCGCACCCTATTCGCATCTCAACCGCGACGCCTATAGCGGCGAAGTGCTGCGCGAGCTTCCGATGCCGGACACGCTCTATGGCGCGCCGTATCTGTGCATGCACCGCGCCGATCTGCATGACGCGCTCGCGTCGGTCCTGCCGAGCGACATCATTCACCTCAACAAGAAGCTGGTCGGTCTCGACCACAGCGGCGGGCCGGTGACGCTCACCTTCGCCGACGGCAGCAAGGCGACCGCTGACGCGGTCGTGGGCGCCGACGGCGTGCATTCGATCGTGCGCGACCTCATCGTCGGGCCGGACGCGCCGCTGCACAAAGGCCGCATCGCCTATCGCGCGGTGTTCGACTCCAGCCTGATGGGCGGCTTCGACATCGGTCCCTCGCGCACCAAATGGTGGGGTAAGGACCGGCACATCGTCATCTATTACATCACCAAAGTGAAAAGCGAATTGTACTTCGTCACCAGCGTGCCGGAGTCGTCCGACTGGATGACCAAGGAATCCTGGTCGGCCAAAGGCGACGTGCATGAACTGCGCGCGTCCTACGAGTCCTTCCACCAGGATGTCCGCAACGTGCTCAATGCCTGCCCCGATTGCCACAAATGGGCGATCCTCGAGCGTGAGCCGCTGCCGCACTGGAGCGACGGCCGCGTGGTGCTGCTCGGCGACAGTGCGCATCCGATGACGCCCTACATGGCGCAAGGCGCTGCGACCTCCATCGAGGACGCGGCGATCCTGGCGCGGTGCCTCGAAGCCGTCGACGGCGACGACATCGAGGGGGCGTTCAAGCGCTACGAGGCGCACCGCAAGCCGCGCACTTCGGTGATCCAGGCGATCTCCAGCGCCAATAGCTGGATGCAGGGGGGCGATGCCGATACGAGCTGGCTCTACGGGTACGACGCCTGGGGTGCCAATCTCGATCTGCCGGCGTCCAATCCGAGGGCGAAGGCGGCGTGAGCGGAGCGTGCCCCGGATGCGGCGCAGCACGGAGTGATGCGCCGCAGATCCGGGGCCCAGCTTTCTAGAAATCGGGGTCCCGGGTCTGCAGCGCACCACGAAGACGTGCTGCGCTGCGCCCGGGACACAAGGAACCCATGGACTGGTCGCGTCCGATCGATCTCTACTGCGAGCGGACCGATCCGTCCTTCTGGGCGGAGCCGGTCAATGCGATCAGCAATGCCGCGTTCCTGATCGCCGCGGCAGTTGCCTACATGCAATGGCGGCGCGCCGGCAGCCGCGACGTGCCCGTGCTTCTGCTGATCGTGCTGACGGCGGTGATCGGCATCGGCTCGTTCATCTTTCACACGGTGGCGACCAGTGGTGCGGTGCTGTTCGACACGGTGCCCATCGCGGTCTTCATCTACGGCTACCTGTTCTTTGCCTTGCGGCGTTTCCTCGGTCTATCCGCGATGGCCGCGCTTGCGGCGCTCATCGTCTTCGCCGCGCTCTCGTCGTTGGAAGCCGCGTATGTCCCACAAGGCGCGCTCAACGGGTCGCATGCCTACCTGCCGGCCTTCGCCGCCACGCTTGTGATCGGCCTGATGACGATCAAGCGCGAAGCCGGACGGCTCGTCTTCGCCGCCGGCATGACGCTGGCCGTCTCGTTGGTCTTCCGCAGCATCGATCAGGCGGTCTGCGCCGCGTTTCCGCTCGGCACACACTTCCTGTGGCACACGCTCAACGGCGTTGTGCTCTACCTGCTCCTGCGCGCCGCGCTCGTGGATACCGGCGCCGCCCGGAAAACCGGCGCGCTGCCGTCCAATTAGGCAGTGGCCGTTTTGGACGCGCGCCAAGCAGGCCGTTTATCGATGGCATGAAGCTTGCTCGCCAATACCGCGAGTTGGCGGCTAGGGTTCCGGTTCTCGTGCCATGCGGGAGCGTCAGGTCCGAGAGCTGCCGCCCGGGACAGCGCCAGCCCGGGTGCACGGCGGGACAAAAGCCCGGGAGACCTCAG
>Ga0310811_10005301_pt1 | contig 16302 bp, 14 predicted proteins | sample YCmetagenome_FD_207642 | JGI IMG/M metagenome (GOLD analysis project Ga0310811, IMG submission 207642) | Soil microbial communities from experimental microcosm in Duke University, North Carolina, United States - YC | ecosystem: Engineered > Artificial ecosystem > Soil microcosm > Unclassified ...
ATATGGTGCTCACGCTATGGAATTCTCAATAAACATGCCTACTAGAGGCGCGCTGGGACGGCAGGATTCGAACCCGCACAATACGGTTTTGGAGGCCGCTGTTCTGCCGTTGAACTACGTCCCAAAGGTGGAAGAGGGCAAAGAAAAACCGCTCATCAGGTGTCCCTGAGAGCGGCTCCTAGTGTTCGCCTAGCAGGCGTTACACAGGAACCAGCCCGGTGCCGATGGCATATGAGGTGCCTAGGCGCAAGGACATGGCGGCGCAACTCGGTCGCGACCACAGGTAATCGCGTTCAATTCGCGTCGCGGCCCACTGGCCGTGCGATCGTTGGAAACCTGGCTTCAGGTTGGTCTGCGCCTGGTTCGTCCGCACTGTGTTCGCCTCCTTCTGCTCTCGCGTCGTCCTCATGTCTTTAACGATAAACACGCCAACGACCCGCCGCAACATATTTATTCCGCGATTTCGCTTGGGTCACTGCGGCTCACGCAGAATCGCGGTGCCGCGGGCGGTCGACGTTCTGGCCTTGCGGCACACAGGGGCATTGTCGTTGTGGCCTTGCGGCACACAAGGCCCGATCGATTCTGCTCGTGAGTGCCACAAGGCCGTTAGATGCGGCCTTGTGGCACTCACGGCCAAGACCGTTCTGGTCCTGCGGCACACATGGCCACAACGAGCCCGGGGCTGGTGGGGCGCTAGGGCTTGGTGCTTACCCGGGTTTCGGTTTCGGTCGTCTTGCCCTTCTCAGTCCAGACCAGGGTGGTCGCCGTGCAGCGGTAGCCCTGGGTTACCGGCTTCGTGCTTGGCTTGTCGAAGTAGCCCTGGGAGGTCGATCCCTGGTACACGTACTTGGCGGTGGATCCCACCGTCCAACCGTCAGCGAGCACCGAGGCGGTGTGCTTACTCGGATGGGCGTGGATGATTTGCTTTGCCTCGCCCTGGAGGTCTACTTCCAGGGTGCTCCCGTTGTAGGTGCCGTACTCGGGGAAGGTGTCAGGTCCGTAGACATCCGTGTCGACGCCTGACGCGGCGATGTGGTCGACGTTCCCCTCACTGCCGTACATCTGGACGGTGACGCCGTTGTACTTGGCTGTCTGGTGGACGCCGTTGGCCCGCCAGGTGCCGATCAGGCAGGCGTCGCCGACCGGCAGCGGCTTGGGGGTTGGCTTCGGCTTCGTCGGCGTCGGGGAGGTCGACGCGCGCAGCGCGGCGGACGCGAGCGGGCTGCCGCTGACCCGCGCGGTCCCCGAGGAGCTCAGGGCCGCCGGGGTCCCCGTGCCGCCGCCGGGCGCTAGGGCCAAGACGACGCCGATGACCACGGCTATCGCCACCGCGGCAGGAACCCCGACGAGGAACTGGCCGCGCCTTGTCCGCAAGAAGGCAGCCGCAGCCGCGGTCCCCGCCGGCGGGCGCTGCCCGCCGGACCCAGCCGCCCCGCCGACCCCCATCGCCCCGCCCGGCCCGATCCCCCCGCCAGGAGGCCCCATCGCCCCGCCAGGCCCGGTCGCACCGCCGTCGCTGAATACGGTCGGGGTCTTGATCGTTATCGTGTCCCGCCGCTCGCCGTCTGGCTGGGCCGGGAGCTGCGCCGCCGGGTCGCCAGCTCCTCCGTACCGGATCACGTCGAGTTGCCTGACCACGTCGGCCGCGGCGGGCCGCACGGCCGCGTCCTTAACGAGCAGCAGGCCGATCAGCCCGAACAGCGCCCCGGCGTGTGCTGGCGGCGCGGGATCGCTGGCGAGGATGGCCGTGACGACCGAGGTCAGCGTCGGCCCTTCGAACGGCGGCTTGCCCTCGACCATCGCATACAGGGTGCCGCCGAGTGCCCACATGTCCGCGGCCGGGCCAGCGGGCTGGCCCTCGAGCTGCTCCGGCGCCATGTAGTGCATGGTGCCGAGGACGGCACCCGTCCCGGTCAGCTGACTGGTCGCGTCTTCTATCCGGGCGATGCCGAAGTCGGTGACGACGACGCGGTCCCCGCTGATCAGCACGTTGTCCGGCTTAAGGTCGCGGTGCACGATGCCCGCGGCGTGCGCGGCCGCCAGGGCGGCGGCGATCTTCGCGCCGATGTCGGCCGCCCTTGACCAGGGCAGCCGCTCCGCCGCCGCGATCTCGGCCGCAAGAGTCCGCCCGGGGATGAACTCCATGACGATCCACGGCGCGCCATCGTGCTCGACCACATCGTGGATGGTGACCACGCCCGGGTGATTGAGCCGGGCGGCCGACCTGGCCTCGCGCGTGGCCCGAGCCAGCAGGATGCCCTGCTCAGCCTCGCCGGCCTGCGGGGGCAGCAGCAGTTCCTTGATCGCGACTACCCGGTCGAGGAGCTGGTCGTAGCCGCGCCACACCCGGCCCATGCCGCCCTGACCGACTGGCTCGTCGAGGCGGTAGCGCCCGCCAAGGACCGAGCCCGGGAGCGTCGTCATGTTGTGATGATATGGGGGACTCTGTCGGCCGTCACCAACCGTGTTCCTTTCGCAATCGCCGTTGTGGCCGGCGTTCCCCCCGCGTTCGGCGGCCTGCCGGCCGTGGCCCGCCCGTCCTAGCAGGCGGGCCACGGTCGGGGTCAGTGGACCGTTAAGAGAACCCGGAACCCCTAACGGTCCACTGTCTTGTACGAGCCAGACCGCGATTGGGATTGCCGCATGCTTCCACGCTGGTCACGACCGCGCCGGCGGAGAACACAAAAGCGCAAGTCCGTCAGCCGGCGTGTACCCCTTACCCGCAGGCGCGCCCCGCCCTAGGATCGGCTGCGGAGGCGCTCATGAGGCTAGGCACGGTCAGCGTAGGCGGCGCACAGCGCGTCGCGGTGGCGGTCGACGCGGAGCAGGCTGTGGTGCTGTATCCCGGCCTGACCATGACGGAACTGATCGAGGACTGGGCGGGCGCTAAGGCGGCCGTCGAGCGGGCGGTCACCGACGGCGCGAGCAAGGCGGTCGCGGCCAGCAGCCTGACCTGGCTGCCCCCGGTCCCCCGCCCCGGCAAGGTCATCTGCGTGGCGCTGAACAACAGCTCCAACGCCGACCGGATCATGAGCGGCCCGGACAAGCCGGCCACGTTCAACAAGCCGGCGACGTCCCTGCTCGGCCACAACCAGCCCATCCGCCTGAAGAAGGAATGGGGCCGTGTCCACCCCGAGCCTGAGCTCGCCGTCGTCATCGGCGCGGGCGGCACCGACATCAGCCGCGATGACGCGATGAGCCACGTCTTTGGCTACACGATCATCAACGACCTCACGTCTCCCACCATGCGTGCGCAGGACACGTTCCACTACCGTGCCATCCACCCGAAGCGGGACGGCACCGAAGGCATCCAGTACGTCGACACCTGGGTCACCTACCCCGGCCGGTACAAGGGCACCGACGGCTTCGGCCCGATCGGCCCGTGGATCGCGACCGCCGACGAGATCCCCGACCCGCACGACCTCACGGTCATCTGCGCGCACGAGAGCCGCGTCATCACCGAGGACTCCACGCGGAACCTGACACACAAGGTCGCTGACGTGATCTCCTACATGTCGGAGTACCAGACGCTTGAGCCCGGCGACATCATCGCCATGGGCACCGCGCTCAAGGCGTCCGCCTCGGGGGGCGGCGCTGTCCAGAACGTCAACCTGACCACGCTCGGCGGCCGGGTCGAGGTCACGATCTCCGGCATCGGCACCCTCAGCAACCCCGTCGAATTGCGGTGAGCACGGCCCCGTGGTCAGGTGCCCCGTGGTCAGGAGCACTCCTGCGCGCGGAGATCGACGCCGTCCTCGCGGACTGGGCGTGGCACCTCGACCACGGCGACTACGACGCCGTGGTCGAGCTCTTCACCGAAGACGCCCTGTTCGTCACGGGTGCGGTGGAGCTGCGCGGCCGGACCGCGATCAAAAACCGTTATACAGAACGACTTGTTGTGAGAAGTACCAGGCACACTTACAGCGGACTGCGGGTGAGCGCGGAAGCGGGCGCCGCCGGCGACGGCAGGCCGTCTCAGGTGCGCGCCTCCTCGACCTGGGTGAACTTCGCGGTCAACGCCCCGGCCCCGGTGGACGACGTGGGCGTCTACCTGGTGGCCGACTTCGACGACGTGCTGACCTGGTGCGCGGACGGCCGCTGGCGGATCAGCGAGCGCCGCATCATCCCGGTCTTCCGCGACCCCTCGCGCGCTCCGGCTTGAGGTGACCACGGGGACCAACAACCCGTTCTGAATGCCCGGCAGCAACCCCGCCAGAGCCGCGGTTGCAGGCTCGCGCACGCCACAGATGACCGCCGTTGGTTTCTTTATGTAGCCAGACGGTAACTATTAGTGGCGATTAACGGGGAGCTGGGAGAGGGCGCTGATCATGCCGGAGCCAGTTAAGGCCGACCAGAAGTACCTGCCGGGGCTCGACGGACTGAGAGCAATCGCCGTAGCGGCTGTGATCGCCTACCACCTTGGCTACGGATGGGCTCAGGGCGGCCTGCTGGGGGTCGGTGTGTTCTTTACGCTCAGCGGCTACCTCATCACCGACATCCTCGTCGGCCAGTGGGCGGCGCGCGGGCGGATCAAGCTCGGGGACTTCTGGCTGAGGCGGGCGCGGCGGCTGCTGCCGGCGTTGTTCGTAATGCTGGCAGTGGTCACCCTGTGGGTGAACCTGGGCGCGCGGTCGTTCCTCCCCGGGTTCCGCGGCAACGTCATCGCGTCGCTCGGCTATGTGAGCAACTGGTGGTACATCGACCAGCATGCTTCGTACTACGCGCGGTTCGCGCCGCCCGCGCCGCTCGACCACCTGTGGTCCCTCGCCGTGGAGGAACAGTTCTACCTCGTGTGGCCGTGGGTCGTGCTGCTCCTGGTGTGGCTTGCGGGGCGGGCGCAACGGGCGCGGCGACGGAGAGACCGCCGAGCCGACGGGCTCGGCGGGCTGCCCGGGCCGGTGACCGGCGGCGCACCGTACCTGACCGGTCGGTCCCGCCTGGTGATCGCCATGGTCACGCTCGCGGCCGCGGCCGGCTCGGCAGTGCTGATGACCGCGCTGTACCACCCGGGCTTCGACCCGACCCGGCCGTACGAGGGAACCGACACGCGGGCTTTCGGGCTGCTGATCGGCGCCGCCGTCGCGCTCGTCTGGCCTACGCGCGGCACCGGTGTGGTTTTCGGCGGGACGGGCGCGGCCTCCGGCGGGACGGCCGCCGACCGGAAGGTGCCCGCGGTGGTCCGCTGGCTGCTCGACGTGGCGGGGTGCGCGGGGCTCGTCGTCATCGGCTTGCTGGTGTGGCGGACAAACCAGTACTCGGACTTCATGTTCCGCGGCGGCCTTGTAGTGCTGTCGGTGGCCACGGCGGCGACGGTCGCCGCGGTCGTGACACCTGGGTCGCTGCTCGGGCGCGCCCTCGGCTGGTCGCCGCTGCGCTGGCTCGGCGTCCGTTCCTACGGCATTTACCTGTGGCATTACCCCGTGATCGTGCTGACCGTCGCCGTAGGCGCGGCGGGCGCGCCGGTGAGCCTGGTGCGGGCGGTCGTCCTCGTCACGGTTACCGTCGCGGTCGCGGCGGTGTCCTGGCGGTTCATTGAGTCGCCGATCCGGCGCGGCGCGCGGCTGCGCTGGGTGACGCCAGAGCGGGCGGAGGGGGCAGCTGGCGGCGCGAGCCGCCGGTGGCGGCCCGTGCCGCCCCGGTCGCCGCAGGCGCTTGGCGTGCTTAGCCTGCTGAGCGTGGCGCTGATCGTCGCGGGCGTGACCGCCTCCACACGGCTGACCTCGGCCACCGGGCACCCAGGGGCGCCTGCTCCGGACGCGGCTGCCCCCGCGATGGCGAACGCCCAGCTGTCTAGCACCGGAGCGAGTCCGACGCCGTCGGCGGTCCCGGGCGGGGGTCCCACGGGCGCAGTCACGGCATCGTCGGCCGGCGGCGCGGCCACGGCGACCCGCGGCGCGGCTATGGCGACCAGCGGCGCGGCCACGGCGACCAGCGGGACAGCCACGGCGACCGGCGGCGCGGCCCAGCCCAGGACCCTCGCGGTGGCCGGGCCGGCCGCGACGGTCCCCGCGCTGCCCACACCGCCGCCGCGGACCGCGTGCAACTCCGTGGTGCACATCGGCGACTCGACGTCGGAGGGACTGGTCTCAGCGGACTACGAGCCGAACCCGGCCAACCGGATCCCGGCCCGCTACGCCGACGTCGGCGTCAGGAAATCGATCATGAAGATCGTCGGCGCGACCTCGGTCGTCGAATCGCTGCCGGGCACGCCGAATGCCTTCGACATGGCCAGCCAGGTCAAGCGGGGCGGCTTCGACGGCTGCTGGGTGCTCGCGCTCGGCACCAACGACACCGCCGACGTGTACGCGGGCTCGAACGTCAGCCGGGTGCAGCGGATCGAGAAGATGATGGGCCTCATCGGCAGCCAGCCGGTCATGTGGGTTGAGGTGACGTCGCTGCTGTCGTCGGGCCCGTACTCCGAGCAGAACATGCGGCTGTGGAACCAGGCCTTGCACCAGGTGCAGGCGCGCTACCCGAACATGCGGATCTATGACTGGCCCGCCGTCGCGCAGAAGTCCTGGTTCATCAGCGACGGCATTCACTACACCACGAACGGGTACGCGCACCGGGCGGTGGCGATCGCCGACGCCCTGGCGGCGGCGTTCCCTGCCTCCTAGCTGAGGTCGGCTTCCATGACCGTAGCCAGGCGCGGGTCGCCGGCCTGGTCGGCGGTGGCGCTGTCGAAGCGGAGGGTCGCCTGTGCCGCGTGGTATTCGAGGGTGGCGATCATGTTCTGGAACCAGGGACCTTCGGTGATCCGCCACGTGAGCCCGGGGACGTACGCTCCGGCGAGCCGCGCGGCCGCGGTGCCGAGCAAGCCGCTGACCCTGTTGCTTGCCAGCCGCTGCGCGTAGCGCATCTTCGGCGGCATGGCCTGGTGGAACGGCGAGCAGACCGCCTCGTAGACGGCGCTGGTCCTGGTCGCGGCGGTGGCGTGCCGCGGGAGGTTAACGGCGGCGAGGTAGCTGTGGTGGATGTCGCCCGAGATGAGCGTCACCGAGGCGGGCGGGTTCCCCTGGGGGCTGTGCCGCCCTGTCGCCAGTTCGGTCACCAGCCGTTCCAGCTTGGCGAACGACCCGCCGAACGCCGGCCAGTGCTCCAGGTCGACGCCGTCCCGCAGGTGCTCAGCGAAGGCGGCGGCCCGGCGGCCCCAAGCGCCGTCGGCGAGCCGCTCGGTCCACGCTTCCAGGGTGTGAATGCCGCGCGGCAGCAGCGGGGGCACCGAGGTGGCGATGACCACGTGCTGCCAGTCGCCGTTGAGTGACTCGGTGAGCCACTGCCATTCCGTCTCGTCGGCCATCAGCCGTCCGCCGGGGTCAACGACCCGGCGGCTCCGCGAGTCGAGCAGGATCAGGCGGACCGTGCCGCCCGCGGCGCTGAACGTGCGCGCGACCGACCAGCGGATGTCCGGAGACCGCTGGTCGGCCCGCTGCGCGAGGTCGGCGAGCACGGGGGCCGCGTCGCCTGGCTGGCGGACCTTCGCCCACGTCTCGTCGCCGGCCAGTTGCTGCGGCGAGAGGTTGCCGAGGTACTGGTACACCCAGTAGCTCTGATAGGCGCTCTCGATGCGCTTGCCCCACCAGGGCTGCGCGGTGAAGGCGCGCCGCCAGTTGGCGGAGGTGTTCCAGTCGTCGTGGACGTCGTGGTCGTCGAAGATCATGACGGTCGGGACGACCGAGAAGAGCCAGCGGACCGCCGGGTCACTCCACGCCTCCCAGTACAGGGCGCAGTATTCCGCGAAGTCCGCGACCTCGGCGGGCGGTGCCTCAGGGGCCGACGGTGCGCCAAGAGCCGACTGGGCGGCGCGGTGGCTGGCGATGAACTCCCGCGTCGCCGGGCCCGGCTCGTCGGCGTAGACCTGGTCGCCGATCATGAGCAGCGCGTCAGGCCAGCTATCGGGGCTCGACTTGACCAGGCTGGCGGCACAGGCCGCGAGTGCGTCGATGCCTTCCGCGCTGGCCGGCCCGCCGGCGGCGCCCTGGCGCCCGGCCTGCTCCTGCGCCGCTGGCTGGGCACCTGCCAACTGTCGCCTGGCACGCTCCCGCCTGGCGGACCGGTCGAGGTTCTTCGGCGCGATCTCGGCGACCCGGCAGGAACCGAAGGCGAGCCGGGCTGGGCGGTCCGGGTTGAGGGTGCGCAGCACGCTTGGCGGGAAGCCGCTGTCTGGAAGAGGCCAGCGGACGACGTCGTCCAGCGTGACCTGGTATTCGTGCGCGCTGCCCGGCGGGAGGCCGTCGAGCACGACGAGGCCGTAGTGATGCCCGGCCACCTCGAAGGTCCGGGCGGTGCGGCCGAGGATTCCTACCTGGGCTTCGCGGTCGGTCTCGACCCAGATCGTCGCTTCGGTCTCGCTCACGTACCGCAGCATCGGCCCGAGGACTAGCTCAGGCCCGCCGCTCTCCTGCGTCGTCATGTCAGTTTCGGCCACCATCAACGAGTTCCCGTCACCGTGTGCCCTATTCCATCCCACAATGCCGCAATCCGCGGCAACGCCGGACCTATCCGGCGGAATCTTGGTTAGTCGGGGAGCAGGGTGAAGTCCGCGAAGTCGAAGCCCGGCGCGACTACGCAGCTCACCAGGACCTCGGCGTCGCCTGCGGGGCGGGCGGACTGCCAGTGGCCTGCGGGGATGACGTGCTGGGGCAGTTCGCCCTTGGCCAGGTCCGCGCCCAGCGTGACGGTGCGCGGCTGGTGTGACGGCAGGTCGCCGTCGCCGCCGTCGAGCAGGAGCAGCGGGCCGCCGGAGTGCCACAGCCAGGCTTCGTCCGACCGGACCCGGTGCCAGGCTGATTCCTCGCCGGCCGGCAGCAGGAAGTAGATGCCGGTGGCCGCCGCCCGCGGTCCCGGGTAGCCGTCCGGCTGCCAGGACGGCGCGGCGCGCCAGGTCTCCCGGTACCAGCCGCCTTCCGGATGCGGGGCAAGGTCAAGAAGCTCGGCCGTACGCGGCCGCGGACGCTGATCCATGGCCCCACTATGCCAAGCGCCTTGCCGTCCTCGTTGCCGTGCCTTCGCCAACGGAGGCTGAGACGGCAGATGCTAACGCAGGTCGAGGGGGGCGGACTTGCCGAAGATCGCCAACAGGAAGCACAGGAGAGAGACCGCCACGATGGAGAGCGCGATGATGAACAGCCGGGTCGCGCCGACGGTCGGCAGGTCCGTGCGTGCCGCGCCGCTGCGTGAGACGCGGCCGAGCTGCCAGACGATGGGGGCGACCGCGAGCACGAGCAAGCCGGTGATCACGTTCTCCTTCAGCACCACACCGCCGAGGGCAGCGAAGGAGATCGCGGTCCGTGTCCAGGCCAGCGACGTGCGCTCCCGCGCCAGGCCAGGGTCGCGCTCCTCTGGGTCGTCGCCGGGCTGGGCCCTCCCCCGCGGCGCGGTCACCGCAGGGCCGAGAGCAGCAGGACGATGGCGGCGATGATGGCGATGCCGGTGACCGTGGCGGCCAGGATCCATGGCAGGACCGAATTCGGCAGCGGCTCGCCCCGGCGCAGTGCACGCTGGCTGCGGACCCATTCGATGTAAGCGGCCACCGCGAGCACCGCGCCGAGCGCGATCAGGGGCAGGCCAAGCAGGTGGCGCCCGGCCGGCACGCCGGGGAACGGCGGCAGCAGCTGCACGATGCCGAGCCCGGCCACTACGAGGGCGAGCGCCGTCCGGCTCCAGGCGAGGAACGTGCGCTCGTTGGCGAACGTGAACCGCGGGTCGGGCTCGGTGCCACCGTCATCCCGCTCAACTGCCCGGGGCAGGAGCGTAGCCAGCCGCCTCGACCATGACATGTGGACTATTGTGCCGGGGCGCTAGCCGCAGCGTCAGCCGGCCTCGTGGTCCTGGGGAGTGCCCGGGCTGTCGGCCAGCTGGTCAATCGCCCGGGCCAGGGCGTCGAGGGCCGGCACCGCGGCGGCCAGGGCGCGCCGCTGCTTGGCCGGCAGCGTGGACAGCGCCAGGTGCAGCACGGCGGCGTTGGTGGCCTGCCAGGACAGTACCGCCTGCCGGCCGGCCTCCGTCACGGTCAGCTTGACCGCGCGCCTGTCGTCGTCCGCGGCGACCCGTTCGAGCATCCCGCGCGCGCTGAGCGTGTTCACGATCGTGGTGACCGTGTTGGCCCGCATGTTCAGCCGCCGGGCGAGCTGCCCGGGGCGCGCCCCGGGCTGCTCGGCCAGCGCGGTGAGCAGTTCAAGCTGGGCGACGGCGAGCGTGTTGCCGGGATCGGCGACCCGGGCGCCGCGGCGCAGGGCGCGGCGCAGCCGGGCGATCCCCTCGGCCAGGCCTTCCCCCTGCGGTGCTCCGCCGCCGGGGCCGCTGGTCACCGTGCTCCGCCGGCGGCGCCGGGCGCGTCGCCCGCGCGCGGGCCGGCGGCTGCGGACAGGGCCACCGCGAGGAGCGCGACGGCGGCGACGGCGGCCATCGCCAGCGTGCGTCCGGAGTCCGGTGAGCGCAGCAGCGCGGCCGCGTGCAGTCCGAGCGTCACAACGGCCACGCCGAGCGCGGTGCCGATCCCTCGGGTCATGTTCACCATCCCGCCTGCCGTGGCCGCGTCCTTGGCCGGGACCGCGGCCATGATCTCGGCGTTATTCGCCGGAGTGTATATGCCAAGGCCGATGCCGAGCAGGCCAAGCAGCACCACTGATACCGCATCGGGTGCGGGTACCGCCAGCGCCGCCGCCGACCCGGCGGTGACCACGCCGCCGAGGAGGCAGCGCCGCCTGTTCGGCCAGCTCACGGGCAGCAGCCGGTCGGCGAAGGCGGCGGCAAGCCCGAACCCGCAGGGCAGCGCGGTGAGGAGCAGCCCCGCGGACTCGGCGCTGCCGCCGCGGGCGGTGACGACCTGCGGGAACAGGACTAGCGGGCCGAACAGCACGAGGTAGGCGCACAGCGCGCCGAGCAGCGCGGAACTCGTCCCTGAGGCGGCCATCGTGCGCAGGTCGAGCAGGGGCGCGGCGCCCCGCCGTTCGTGCCTGACCAGGGCGGCGCCGGCGAGCACGGCCACGGCCGCGCACGCCGCCGCTGTCCAGGCGGGTGCGCCGAGCCCGGACACAGCGGAGATCGCCAGCATCCCCGCCGTGGCCGACGCGGCGAGCAGCACCGTCCCGCCGGGGTCGGTGCCGGGCCGGGCGGCCGGGTCGCGGCCGGCTTGATCCCGGTGGGACAGGAGCTGGCCGGCCGGGCCCCGCGTGCGCGGCAGCAGGCAGCAGCCTGCGACGACCGCGACGAGGCCCACGGGCACGTTCAGGAAGAACACCCAGCGCCAGCCTGCCGCCCCCACGAGCAGCCCGCCGATCACCGGGCCAGCGGCGAGACCGACCGCCTGCGCCGCCGCCTGCACGCCGAGCGCCGCCCTGCGGGTCTGGGCGGGCACGCTCGTGACGACGAGCGCCACGCTGTTGGCCTGCAGCAGCGCCGCACCCGCCGCCTGGACCACGCGCAGCACAACCAGCGCGGCGAGTGAAGGAGCGAGCCCGCAGGCGGCCGAGGAGGCCGCGAAGATGACGAACCCGTACAGGTACATGAGCTTGCGGCCGATCCGGTCCGACCAGCGGCCGGCTGGGACGAGCAGCGCGGTCAGCACCAGCAGGTAGGCGAGCGACACCCACTGAACGGACGCGAGCCCGGCGCCGAACTGCCGCTGCAGCGCGGGAAACGCCACCGTGACGATGCTCGCGTCGAGCTGGCCCATGAACGCGCCAAAGCACACGGCGACTACCGCAAACCACGGCGCGAGCGGGTGCTCACGGATCACCGCAGGCCGAGCGGGCTCCCGTAGGAGGACTACCATCGCCCGCCTGATGAGACGTCGTTCCAGGTAGGCACGGCCACCGTTCCTTCATGATAGTTCTGCATTAGAACTATTATTAGTTCTAATGCAGAACATTCATAAGAGTCAAGTCAACCTGGCCGCAGGTCGTCTCCGGAGGGGAGAACAGGACTTATTTCCTCAAGTCCCCCGCAACGGGCTGCGGCTCTTTACGCTTCTCCCATGGGAGCACGCGGCGGCAGCGAGCTTGACCGGGGCGAAATCGAGGTTGCGGGGGTCCGGCGGTCGTACTGGCTTGCCCGGGCGCCCCGGCGGGAGGGTCAGCTGGCCCCGCCCTTGCTGATCGCACTGCACGGGTCCGGCATGGACGGGCGGGGCATGGCCTGGTTCACCGGGCTCGCCAAGCGCGGGCCCGCTGCCGGGATTACCACCGTCTTCCCCGACGGCTGGAAGGGCGCCTGGCACCCGCTCCGGCCGCCGGACGGCGAGCCGGAGCTGGACGACGCGCGGTTCCTCGCCGATCTCGCGAACCACGTGGAGGGGCTCGGGGCGGCCCGCTCGTGGCCGGTCTTCCTCACCGGGATCTCGCAGGGCGCGCGCTATGCCGAGCACATCGCGCGGAACGGGCTGCTCCCCGTGACCGGCCTCTTCCTCGTCGCAGGCACGACCCTTGCGGCGAGCCGCCGGACGACCCCCGTGCCGCAGCTGCGCGCCAGCATGATCCTCATCATGGGCACCGGCGACCCGACCTCGCCGTTCGACGGCGGGCGGCTCACCCGGCGCGGCTTCACCGGCCACATGCTCAAGCGGCGCGCGGTCAAGCACGGCGAGCAGCCGGGCGAGGACCTGGTCGCCGGCGCCGAGGAGGTCGTCGCCGACTGGGCCGTGGGGAACGGGATCTCCGTCGGCGGGATCACCGTCACCGGGAGCATCGCCAGGCCGGTGATCGAAGAGCTGCCCACGGCGCCCGGCGACCTGCCCGTGACAAAGAAGACCTGGACGCGGCCGGGCTGCCACCCGGCCACGCTCTACCGGGTCGACGGCGGTGGGCACGGCTGGCCGGGCGGACCGCAGTTCATGCCGTCCCGCGTGATCGGGCCCATCCCGAAGCAGCTCGACGCCACCGGCCTGCTACTCGACATGGCCGAGCGGGAAATGGCGCTCGCCCTCGGGTACCAGACCCTGGAACGGGCCGCGCCGTCGCCGCGGACCGAGCCCGTCATCCCCTTGGCGAAACCGGTGGTCCCGCCGCAGGGATCGCCCCCGTGGCCGCCTGCGGAGAAACCCGACGAAGCGGGGCAAACCGCTGGATGGTGAGGGTCACCGCAGGCCTGCCGCGTTAGTGGACGGCCGCGGCCGCCTTTTCGAGTTCCGGCTCGGAGACCCAGCCGTCGTGCTGCCAGACGATCTTGCCAGCCTTGTTGACCAGGACAAGCCAGGGCTGGTCTTGGGTGCCGTAGCCGTCCGCAAGGCGGCCGTTTTCGTCGAGGGCGACCGGGTAGCTGAGCGGGCCGACTTGGTGCAGGTAGCTGGTCACCGCCGCCGCCGACGGCTCGGTCACGGTCTCGTCGACAGCCGTGAGCTCTGGCAGATGCTTGCTCGCGGCGGCCTTGGCATAAGCGTTGAGGCCCGTCAGCTCGGATTTCAGGTCAGAGGTCTCGCTGAGCCAGGTGGCGAAGAAGGCCACGAGGCGGGCCTTGCCCGGGCCGAGCGTCACCGTGCCCTTCCCGTCGGCGGAGGCCAGCGAGACGGTATCCGCCGGAGTCTGCCCGGGGATGGCGCCAAGGGACTCAAGGCTCGACAGCTTCGGGTGGCCAGGCAGCAGGCCGGCCACCTCCTGCGCCAGCACCTGCGCGGACTGCGTGACGCTCGAGTAGGCCATCTGGGTCAGGTAGACCTTCTGCAGCGTGCCCTGCTGGTCGATCACGTACAGGGCGGGCGTGTGGTCGATCTGGTCAGATTCGATCTGGACCGCGATGTCGTAGGACTTCCACACCGACTTCAGCTGGGCGAGCGACCCGGTGAGGAAGTCCCACTGGTTGATCATGCCGTGCACGCGTGAGTAGGCCATCACGTTAGATACGTTGATCGCGTCCGGGTTGGCGTCCACGCCCAGCAGTTGCACCGAGTCGCCCGCCTTGCCGAGGAGTTCCTTCGCGAGCACCATCGACTGCGTGGTCAGCGGGCAGACCGTCGTGCACTCCGAGTCCTCGAAGCCCAGCAGGACAACCCGCCCGCGGAACTGGCTGAGCGACATCGGCTGGCCGAACTGGTTGACCAGCTTGAAATCGGGCGCTTTCTTGCCGCCGAGAGAGCTGCCCAGGTCGAGGTTGGGGTTCTCCATCGCGGCGGCGTTGGCGGGATTCGTCGTGGCCGTCCCTGCGCTCTGCTGCCCCGACGCCTGCGAACTGGCAGGCGACGAGCAGGCAGCCACCGCGAGGAGCGCCGTTGCCGCTAGGCCGGCCACCCCGGTCGCCCGTCGTTTCCTGTCATTGCCTCGCAGCACGCTCAGCCCGCCTTCCGCCGTATCGACCTTAGCCGCTGTCAGCTATCGGCACTGACACTACTACAGGCGGTCGTAATTCACGGCACCTGGTCGCGCTTCCGGGCCTTTATGAGCGGGCCTCCTTGGTGAGGGCTTCGCTGTGCAGCGGCTCGGTTGGCTCGTCGCCGACGATCACGCCGCCGCCGTGTCCCCAGGCGATGTACCGCCAGGACAGGTTGATGAGCGTCGCGACCCGGTTCCTGTTCCCGAGCAGGTACACCAGGTGCAGGGCCAGCCAGGCAAGCCAGGCGAGCGTCCCGGTGATGCGCGCGCCCCTGGCCAGCTCCACCACGGCGGAGCGGCGGCCGATCGTCGCCATGATCCCCTTGTCGTGGTAGTGGAACGGCTCGGTCGGCTCGCCGCGCACCAGGCGGATGATCTGCGCGGCCGCGTGCCTGCCCTCCTGCAGCGCGGGCTGCGCGAGCTGGGGCGACGGGTTCTCCTCGTTCAGGGCGATGTCCCCCGTCGCGAAGATGCGTTCGGTGCCGGCGACGCGCAGGTCGGGCCCGACCAGCAGGCGGCCGCCCTTGCCCTGCGGCAGCCCCCAGGCGGCGACGGACTGGTGGGCGGCCACCCCCGCGGCCCAGACGGTGAGGTCGCTCCGCAGGGCGGTACCGTCCGCCAGCAGCACCTGGTCCGGGGTCACCTCGCGGATCGTAGTGTTCAGCCTGATGTCCACGCCGCGGTCCGCCAGCTGCCGCCTGGTGTACTCGCGGAGCTTCTCGTTGAACGGCATCAGCAGCCCCGGCGCCATCTCCACCAGCCGGATGTGCAGCCGTTCCGGGTCCACGTCGGGGAAGGTCGCGCGCAGCACGTCGTTGCGCAGTTCGCCCAGCGTCCCGGCGAGCTCGACCCCGGTGGCGCCGCCGCCGACGACGGTGACCGCGAACTCGCGCTGGCCGCCGGGGTCAGCGCTCAGCCACTCGAAGCCGTTCATGATGTGGTCGCGCAGTACGATCGCGTCGGCGCGGGTGTAAAGACCGTAGGTGTTCTCCGCTGCCCCCCGCACGCCGAAGTAGTTCGCCGCCACCCCTGTGGCGATGATCAGGTAGTCGTAGCCGATCTCGCGGCCGCCCGCGAGCCGGACGACGCGCGCTTCTTGATCGATCTCGGTGAGCTCGCCCCGGATATAGCGGGCATCCCGCCGCGCGGTGAACCCGCCGACGGGGTAGGCGACGTCGCCCGGGTTCAGCCCGCCGGTCGCGACTTGGTACAGCAGCGGCTGGAACGTGCTGTACAGGTTCTTGTCGATCACGGTGACGCGGAGGCCCGCCTTGCGCAGCTGGCCCACCGCGGACAGGCCGGCGAAGCCAGCCCCGATGATGACAACGTTCGGCGCATCGGCCATCTCGCGGACCCTGCCTCCTTATCGCTGGCCGGCCGCTCGCTTCGCGTCAGCCGGCGGCTCGTCGCGCGGGGACGGCACGGGGGGCCGGTCGCCCGCAGCATCCTGGCGGGCTTCGCCAGGCTGCTCTTCCAGGCTAGACGGCCCTTCTGGGCGGGCGTCTTTGCCCCCGCTTTGTTGCGTCTCGCCTGCCTGATCCGCTTTGTCAGCCATGATGGGCTTCGGCCAGAGGCGGCGGGCCAGGACCACGTCCACCTCGGCGGCGAAGAGGGTCAGCTCCGCTTGGAGGAAGAGCCAGGCCATCAGGCCGAGCACGATACCGAACGTGCCGTAGAGCTCCGAGGCACGTTGCAGCTGGTGGCTGACCACGTAGCCGCCGACTACCTGCAGGACCTGCCAGCAGATGGCGGCGAGCGCGGCGCCGACCCGCAGGTCGCGCCACGGCACCTTGAACAAGGTCGCGATCCGGAAGCCGAGCCAGAACACGCCGATGTTCAGGACCAGGGAGACCACCACCGCGCCGATATGCGCGCCCGCGCCGCTGATCAGGTGCCCGGCACCGCCGGCCAGGGTGGACAGGAATGTGGTCACGACGAACCCGATGCCGATCGTGAATACCAGCGCCATGGCCCACAGCTGGGACATAGGGAAGGCGGG
>Ga0310811_10005303_pt1 | contig 16296 bp, 17 predicted proteins | sample YCmetagenome_FD_207642 | JGI IMG/M metagenome (GOLD analysis project Ga0310811, IMG submission 207642) | Soil microbial communities from experimental microcosm in Duke University, North Carolina, United States - YC | ecosystem: Engineered > Artificial ecosystem > Soil microcosm > Unclassified ...
GTCAGGGCCGAGACGGTCATGCGGCGGGTGTCCCTGGCGGTAGGCCCGGCAGGGCGTTGGGATCGATCGGTGTCGGCGGCAGGTCCGGCACGATGTCGCCGCTCTCCGGCCCGCTCGGCGCCTGCGGCAGCGGCAGCGGCCTTTCGATGCGGGTGCGCAGCTCCGGGTCCTTCAGGAGCGCCACGCGCATGATCTCGCGCGCCTTCGGCGCGGCGACCGAGCCGCCGAAACCGCCGTGCTCCACAAGCACGCTCATCGCATAGCGCGGCTCGTCGTACGGCGCGTAGCAGATGAACCAGGCGTGGTCGCGCAGCTTCCACTCGCCGACCGCGCCGTGCGCGCCGGTGCCCCCGCCGTAGCTGAAGGCCTGCGCCGTGCCGGTCTTGCCGGCCATCTTGATCGGGCCGAGCCCCAGGTCACCGTTCTGCAGGCCCGTGGCGCCGGCGATCCGCTCACCCGTGGCGCCGGTCACCGCGGCCATGCCGTTGCGCAGGAAAGCCAGGTGCTCCGGGTTGACCGGCAGGTCGCCCCAGGCCGCGCCGGACTTCTGCTCCACCCCGCCGATCGAGCGGATGAGGCGCGGGTGCAGGGCCTTCTGGCCGTTGGCGATGCGCGAGACCTGCACGCACAGCTGCAGCGGATTGAGGTGGGTGTAGCCCTGGCCGATGGCCATGGAGGGCGTCTCGCCCGGATGCCAGACCGGGTCCTTCTTGAAGGTGCGCCGCTTGTAGGCGGTGTCGGGGACGAGGCCCTTCTTCTGGCCCGGGATGCCGATGTCGAAGATCTCGCCGAGGCCGAACTTGCGCGCCGTCTCGGCGATCTTGTCCGGCCCGAGGAACAGGCCGACCTGGTAGAAGTAGATGTCGCAGGACGTGGCGATCGCAGTGTGAAGGTTCTGCGTTCCGTGCGCCTGGTCGCAGTGCCAGACTCGGCCGCCCCAGAACCAGGTCTTGCCGCAGACGTGGACGGTGGCCGGGTCATAGCCGTGCTCGAGGGCGGCCAGAGCCACCATGGTCTTGAACGTCGAGCCCGGCGGATAGGTGGCGGTCAGCGCCTTGTTGAACAGCGGCTTGCGCTCGTACTCGGCCAGCGCCCGGTATTCCGCGCCGGTCAGGCCGCGGACGAAGCGGTTGGCGTCGAACGAGGGCCCGGAGAACATGCACAGGATGTCGCCGGTCCGGCAGTCCATCATCACCGCCGCGCCGCTCTCCTCGCCGAACACCTGCTCGGCGCGCAGCTGGATGTCGGCGTCGATGGTGAGCTTGATCTCCTTGCCGGGCGTCGCGTGGATGTCGCCGTCCGGGTCTTCGCGCACCTCGCGGCCGTTGGCGTCGACCTCCACCTTCCGGGCCCCCGGCTTGCCGCGGAGGTCGAGGTCGAAGGCCTTCTCGACGCCCTGCTTGCCGATCCGGAAGCCGGGATTGAGCATGATCGGCTCGGAGTTCGGGCCGTCGTCGGTGATGTCGTCCTTGTTCACCTTGGCCACGTAGCCGACCACGTGGGCGAAGGCGCCGCCGTGCGGATAGACCCGGACCTCGCCCATGTCGGCGGTAACGCCGGGCAGCTCGGGCGTCCGCAGGTTGATGGCGCTGAACTGCTCCCAGCTCATGTCCTCGACGACCTCGACGGGCGCGCGCTTCGGCGCCGCGGCGATGTCCTTGATGAGGCGGCCCTGGCGCTTGTCGTCGAGCGGCACGAACTCGGCGAGCGTCTTCAGCGTGCCCGGCACGTCGATGCCCTTGTCGCGGGCCACCAGCAGCCGGAAGTTCGGCCGGTTGGAGGCCAGAACGATCCCGTTGCGGTCGACGATCAGGCCACGCGGCGGCGGCACGAGCTTGAAGTTGAACTGGTTCGAGGCGGACAGCTTCTCGTACCGGCGGGTCTCGACGAGCTGCAGCTGCGCGAGGCGGCCGCTCAGCGCCAGCAGGCCGAGGCCGGCGACCCCGCCCAGCACGAAGGCGCGCCGGTGGAAGACGCCCTGCCGCTCGTTGACCTCTTCGAAGAAGATGGACGGTTGAGCCATCGCCGGGTCACCGGAACCGCACGTCGGCGTCCTCGAACATGTCGATGAGCCGATGCGCGAAGGGATAGAGGATGAGGGTCGCCAGATACTGCCAGCCGACGATGATCAGGCTCGGCATCGCGTGGTCGCGGGCGGCCACCACCAGGAAGCCGAGCCCCAGGGCCAGCGCGGTCACCACGCCGTACCACACCCAGAGCGCGCCGCGGCTCTGGCCGGCGGTCATGCTGCGGCCGCCGAGCACGACGCCGTAGGCGACCAGCATGATCAGCGCCCACAGGCCGAGCGGCCCGCCCCAGAAGATGTCCAGGAACAGGCCCATGGCGACGATGGCCAGGGGCGCCAGCACCGACGGCCGGATGATCGCCCAGGCGAAGACGGCGGCCAGCGGGAACACCGGCTCCGGCAGCTGCAGCCCCCAGAGCCGCAGCGGGATGCCGAAGAGGACGGTGGCGCCGAGCGCCTGCAGCATGGGAATCCCCAGCCAGCGCCAGGGCTCGAGAGACCGCACGGCGCTCAATGGGGCGGCTCCGCGGCGCCGAGATCGTTGGCGGGGGTGGCCGCCCTGGCCGCCCTGGCCGCAGCGGCCGGGGCCGGCTTCGGCGAAGTCGCCTTGGCGGCCGAGGTCTTGGCAGGGGCGGTCGAAGCCTTGGACGTCGTCGCCTTCGGCGCCCCGCCGGCCGTCGTCGGCCTAAGCGACGTCGCGAGCTTGGCGTCGGACGGCTTGGCGGCGGCGGTCGCCGCGGGCTTGGCCGCTCCCGGGGTCGCAGGCTTAGCCGGCGCGGCTCCGGCGGCCGCCGGCGTCGTCGGCGTGGCAGCCGGCTTGGCGGCGGCCGGGGCGGCCGGCGCAGGGGCCGCCGCGCCGGGCGGAGCGACGCCGATGGTCAGGGCGCCCTCGGTGGGCGGCGGCACGTGCTTCTCGGCCAGCTCCTTCTGGTTCGCCAACTGAGTGAAGTCCTCGAACAGCAGGATGCGGACGAAGTCGATCGGCGCCTTGTCGGCGGCGAGCACCACCCGCCAGCGGCCGTCGAGGCCCTTCACCGCCGTGCCCACCGGCAGGCCGCGCGGCATGACCCCGCCGTCGCCGGAGGTCATCACCCGGTCGCCTTCCTGCACCGCGTTCTGGCCGCGCAGGTAGTCGAGCTTGGGATTGGGCCCGCCGTCGCCCTGCAGGATGGCCCGGGCGTTGGTGCGGTCGATCATCACCGGGATCTTCGAGGCGGTGTCGGTGGTCAGCAGCACGCGGCTGGCGCCGTTCGTGACGCCGATCACCCGGCCGACCAGGCCGTTCTCGCTCATCACCGGATGGCCGACCTTGACGCCCTTCTCATAGCCGGCGTTGGCCAGACGCGTGTTGGCGAACGGCCCGCGGCTGTCGGTGACGATACGCGCCGCCACCATCGGGATCGGCGGGTCGGTCTTCAGCCCCATCAGGGTGCGGTAACGGGCGTTCTCGTTGCGCAGCGCCAGGGCCACGTCGCGCCACTGGCTCATCTCCTTGAGCTGCGCCTTCAGCCGACGGTTCTCGGAAACGGCGAAGAAGTAGCCCCTCACGGCGTCGACCCCGGCGCCGGTCCAGCGGCCCGGGGCGGACAGCGCATCGCCCGCCGGCGTCAGGACGCGGTCGGCCACGCCACGCGTCGCGCCGTAGGCTTCCGAGCGGAAGGTCTCGCGCCGGTCGGAGACCAGCACGGCGATCACGGCGATCACGGCGACCACCACGGCGATGCCCGCCGTCCAGGTCAGCGGGACCTTCAGTTCACCGAGCGGAGACTCCCGTAGGGACACCTTAAGGCCTCGTCTTCAGCAGTTCGCGGCAGCCCCCCGCCACTCCCAACTGGAGCGTGAGTCGCGAGGCCTCAGGCTAGCGTGGATTCCAGCACGCCCTTCATCCATTTCGGATGCTCGAGCACCTTGCCGCACCCCAGCGCGACGCAGGACAGCGGATCGTCCGCAACGGTCACCGGCAGGCCGGTGTGGTCGCGGATCTCGGCGTCCAGGCCGCGCAGCAGCGCGCCGCCGCCGGTCAGCATGATGCCCTTGTCCGCGATGTCGGAGGCGAGCTCCGGCGGCGTGGCTTCCAGGGCCATCTTCACGGCGTCGACGATCTGGCCGACCGGCTCGGAGAGCGCGTCGGACGCCTGCTTCTCGGAGATGCGCACTTCGCGCGGCACGCCCTGCATCAGGTCGCGGCCCTTGACCTCGATGGACAGGCCCTCGCCGTCGGCCGGAGCCCGCGCGGTGCCGATCTCCTTCTTGATCCGCTCGGCGGTCGTCTCGCCGATCAGCAGGTTATGGTTGCGGCGCATGTAGGAGATGATCGCCTCGTCCATCTTGTCGCCGCCGACGCGGACCGAGCGCGAATAGACGATGCCGGAGAGCGACAGCACGGCCACCTCGGTGGTGCCGCCGCCGATGTCGACGACCATCGAGCCGGTGGGCTCGTGGATCGGCAGGCCGGCGCCGATCGCGGCCGCCATCGGCTCGTCGATCAGGCCCACGCGGCGGCCGCCGGCGTTCAGGCAGCTGTCGTTGATGGCGCGGCGTTCCACGGCGGTGGCGCCGGACGGCACGCAGACGATCACCTTCGGGTTCACGAAGCCCTTGCGGTTGTGAACCTTGCGGATGAAGTACTTGATCATCTCCTCGGCGACTTCGAAGTCGGCGATGACCCCGTCGCGCATGGGCCGGATCGCCTCCATGTGACCGGGCGTGCGGCCGAGCATCTGCTTGGCTTCGATGCCGACGGCGTGGACCACCTTGCGGCCGCCCACGTTGCGAAGAGCGACCACCGAGGGCTCGTTCAGCACGATGCCCTTGCCCTTCATGTAGATGAGGGTGTTGGCGGTTCCGAGGTCGATGGCGATGTCGTTGGAGATCGCGCCGAAGAGGGATGAGATCATCGAGGGCCCTGACGATGAGGGGCTGGAAGGGTCCGTACCACCGAGGTTCCGCAACGACCCCGCTGACACCACGTAAGTGTGCGTCGAGTCGCTGTTTTGTCCGGCAGGCTTGTCGTCCCTGTGCCCTGCCCTATGGTTGAATTCAAGGCTTAAAGAGCCGTGTGCGCTCTCCCGTCGCGCGCGAATTTTTCCGACGCGGTTCGCCTCTGAACGGCCATGAATCGGCGCCAGGGGCGCCCTTATCCCGGCGGCCGGCCTTCGAGCCGCGTCAATGCGCCGCCGTCGCGAGGCGCTGAACCTCGATTTCGCGGACCATACGCGCCGAGCGTGCAGGACGAAGGTCCCCCTCGACCACGAGCTTGAACGGCCCGTCCTTGGCGCCCAGCGGCGCGCCGTCGGCGCGGTCGGCGACGATGATGCGGTTGGGCCGGGTGTTCGGATCGGCCTCCGCGAGCCCGAGGACCACCGTATAGCCGTCGCTCGCCGTGACCAGCACCACGTCGGCCATCTCATGGCCGCCCAGCGCCTTACCGGTCGGCGCGCCCACCCGGGCCAGCAGATCAATGAGCAAGGGCCCTTCGTAGTCGTGCTTCTGGCCGTGGGCGTCGAAGGTGAACTTCGTCCTCGGCAAGGCGGCGAGGTCGGACGCCGTGAGCGTCGCCGTCTGTCCCGTTGGTCCCTTCAGGATCAGGCTCTGCGCCAGGGCCGGCGTGGCGGCCAGCGCCAGGACGACGGCGAGGATCACGGTCCGCACGGGGTCCTACTCCACGGCCAGGATGACGTGCGGCGCCTTGATCAGGGCCGTCATGGCGTCGCCCACGGCGATGTCGAGCTCCCGTGCGCTCTCGAGCGTGATGGTGGCGGTCAGCGTCTTGCCGCCGCCTATGTCGAGGCTGACCTCGGCGTTCACCGCCCCGTCCTCGCGGCCCACCACACGGCCGGCGATATGGTTGCGGGCCGAGGTGCGCAGGTTCTCGCCCTTGGCCAGGAGCACGAAGCTCGACTTGATGAGCGCGATGGCCGGCTTGCCGACCGCGAGGCCGAGTTCCTCGACGCTGCGCCGGGTCACGATGGCGACGACGTCGACACCGGGCGCGACCGCCAGGCTCACCTCGCTGTTCACCGCGCCGGGCGCGATGTGGCTGATCTCGCCCCTGAGGGCGTTGCGCGCGCTGGTCCGCATGCCAAGGCTCCAGAACAGGTCCCGCGCCGCCTGGCCCGCCAAGCCCGCCTCCAGCTTCGCGAGGGCGGCGTCGATCTCACTCTGCACGCGTCGGAACGCCGTGACCACCTCGCGGCCGCGTGGCGTGACCTGCGCCGCGCCCCCCGTCCGGCCGCCGGGGGCCGCCTCGATCAGCGGGGCGTCGAACAGGTTGTTCAGCGCCTGGACGATGTCCCAGGCCCCCTTGTAGCTGAGGCCCAGCCGTTTGGCCGCGGCCGTGATCGAGCCGAGCTCGTCCACGGCCTCGATGAGCGCCACCCGCTCGAGGCTGATCCTTGGCGACAGGCCGCGCTTGAAACTGACCGCGGCGGTGATGGCCGGCTCGCTGCTCATTGCGGGCTCCCCTGTTCTACGTCGAGGCCGGCGGCCAGGGCGGCGCGAGCCAGCGCCCGCACCTGCTCGGGGTTCAGCACCGCCAGCGGATCGGCGTCGCCCGCGGTGCGGTGCGAGATCACCGGGCCCAGGCGCCCCGCCTCCATGCGGATCACCCGGTCGGCCAGGCGGGCGACCTCCAGGGCGTCGTGGCTGACATAGAGGATCGGCAGGCTTAGCGACCGGTGCAGCTGTTCGAGGTAGGGCAGGACCTCGGCCTTGCTGGCGGCGTCGAGGCTGGAGAGCGGCTCGTCCATCAACAGCAGGGCCGGCTTGCTGAGCAGGGCGCGGGCGATCGCCACCCGCTGCCGCTCGCCGCCCGACAGCGCCTCGGGCGACCTTCCCAGCAGGCGCTCAAGCCCGAGCATGGCCGCCACCTCCTCGAACCGCGGCCCGGCCCGCGCGCCGGCCCGCCGCGCGGCGAATGCCAGGTTCCCCTTCACCGACAGGTGCGGCAAGAGGCTCGCCTCCTGGAAGACGTAGCCGACCCCGCGCTCGTGGGTCGGCCGGAAGCGGCCGGCGTCCTGCCAGACCTCCCCGGCGACCGAGACGCGGCCCTCGGCGCGGGCGAGCCCCGCCAGGCAGCGCAGCAGGGTCGTCTTGCCGGACCCGCTCGATCCCATGATCGCGGTCACCCCGCGCGCCGGGATGACGGCCCGCGCGTCGAGCCGGAAGCCGCCGAACAGGGCGCTGAGCTCGAAGCGGATCTCCTCGCTCATTTGGCCCGCGCCCCCGCCCGCCGCTCCAGCACCAGGAGCGTGAACAGCACAAGGAAGGCGAAGGCCACGAGGGCCGCGGCCAGCCGGTGCGCCTGGCCGAACTGCAGCGCCTCGACGAGCTGGTAGACGCGGATCGAGACCACCTCGGTCTTGCCGGGGATGCCGCCGCCGATCATCAGCACCACGCCGAACTCACCCACCGTATGGGCGAAGACCAGCACGGCGGCGGTGACGAAACCCCGCCGCGCCATCGGCAGGGCGACGGTGACGAAGGCGTCGAGCGGCGGCGCCCGCAGGGTCGCCGCCACTTCCAACGGCCGCGCGCCCACGGACTCGAAGGCGTTGCGCAGCGGCTGCACGGCGAACGGCAGCGAATAGATCACCGAGCCGATGACGAGGCCGGTGAAGGTGAAGGCCAGGGTCCGGACGCCGAACGGATGCAGCAGAGCCATCAGCGGGCTCTGCGGCCCAAGCGCGATCAGCACATAGAAGCCCAGCACCGTCGGCGGCAGGACGATCGGCAGGGCGACCAGCGCCGCCACCGCCTCCTTCCACCAGCCACGGCCGTGCGCCAGCCACCAGGCGAGCGGCGCGCCGATGACGAGGAGGAGGATGGTTGTCAGCCCGGCGAGCTCGATCGTGGTCCAGACGACCTGCGCCACTCAGCGCACCTCATAGCCGTATCGGCGGATGATCGCCTTGGCCTGCGGCCCTTTCAGGAAGGCCAAGAAGGCCTTGGCGGCTGCATTGTCCTGGCCGGTCGTCAACAGGATCGCCTGCTGGTCGATCGGGGCGTAGAGGTTCGTCGGCACCAGCCAGCGTGAGCCGCCGGGCTCGTCCACCACCTGCGACAGGGCGACGAAACCGAGCTCCGCCGCGCCGGTCGCGGCGAACTGATAGGCCTGGGTGATCGACGACCCCTGGACGATCTTCGGCTTCACCGCGTCGTAGAGGCCGAGCTTCTGGAGGGTCTGCACGGCCGCGGCGCCATAGGGGGCCGCTCCCGGATCGGCGATCGACAGCTTGGCGTAGCGGCGGGACTTCAGCACCGCGCCCTTGTCGTCGACCAGCCCCGGCGTCTTCGAGTAGAGCACCAGGCGGCCCACGGCGTAGGTGAACCGGCTTCCCGCCACGCCGAGGCCCTCCTGCTCGGCCTTCTGCGGCCGCTCGGCGTCGGCCGAAAGGAACACCTCGTAGGGCGCGCCGTGCGCCATCTGGGCGTAGAACTGGCCCGACGAGCCGAACGCCAGCACCGCCCGATGGCCGGTCGACTTGGCGAAGGCCTCGGCGATGGCCTTGGCTGGCTCGGTGAAGTTGGCCGCGACCGCCACCTGGATCTCGGCGGCGAAGGCCGGGGCGGCGGCGACAAGGCCCGCGACCAGCGCCGCAGCGGCGACGAGCAGGCGTCGAGCGATCATGGTGGCATCCCAGCGTTATGAAGTCGCCACTCATAACGCAGGAGGGCGCGGTCAGCGACCCCTTCTTCAACCCGTCATGGGCGGGGTCTTACCCGAGGGCCGTCATCGCCACGCCGAGCCCCGCCAGCGCGCCGCCGGCGATCTGGCGCAGCGAGAGCTTCTCCTGGAACAGCCGGCGGGCGGCGGCGGCGGCGATCGGCCCCTCGATGACGCCGACGGCGCGCACCGGTCCGGCCGGGGCCAGCGCCAGGGCCGAGAACCAGCAGGCCGAGGCGGCCGTGCCGAACACGCCGGCCCCGAGCGAGGCCTTCCACGAAGCGCCCACCGCGCGCAGCGCCTGCGGCCGGATCGCCGCCAGGAGCGCGCTCAGGACCAGCGACTGCAGGGCCTGGGCGGCGACCAGGGCCGCGGTCGCCGAATAGATCGGGTGGGCCGGGTCGAGCGCCTCGCCGGCCAGCCGGTAGGCGTTCAGCGCCACGGCGAAGGCGGCGCCCGAGGCGAGTCCGAACATCGCCCCGACCAGCGCCGCGCGGCCCTCGGCGCGCTTCGGCCAGGAAAGCAGGCCGAGCGCCAGAGTGGTCGCCGCCAGCCCCGACCACTGCAGCGGCCGCAACGCGTCGTGGAGAACCGCCGCGCCCATCAGCGCCGCGAACGGCAGGGACGATTGCTGCATGAAGGTGGCGACCGCGAAGCCCGAGCGCCGCATGGCGACCAGCAGAGCCGCCGTCGCGCCAACCTGGGCCAGCGCCCCGGCCGCCACCGCCAGGCCGAACCGCGCCGAGATTACCGGCTGCGCCTGCGGCGTCAGCAGCGCGACGGCCGCGAACACCAGGAGCGAGAACGGCAGGCCGAACAGGAAGCGGACCAGCGTCGCGCCCCATGGCCCGGCGTCGCCGACCAGCCCGCGCTGCAGCGCATTGCGCGCCACCTGCAGCGGCGCCGCCGCGGCGGTGAGGAGGATCCAGAGCATGCGGTGGTTCCCTTCTCCCCTTCATGGGGAGGGTGGACTTCGCGAAGCGAAGGACGGGTGGGGAAGCGTGGGCGTGAACTCCGCGTCTCGGAGCTTGAACGTGACTTCCCCACCCCGGTCGCGTGCCGCGACTCGACCCTCCCCATGAAGGGGGAGGGAAAATAGCTTTTAAAACCCGCTCGCCACCTTGCCCGGAGCGCTCTTCTCCTTGCGGGCGAAGAGGTTGTTGAGCGCGTTGACATAGGCCTTGGCGGACGCCGTCAGGGTGTCGGTGTCGGCGGCCTGGCCGGTGGCGATGCGGCCGTCCTCCTCGAGGCGGACCGAGACCTGCGCCTGAGCGTCGGTGCCCTCGGTCACCGCGTGCACCTGGAAGAGGCGCAGGATGGCCTCGTGCGGCGCCACCGCGTGGATGGCGTTGAACACCGCGTCCACCGGGCCGTCGCCGGTGGCGTTGGCCGACTTCTCGTCGCCCTCGATGGTCACGGTCAGGAAGGCCTCCTGCGGCCCCTCGGTGCCGGCGATGACCCGCAGGTGCTTGACCTGGATACGGTCGGCCGAGCTCGCCAGGGCGTCGTCGACCAGCGCCACGATGTCGTCGTCGAAGACGTGCTTCTTCTTGTCGGCCAGGTCCTTGAACCGCTGGAAGGCCTCGTTGAGGGCGTTCTGGCCGAGCTCGTAGCCCAGCGCCTTCAGCTTCTCGCGGAACGCGTGGCGGCCGGAGTGCTTGCCCATCACCAGGTTGGACTCGATCTGACCGACGTCCTCCGGCTGCATGATCTCGTAGGTGCCGCGGTCCTTCAGCATCCCGTCCTGGTGGATGCCGCTCTCGTGGGCGAAGGCGTTCTTGCCGACGATCGCCTTGTTGAACTGCACCGGGAAGCCGGTGATCGCCGAGACATAGCGGCTGGCGCGGGTGATGTGCTGGGTCTCGATGCCGGTGTGGTAGGGCAGCCGGTCGCCGCGCACCTTCAGCGCCATGACGATCTCTTCCAGCGCCGCATTGCCGGCCCGCTCGCCGATGCCGTTGACCGCCACCTCGACCTGCCGGGCGCCGCCCTGCACGCCGGCCAGGCTGTTGGCGACCGCCAAGCCCAGGTCGTTGTGGCAGTGGGTGGAGAAGATCACCCGGTCGGCGCCGTCGACGTTGTCGATCAGGTCGCGGAAGATCTCGGCGTATTCCGAGGGGTAGGTGTAGCCGACGGTGTCGGGGATGTTGATGGTCGTGGCGCCGGCCTTGATCGCCGCCTCGACGCAGCGGCGCAGGAAGTCCTGCTCGGTGCGGGTGGCGTCCTGCGCCGACCACTCCACGTCGCCGCACAGATTGCGGGCGTGGGTCACCGACTTGGTGATCATCTCCAGGATGTCGTCCTGGCTGGCCCGCAGGATGTGGTCGCGGTGCGAGGGGCTGGTCGACAGGAAGGTGTGGATGCGGCCGCGCTTGGCCTTCTTGATCGCCTCGGCGCAACGCTCGATGTCGGCCATGCCGGCCCGGGCCAGGCCGCAGACGGTGCTCTCGGTGACGATCTCGGCGATCTGGCGGACGGCCTCGAAGTCGCCGTTCGAGGCGATCGGGAAGCCGGCCTCGATCACGTCGACGCGCATCTCCTCGAGGATCTTGGCGAGCTCCAGCTTCTCCTCCAGCGACATGGAGGCGCCGGGCGACTGCTCGCCGTCGCGCATGGTGGTGTCGAAGACGATGACGCGGTCGCGCTCGGAGGGCTGAGCGGGGGCGGCGGTGGCGGTCATGGGAGAGGTCTCTTCGCGGGGGTCTGGTCCGTTGGGCGGGGGTTCTTCAAGCCCCTGAGCGCCCGGCCGCGAGAATTGCGCGCAGCTAGCGGGTCGCCCAGGGGCGGCTAAGCCCCAGCGAGAGAAGAAGCAGGCTGTCGAGCCGCGTGACCATGGCGGCGGATGTAGCGAAAACGCCGCTTCGCCGCAAGCATCTTGCGCAGATTACGCCGCTACGCCGCCTGGAGAGCAAGAACCTTGCCGACGGCCGGCCGCGCCTGCATGCGCCGGACGTGCTCGCGGACGCGCGGGAACTGGGCCAGCTCGACGCCGTCGCCCGCCAGCCAGCCGGCGATCGTGAAGAGATAGCCGTCGGCGACGGTGAACTGATCGCCCATCACCCAGGGCCCGCGAAGGTATTCGGCCTCGATCAGCCGGAAGCAGTCGGTCTCGTTCTGCGCCACCTTGCGGCGCATGTCGGCGAACGAGCTCTCCTCGGTGGCCCAGCGGTAGCCGCGGTGCTTGTGGGCGTGGGCCACGTGGACGGTGGCGCACAGATAGCTGTTGAACGCCTGCATCTGGGCGAACGCCCAGGGCTCGGCCGGCGCCAGGCCCGCGTCGGGAAAGGCCTGCGCCACATAGGCGAGGATCGCCGGCGTCTCGGTGAGCACGCCGCGCTCGGTGACGAGGGCCGGCACGCGGCCCTTCGGATTGACCGCCAGGTACTCCGGTTGCCGCTGGTCGCCCTTCGCCGTGCTGATGACGCAGAGCTCGTAGTCCGCCCCGGCCTCCTCGAGCGCGATCAGCGAGGCGAGCGAGCAGGACCCACAGCTGTGGAACAGCTTGAGCATCAGGCCTTCGTCCCCTTCGCGACCGCCGCCTCGCGCGCCTTCAACCACTTGCGGGCGTACCAGCCCATCGCCAGCCAGACGACGACCACCGCGACCAGGGCCAGGACGTGGCTCGCGCCGCCCTCCCCCTTCATCACGCGGGCCAGCGAATTCCCGGCGAAGGCGGTGAGCACAATCTTCGGGATGATGCCCAGGCCCGTGCCGGCGGCGAAGTCGAACACCCGCATCGGCGTGACGCCGGCCGCCATGTTGACGACGATGAACGGCGCCGAGGGCACCAGGCGCACGATCAGGCTGGCGAAGAACCCGTTGCGGCCGACCAGGTCCACGAACTGCCGCAGGCCCTCGCCGGAGAAGGTGGCCAGCGTCCGCGCGCCCGCCGCCCGGCCGAGATAGAAGCCGATTAGCGAGGAGACCATGGTGCCGATCCAGCTGTAGGCGCAACCGGCCACCGGCCCGAACGCCACCACCGCGGCGGCGATCAGCATGAACTGCGGCACGCCGAGGAAGGCCAACCCCGCGAAGGCGGCCACCGCCATTGGCAGGGCCCACGGCCCGCTCGCCGCCCCCAGCCAGCGCTCGACCGTCGCCTCGCCGTTGAAGCCGAGCACCTGGGCGCCGAACAGGAACACCAGCCCGACGCCGCCGAACAGCACGAACGAAATCGCCAGAGTCCGCCAGGCCTTGGCGTCCATGTTGGAAAGGAAGGCGAAAAGCCGACGCATCAGCCTGAGGTCGCCGATCGGCCCGCCGTGGTCAAGGCGGACACGGAGACCGTCGTTCGCCGACCTGGACGATAATTAACTTTCATAATTACGCAACATCGGCCAGTAGCGGCGGCTTCGCCACAACCACCTCCAGTCGAACTCATGACCGCCTTCGCCTTCGAAGCCATCACGCCCGACCAAGCCCTAAACATCCAGGTCGGCGACTACCTGACGCTCGCCGCCGGCCCCGCCTCGCGCGCGGTCGTCCGCTACCTGACGCCGAGCGGCGACCAGCCCGCCCATATCGAACTGACGATCGGCGATCGAACGGTGGTCTTCGGCCAGAACCTGGCGGGCCTCACGCTCCGCGGCGCGTTCGAGATCGCCGACGGCTCGCGGCTCGTGATCGGCGACGAAGATCACCAGTCCACGGTCGGTACGCCGCTGGCCGATGCGCTCTACGGCGGCGACGGTCTCGACAGCATCCACGGGCTGGCCGGCGACGACCGGCTGCAGGGCAACGCGGGCGACGACACGCTGTCTGGCGACGCCGGGTCCAACACGGTCTCGGGCGGCCAGGGCGACGACGTGATCAACGCCTCGGCCCTTGGCGAGAGCCGCGGCTCCTGGGCGCACGGCAACAAGGGCGACGACGAGGTGATCGGCGGCGCCGGCGCCGACACCCTTCTGGGCGGCCAGGGGAACGACTTCATCGGCGGCAAGGACGGCGCCGACTACCTGAGCGGCGATCTCGGCGACGACGAGATCCATGCCGGCTCGGGCGACGATATCGTGTTTGGCGGGGCCGGCGCCGACACCCTCAACTCCAGCGACGGCTCCGACACGATGCTGGGCGGCGAGGGCGATGACCAGCTGGTCGCCTACGGCCTCGGGCATGCGCGCCTCGACGGCGGCGCGGGCGACGACCTGATCGTCTCGGCCTCCCCGGAACAGTCCCTGCTCTACGGCGGCGCTGGCCACGACCGCTTCGAGCTGGTCGCCAACGCCCCCCTCGCAACGCAGGCCATCGACGTGATCGGCGACTGGGAGAGCGGTGACAGCCTGCACTTCGCGGCCGTCAGCGTGGCCGGCGTTCCGGCGGCGCAGTACGCGGAGCTCGTGGCCGACAGCTTCGACCACGCCCTGGCCGCGGCGACGCAGCAAATCACGTCGGCCGGCGCGGTCTACGTGGCCGTGCAGGTGGGCTCAGACGTCTGGGTGTTCGCGGACACTGACGGAGTCGCCGCCAACGGTCCGGACGCCGCCGTCGTCCTCGTCGGCCGCACCCTCGCCGACATCGGCGCCGGCAATTTCGTCTAGGGCGGTTTCGCCTGGGGACGGCATGGGCTACACGGGCGCCCATTCCACACCCTCCAGCCGGGAGACTTGCCCGTCATGTCGTTGCAGTCCGCCACCCTTTCGCGCGTCAAGCCGTCCGCCACCCTCGTGGCCGATCAGAAAGCGCGCGAGCTGAAGGCGCAGGGGCGTGACGTCATTTCGCTGGCGTCGGGGGAACCGGACTTCGACACGCCGGACAACATCAAGGACGCCGCCATGAAGGCGATCCGCGACGGCAAGACCAAGTACACCACCGTCGACGGCATCCCGGAGCTGAAAGAGGCGATCTGCGCCAAGTTCGCCCGCGAGAACGGCCTCACCTACAAGCCCAGCCAGATCAACGTCTCGCCGGGCGGCAAGCCGGTGATCTGGAACGCGCTCATCGCCACGCTCAACCCGGGCGACGAGGTGATCGTGCCGACCCCCTACTGGGTGAGCTACTGGGACATCGTGCTCCTGGCCGGCGGCGAGCCGAAGGCGGTGATGACCTCCGCCGAGCAGGACTTCAAGATGCGGCCCGAGCAGCTCGAGGCGGCGATCACGCCGAAGACGCGCTGGGTGATCCTCAACTCGCCGTCCAACCCGTCGGGCGCGGCCTACACCAAGGCCGAGCTCCGGGCGCTGGCCGACGTGCTGCTGCGGCACCCGCACGTCTGGATCCTGACCGACGACATGTACGAGCACCTGGTGTTCGACGACTTCGAATACTGGACCATCGCCCAGGTGGAGCCGGCGCTCTACGAGCGCACCCTGACGATGAACGGCGTCTCCAAGGCCTACGCCATGACCGGCTGGCGGATCGGCTACGCCGGCGGCCCGGAGCCGCTGATCAAGCTGATGGCCAAGGTCATGAGCCAGACGACCTCGAACCCGTCGTCGATCTCGCAATACGCCGCGGTCGAGGCGCTGAACGGGCCGCAGGACTTCATCAAGCCGAACCAGAAGCTGTTCCAGGAGCGCCGCGACCTGGTGGTGTCGATGCTCAACCAGGCGAACGGCATCCACTGCCCGACGCCGGAAGGCGCCTTCTACGTCTATCCGTCGGTGGCCGGCCTGCTCGGCAAGACCGCTCCCTCGGGCAAGACCATCGCGTCCGACGAGGACTTCGCCGTCGAGCTGCTGGAGACCGAAGGCGTCTCGGTGGTGTTCGGCGCGGCCTTCGGCCTCTCGCCGCACTTCCGGATCAGCTACGCCACCTCGACCGCCGCCCTCGAGGACGCCTGCACCCGCATCCAGCGGTTCTGCGGCGCGGTGAAGTAGACCTCAAATGCGCTCACCCCGGCGCAAGCCGGGGCGAGCGGCGGGTCTCTCAGTGCTTCTCGCGCCAGCCCTCCTTGGCCGCGTCCTTCGTCATGTTCAGGCAGACCTTGTCCTCCTCGACGTGGTCCACCCAGGTGATCGGGATGAGGTGGTGCTTGAAGCCGGCGCCGAGGTCCATCTTGGCGAGCTCGATCTCCTCGCCCATCACGTGGTCGACGCGCCCGACGTGGCCGCCGTCGGAGCCCACGACTTCCATGTGCTCGCGGATTTCAGAAGGTTGGATCATGCTGTCGCCTCGCGTCTAGTGGAGGCGCCAGTAACCAGCGGAAGCGGGCGGGAGTTTCGTGGCCGAGCCGATCAACCTCAACAAGGCCCGCAAGGCCCGCGCCCAGGCCGACGCCAAGCGCCAGGCGGCCGAGAACCGCGTCCGCTTCGGCCGCGCCAAGGCCGAGAAGCAGGTGTCCAAGCTGGAGGCCGAGCGCGCGCAGCGTCAGCTGGATGAGCGCAAGCGGGAGGAGTGATGCGGCCCCTCCCCCTCTCCCCCGGTCGTGAGATCACCGCGCCGGGACGGCTCGGTCGCGGACGTTCGATGGAATGGCGTCGTAGATCGTGGCCGGGGTGATGTTCAGCCGCCGGCGGGCGGTCTCCAGCGGCTCGGCCATGAGCCGCTCGTAGTCCTCGCCGAGCAGCCAGGCGGCGGCCTTGCCGCGCTGATAGCCCTGCCAGATCGCCTTCGTGTAAGGGTAGCCCTTCGCCGACCGCGAGCGCAGCGCCGCGGCGACGGCGATCAG
>Ga0310811_10005304_pt1 | contig 16292 bp, 22 predicted proteins | sample YCmetagenome_FD_207642 | JGI IMG/M metagenome (GOLD analysis project Ga0310811, IMG submission 207642) | Soil microbial communities from experimental microcosm in Duke University, North Carolina, United States - YC | ecosystem: Engineered > Artificial ecosystem > Soil microcosm > Unclassified ...
GGCAGATCGGCCCCGACCTCCAACAGGCCATGGCAGCGGCCGGGCCCGACATCGTCACCCTCACCCGCGGTCTGGACGACCTCGCGCTGAATGCCATGCCGGGTCTCACCTCCGCGATGCGGGAGGCACAGCCCGTCGCGCAGGGCGTCGCGTCGCTGCTCGGCACCCTCGGAACCGCGGCGGGTAGCTCTCTCGACTCGCTCGGCCAGCACTCCAGCGAACTCGGCACCGACCTGCAATCGCTGGGCAGCATCGTGCAGTCCGTGCTCGGCCTGGCCACAACCCTCATCGAGGTGGCCGCGTCGGCCTGGGCGCAGAACGCCAGCTCGATCGACGCGGACATCAACGCGATCACCACGGCCGCGTCCGCCCTGGCGCAGGGTGCGTTGCCTCTGCTGTCCGGCACCCTTACCGCCGCGTCCACCATCCTGCAGGGCATCACCGCCGTGCTGGGGCCGGTGGCGCCGCTGCTCGGCACGGTTGCTGGTGCAGCCCTGGCCACGTGGGCCGCGTTCAAGCTCGCCGATTTGGTCACTTCCGGTGTGAACGCGCTGGCGAACGGCGTGGTGTCGCTCGCCGGGAACTTCGAGGCCGGCGCGACCCGGGCCGCGGCCTACACCGCGTCGATGCTGGGTGTCGAGGCCGAATCGTCGGCCGCGGCCGGCGCAATCACGGCAACGGGGGCGGCTGCCGCGGCAGCGGGCACCGAGGTCGGCATCGGCCTGGAAGCGATGGCCGGTCCGATCGGCATCGTCGCCGGGCTCGCCGCCGGGGCGATCGCGCTGGGGTCGGCGCTGGTCCACACTGGCGGGGACGCTGTGCAGCTCTCCGGCAACATGGACTCCCTCACGGCGGCGCTGGAGCGCTCGCACGGCGCGATGGACCAGGCCGCGCAGGACGCGCTCAAGGCCGACCCGGATTTCAAGGCGGTCGCCCAGTCGGTCGACCAGTTCGGGGTCTCCTCGACCGACCTGGCGAACGCGCTGCAGGGCCAGGGAGGCTCGCTCGACGCGCTGCGAACGAAGCTCCAGGGCATCGTGGACGCGCACACCAAGGCGTCCGCCTCGACCAGCACGTACGGCGCGGCGACGGGCAACCTGCGGACCGAGACCGACGCCGAAGGTCGCTCGGCACAGGCAGCGTTGGATGCCCTCAACGGGCTGGTCGGCGAGTACGACAAGTCGACCGCATCCGCCGCCGCGGCGGCCGCCTCGCAGAACACGGCAGCGACAGCGCTGGCGAACAGCTCGCAGTACCAGCAGGCTGCGTCCGGCACGGCGAACCTGCTCGGCATCAGCCTGGGGAACGTCACCGCGGGCTACCAGTCGGTGATCGTGGCATCCGGTGCTACATCGGCGTCACTGGCGGCGACCAGCGAGCAGTTCCTGAAGCAGCAGCTGGCGGTCGCACAGGCCGCGACCTCGATGACGCAACAGTTCACCCAGGCCGACGCGCAGGTGGTGCAGGCCGAGCAGTCCGTCGCCGACGCGCACCACAGCGTCGCTCAGGCCGCGCAAAGCGTGATCGACGCCCAGCAAGGTGTCGCGAACGCAGCGCACTCGCTGGAGCAGGCTCAGCGCTCGCTGCAGGACGCCTACGCCGGGGTGGCGTCGGCGCAGCAGGCGTATGCGCGATCGCAGCAGGCCGAACTCCAGGCCGAGCAGGCACTGAACCAGGCCCGCGAACAGGCGATCCAGGACCTCAAGGACCTGCATCTGCAGCTTGAGGACCAGGTGCTGTCCGAGCAGCAGGCCCGGGTTCAGCTATTCGACGCCGAGCAGGCCGCGGCCAGCCAGGGCGTGACCGCGGACAACGCCAGGACGATCGCCGCGCAGCAGGTCACGGACACGAACGAAGCGCAGATCAAGGCCGCCCTGAACGTGATCTCCGCGCAGAACGCGCTGAACGACACACTGAACTCCGGCGACAAGCTGAGACAGCAGGTCAACGCGGCGGATCAGGCCGGCGTGAACGGTGCGCCGGGCGTGATCTCGGCACAGAACGCCTTGCGTAATGCCCAGGACCAGGTTGCTTCGTCGGCCGCGGCGCTCGTGAAGGCGAATCAGCAGGTGGCGGATGCCCAGTGGGGTGTGCAGCAGGCCTCCTTGGCGCTGCAGAAGGCTCATCAGCAGGTCGCGGATGCGCAGTATCAGGAGCAGCGGGCGGCCGACCAGCTGCGTGCGGCGGAGCAGAATTTGACGGCTGCGCAGGACGCGGCGTCGCGGTCGCTGGACCTGCACACCGCCGCGGGGCAGCGGAATCTCGGCATGGTGCTGTCCCTGTGGGATGCGATCACCAAGAGCGGCCTGCCGATCCAGGAGCAGTACAAGGCCGCGGTCGACGACGTGGCCGCGGCGTTCGGGGGTTCCCGCGACCAGGCTGCCGACTACCTCAAGCAGATCGGCCTGATACCAAAAGATTTCCAGTACAGCGTTACCGCGATCACCCAGGTCGATCGCAACAACTTCGACACGTGGCTCAACGGCGTCCTGTCGACCGGCGGATACGCCATGGACAGCCGGAACCAACAGAAGACGGTCGGTGGCACCGGCTACGCCACAGGTGGCCCAGTCGGCGGCCACAGCCCCAACTCGTCGGCGGACAACATCCCGATCTGGGCGACCGCTGGGGAATGGATGCAGCCGGTCGATGCCGTCGACTACTACGGGCCCGAATTCATGCACGCCGTCCAGAACAAGCAGTTCCCACGCGGCGGTGACGGGGCTGCGATGCCCGGTTACGCCTCTGGCGGCCTCATCGAGCAGGCCGCGAACAGCGTGTATGCCGGCGCGTCGCTGGGTGCCGCATACCTGGCGACGAACAACGCTCGCCGCGTCATGGGTTTCCCGACCATGCCGGATCTGCCGCAGTACGACCCGACCGCCAACGCGGGCGGAATGATCGGCTATGCCCCGAGTGCGGGGGTCGCACAGTGGGCTGGCGCGATCCTTCAAGCTCTCTCGATGCTCGGCCAGGACCCGGGCTGGCTGGGCACGGTCGAGCGCCGCATGAACCAGGAGTCCGGCGGCAATCCGAACGCGGTCAACCTGTGGGACTCCAACGCGCGCGCCGGGCATCCGTCCGTAGGCCTGATGCAGGTCATCGCGGGCACGTATGCGGCGTACAAGGGCCCGGATGTCGGCCCCTACGAGTACGGGGTGTCGGTCGACCCGCTGAGCAACATCTACGCGGGTCTGCACTACGCGATCGGCCGCTACGGCTCCCTGTCGGCGCTCAATAGGCCGGGTGGCTACGACAACGGTGGCCTGCTCGATCCCGGCTGGACCGCGGTCTACAACGGCACCCGAACGCCGGAGAACGTGCGCACCTCCCAGCAGGAAGACCAGCTGCTGACCGAGATCCAGGCGTTGCGCGCCGAGGTCCGCGGCGGCGACATCCACATCAACCAGTCGTTCAACGGCAACCGGTGGTCGGCCGAGGAGCTGGCCGCGGCATCGACCAGGCGCGCGGCCGAGGCGTTCAGGGGGCTGGGATGACGACCGTGACCGTGGGCGGGCTGGTGATGGGTCAACCCACCGTGGACGACTACGGCGTGACCTGGTGGCACCAGTCGATCTCGGGCTGGCGCGACGGCGTGGGGATGCGCACCAACTTCACCGACCGGCCGCAGGGTGCGGGCGCCTACGACGGGCCCGCCTACGCGGACAAGCGGGTGATCGTGGTGGCGGGCACGCTGCGGGCGCCCGACAACCCGGGGCGGGAGCGCGCGATGCGCCGGCTCGCGGCGTGTCTGGCGGACGGGTCGATGGGGCAGCTGACTGTCGCCGACGAGCTGGGCACGCTGATGGCGTTCGTACGGCGCTCGGACAAGCCGACGATCACGATGGCCGGAACCACCTGGTGCGACTACAGCCTCCAGTTCACGGCGCCGGAACCCCGGCTGGTCGACACCGAACTGCAAGCGGCCACGACGCTGATGGCGCAGTCCGGGGCGGGCGGTGTCGCCTGGAACGGCACCGTGCCGGTGCTCAACGCGAACTCGACGTTCGAAACCACCACGGACCCGTGGACCGCAACCTCGGGCACGCTCGCGTGGTCCGCGGCACGGGCCCACGCCGGCACATACTCGGCACAGGTCACCCCAACCGGGTCGGCCACGACCGCGGCGATCCAGTCCGAACTGGTGCCGGTGGTGGCCGGAAAGACGTACCGGGCTCGCACCTGGATGTGGGCGACGAACGCGGTGACCAGCAACTACTCGCCCTCGATCGCCTGGTACAACTCCGCGGGCACGCTGATCTCCACCTCGTCCAGTGTCCAGTCGGTGGCCGCGGCGACCTGGACCCAGGTGGACGTGATTGCCGCAGCCCCGACGGCCGCGGTGCAGGCCCGGATGGTGCCCACGCTGTCCGGAACGCCCGCCGCAGCGCAGATCTGGTACGTCGACGACGCCACGCTGCGCCTGAACCCGACCGGCACGGAGTGGAACGGCCCGGTCGGCACAACGGGCCTGTCGTGGGGGCAGCCGTCGGACACTGGCTCGGTCGTGGTGGACAACCTCGACGGCACCGCCGAGGCCGACCTGCTGATCACGATCACCGGACCATGCTCCAACCCCAGCGTGTCGACGTCGGATTCGTGGATTACCTACCAAGGCGACCTGTCCGCCACCGACGTCTTGGAAATCAACACCGGCACCGGGTCGGTGCGACTCAACGGCCAGAACCGGCGTCCGCTGTTGCGGCGGGCGCAGTGGTTCACCGCGTTACCGGGCGAGCAGCTGGCCGTCCGGTTCACCTGCGAGGGCATACAGAACGCGCAGGCCACCATGACCGTGCAGTGGAGGGTGAGTTACGCATGACCGCTGTCGCCATGACCGACGCGTTGCCTCTGACCGAAGCGGACGGCTCCACAGGCCGCAACAACGGCCGCGACTTCCGCAAGGGCGTGCTCGCCTCCCTGCTGGTGCCGGACGTCAAGACCGACCCGCTCGCGGTGCGCAATGGGGTCCTGCCGCACGACTACGACACCAACGGTGTCACCTCGCTGCGCGTGGATGCCCAAGCCACAGCGGACAACACCGTCATGGTCAGGCCTGGGGCGTTCGTGTGCGAGCGGGCCGGCCAAGGTCCCTACATCGGGTGGACGGAGAGCGCGCTCACCGTCACCCCGCCGACCGCGGACGTGTCCAACCCGCGTATCGACGTGGTGTTCGCCCACGTCAGGGACATCGCCAGCATCTCCACCGACCCCAGCACGGGGCCCGTGCTCGACGTGCTGCAGGGCACCCCTGCGGCCGGCCCCTCGGCGCCCACCGCGCTACCGGACGGCGCGGTCGCGCTCGCCCAGCTGTACCGGCCCGCGAACGACTCCACGATCACGGGAGCGCGCATCACCGACGTGCGCCGATCCTCCGGCCTGTGGGGCGCCGTACGGGTCCTGCTCGCCGGCGACGCGGTCTCCGACCCCGGCAAGGTGCGCGGCGAACTGAGGTTCCGTGCCGCGGCCGGGTCGCTGCCGGCGCTGGTGGACTACTGGGACGGCACCCAGTGGCGCGGCACCATGTCGTTCGTCGTCACCGACACGTTCCCGGGCACCCCGGACTCGGCGTCGCTGGTGTACGGCACGGTGTCCGCCTCGACGGCGATCGTCACCACCACGATCCCCGACCCCGGATTCCCGTACCGGCTGGTGGCGACCGCGCACCTGCGGTTGAACGCGGTCACCAACTCGATCACCGCGAGCATCTACATCAACGTCAACAACGGGCCGTTCGCCAGCGCGATCGTCGTGGCCGGGCCCAACGCGGAAAACGTGCCGCTGCTGCCGACCGGGGCGACCACCTACACCGGCTCGGTGACCGCGCGACTCAAAATCGACCCGATCGGCTCCGGCTCCGCGACGTGGCGCGCCGACGTGCGCAACAAGATCACGTACCAGATCATCCCCGCCTGACCTGGAAGGAAGCCGCATGGCTATCACCCCGGTCGGCACCCTGGTTTCCGCGTCCGGGAACGGCCTGTCCAGCCTGACCATCACCCCGGCCGCCGTCGGCAACGCCGTCATCCTGGCGGTGGATGTGCTATCCGGATCGACTGCCTCCACGCAGGTCACAGGCGGAAACTGCACCTGGACCAGGCTCTACGGGCCCGTGATCGACGACGTGCCGATCCTCTACGACCTGTGGCTCGGCGTGGCCACCTCGACCGGGCCCGCCACCGTGACGCTCGGGTTCGACGGCGACGTGTCCGGCACCATGGTCGAGACCGTCGCATCGCAGTTCACCTCGAGCCGCGGCCCCGCCGCCAGCTGGCAGCGCGACACCGCCACCCTGCAGCTCAACACCGACGCGACCGACGTGCCGTTCCCGCCGCTGACCCCGGCCGGGCCCGCCGAGCTGTACTGGGGATACGCGGTGCTCGACAACACGGGCGAAGCTGGCGCCGATGCGGGCTGGACGTTCGAAATCTCCAACGACAACAACGTCGTCGCCTACAAGTCGTGGATCAGCGCGGGCGAGGCGCCGACCGCTCACCAGGCCGTCGCCGGGTTCTCCCGCGTCGTCGCGGTCCTGCTCAGCGACGGAAGCCCCACACCGACAAGCAGCGCGCCGCCGGCCGTGGTGTCCCGCACCACCACGCCGAGGCCTCCGCGGCAGCCCCAGTTCCGGCTCGCCCTGGCCAACACCACCACCGGGCAAGTGGTCGCGGATCTGCCGTGGACAGGGGTTCCCCAGTGGTCACGCGGCATCAACATTTCCGGCATCCTGCGGCCCACGATCCCGCTGTGGCCACGCCTGGACTCCGACACCCTGCAGTACCTGCGGGAGCCGTGGCGGTGGACCGTGCTGTGGTGCTACGGGCACCAGATCCTGCAAGCCGGGATGCTGGTCAAAGTCTCGCCGTCGGACGACCTGACGACCGCGGACCTGCTTACCACCACGCTGTGGGACTTCCTGTCCGCGAAGCGGCTCGTGGTGAACGAGCCGGGGCTGATCTCCGTCGGCGGCGACATCACCAACTCCGCCGCGGACATGGTGTTCTCCTCCACGTCACCGGACCCGGCGAACCAGAACCTGTCGTGGGGCTCGGTGGCACGGCGCCTCGTCGAAATGGCCACCGTCGGAAACCCATACACCCAGTTCTGGCTGCCGATCGTGCTGCCCGATGTCGCCCCCGGCACCGCCACGATCACCTACTACGCCACCGACTTCGCCTACATCGGCCAGCGCTTGACCGAGATCATCCAGATGGACGGCGGTCCCGAACTCGAGTTCTCCCCGGAATTCACCGACGCCAACGAATCCGCCTTCCTGTGGCGCATGCGCATCGGCGAACCCCGACTCGGCCAGCTGGGGTTCCCGCACGCCTGGGACTACGGCAAAGCCGCCCAGACCTACCTGCCCAGCCGCGACGGCGCGGACATGACCTGGCGCTCCATCGCGAGAGGCCAGGACACGCGCAGCACCAGCGGCGGCAGCCTGGCGTGGGCGGACTCCGTCTCGGTCTCCCCACCGTGGTCCCTGGCGGGCTGGCCGTGGCTGCAAACCGTGGACACCACGCACATGTCCGAGACGGACATCGCCGTGTTGCAGTCCTACGCGGTGCAGGACGCCACCACCAACGGCTTCCCGATCCAGACGGCGACCTCCGTCGTTCGCATGGACGGCCGCGCGGCCGGCGGCCAGCGAACCGGTTCCCCATCGATGGATCAGGTGCTCCCGGGCGACACCGCCGTGTTCACGCTTCGGGGCCATCCGCTGGAGGACGACGGCCAGTACGGGGTCCGGATCATCGGCACAGGTTCCGGTAACGACCTGTGGACTGCGGCGCTCACGCTCCAGGGGTTGGGGGTGGTGACGTGACCTACCCCGCGATCCCCGACGGCCGCCCACGAATGCAACCCGACCTGGCGGCCGAGGTCGCGCTCCTCCGGCGCCAGGTCGCCGAGTTGACCCGCACCGGGCCGGTGCCGACACCGATGACCCCGGTGTGCCGGATCAAGTTGAACGTCAACGTCCCGATGGGCGCCGGCATCGATACGTGGGCACAGGGCAACTGGATCGTCGGGGAAGACCCGGACGGCCTGTTCACCGCGGCCGGTACCAACGGGGCCACCTACTCCTCCGTCCGGATCACGACGGGCGGTCGATACCTGGTGTCGGTGACCGGGCTGTTCACCAGCGTGCCGAGCGGAGCGACATGCACCGCGTTCGCGGCGCTCGGCGCCACCAGCGCGAACAACTCGATCACGCGCGACCCGCGCAACAGTTCAAACGCGGGCAGCGACGGCGTCACCCCCCACGCCTGGCGCGGCCGGCTGCTGAACCCGGGCGACGTCCTCTACTGGGGCCACTGGGCGTCAGCGACCTGCACGCTCGGCGCCACCAACTTCACCGTGCCCACCGAGTTTTCCCTGTACTGGCTAGGAACGAGGTAACCGATGACCACTCCCGTACCGGACTACGCCACCGCGGCCACCACCGCGCAGGACGCCGGCTTCCTGGACCGAGTACGCGCCTCGCTACTGGCCACTTGTGTCCGAATCGGCACCGAAACCTTCACCGATGCGAACCAGAAGGCCTACTACATCGGGTTATCGAACTCGATCATCGGCAACGCCGACCACTACGTCACCGTTTATGCCTGGATGCTCGCCGCCTACAACCAGCTCGGTACCGACTGCACCGACGCGGACCTCGACTCGGCGATCACCGCGCTGTGGCCCACGGTGTCCGGCTATGTCGCCGCCCAGACCTGACACCCGCACGACCCTTTCCGTATCCGTCCAGCCCCAGCCGCCCGGTTGGGGCTTTCTCATGATCCGAGGTGAACGTGGGTGACCTTGCCCAGCTCTTCACCGGCGTCGCGGCGATCATCACGGCCCTGTCCGGCGCCTTCGTCACTACCTGGGCGCTTCTGCGCGGGTCGCCGAAGGAGCGCGAGAGCGCGGCCCGCAAGGCAGTACAGCGCTTTCTGGAGCCGGATGACGACGATGACGACCTGCAGGACGCGATCGAGGAACTCATCGCCGAACTACGCCGGGGCCGAGGTGAGGGCGCATGAGTGATCCGATCGAGCGGGCCATCGTCCAGCCGGCTGCTCGCGCCGCCCACGACCGGCGCTCGCATGTGCTCATCTACGCGGCTGGTCTGGCCGTTGTGCTCGGTGTGCTCGGCCTCGCGCTGCTGTGGTGGGGCCAGCACCAGCAGATCACGCAGCTACGCGCCGACGGCAACACCACCGCTTCGCAGGCTCAGGCGCTCGCCGAGCAGGTGCGCTCCCTCGGCGGCACGCCGGTGGTCCAGCCCGCGGCGCCCGGCCCGCAGGGACCGCAAGGCCTGCCTGGCGCGAACGGGTCCACTGGCCCGGCGGGACCACCCGGCCCTGCCGGCGTGCCTGGAGCGACGGGACCAGCCGGACCTACCGGGCCGCCCGGTGTGCCTGGCGCGGACGGGAACGACGGCGTGAACGGCCAGGACGGGGCAACCGGCGGAACGGGGCCCGCAGGACCTGCGGGCGAAGCCGGCCCGGCTGGACCTCAGGGTCCGGCGGGGCCGCCCGGCCCGGCTGGCGCGGCCGGCGAACCAGGCCAACCGCCGAGCGGCTGGACCACCACCTACCCGAACGGCAGCACGGAGACGTGCAGTCGCGTGGCCAACTTCGACCCGGCCAGCCCGCAATACGAGTGCACGGTGCAGGACCCCGGCGGAAGTTCGAACACGACCAGCAGCCAGGGGATCCTGCCGCAGGTCACCCGACGCAGATCTGGAGGATCCTGATGCCCGACGGCATCGACGTTTTCACGGCATACCAGCAGGTCGCCGACTGGGCCGCGGTCCGGCGCGCCGGCTACGAGTTCGCCTACGTCAAGGTCTCCGACGGCACCGAAGACCGACCAGACAACGGCTACGGCCCGGCTGGCCGCGCCGCCGGCGTGGCGATGGGCGCCTACCACTATGCCGAGCCTGGCGACCCGGTGGCGCAGGCCGACCGGCTCGTCGGCCGGGCGACCGCCGCGGGCCTGCTCGACCTCGCGCCGGCGCTGGACATCGAGGACCCGTTCACGCCGGGCGCCGCGGCGGTCGCCTTCGCGGTGGCGTTCCTCGAGCGAGTCCGCGAGCTCGGCCACCGGCCCGCGCTGTACGGCAACAACGCCATGCTCAGCGTCGTCCGCGCACCGGTGCTCGCCGCGGTGCCGGAAACCCTGATCTGGGCGGCCCGCTACGGCGCAACCCCGACGGTGTCCTACGACACCTGGCAGTGGTCCGACTCCGGCCACGTCCCGGGCATCACCGGCGCCGTCGACCTCAACCGCGGCGCGATCCCCTACGACTCCCGCCCGGCCAGCCCGGCGGTATCCAGCTCGTCCGTGATCTCCGAGGAGGACTACACCATGGCCAGACTGCCGAAGGGCGGCGCTTCCGGCGGCGTCGCGAAGGCTGTGAACTACCAGCTCGCCACGTCGATGCTGCGCGAGCACGACGTGATCATCGCGCCCGGCGACTCCCCGGTCGTCCTGTACGCCTCGTACCACTGGGGCTGGTCCGCGGGTACCGGCGGCAACCCGGTGGCCGACCCGGCGAAGCCGGTGGTGGTCCCGGTCCAGGGCTCGTTCAGCTTCGTCGTGCCGAAGGGCACAGGGAAGGTCGACCTCGTCTACTGGTCCGACGACGACTTCACCGTCACCGTCGCACCCCGCTGAGGAAGGCGCCATGTCCGAGCAGATCAACCCGCAGGCGCCCGGCACGGTGCAGGGCTACCGCATGCACACGCAGGACGACATCGACCTCGTCAACGACATCAAGGCGATGGAATCCCAGGTGGCCGCGCTCTGGAAGCGCGTCCGGGATACGCCAACCGCCGACGGCCGCATGGCCGCAATCGCGCGTACCAACATCGAGGACGGGTTCATGTGGCTCGTCCGCTCCGTGTTCAAGCCCGTCACCGAGTTCGACCTCTGAAAGGAACCGCATGAACTTCAAACACGAGCTCGCCGTCGTCGAAGGCGCGCTCATCGACAAGGTCGAGACCAAGGTCAAGGCCGCCAGCACCGCGGCTGCGATCACCGGTCTGGTCCTCAGCCTGCTCGGCGCCTACGTCTTCAAGGGCTATGTGCCGGAGTGGGGTCAGGCCGCGATCGACACCGTCGTGACCGGCGGCCTCACGTTCGTGGCCGGCTGGCTGGCCAAGCACACCCCGCGCGTCGTCGACACCCCGGCGGCTCCCGTGGCTCCGGCACCGGCGCCTGTGCAGGCACCGTCCGCCCAGCCTCCGACCCCGCCGACCGGTCCGGTCAGCGCCTGACCGAGCCCCGCTGACGGCCGCTTTGGCCGGCGGTCGAGAGCCCCCGCGTCCCCGCCCCGTTCCCCGGCGGCTGGACGCGGGGGCTTTTCTCTGCGTTCAGGGCGGACGCTGACCTGCAATTTTGCGGGATCGTGCAAGATCGCGAACGACGCTCAGGATCCGAGCGTGAGCACGAAGCCGCTGTTTACGGCTTGGTCCTCCGGTTCCCAGATCACGCCGCGGTTGGCGTTGCCGACGTGCACGCCGTAGAGGTGCTGACCGCGCGGTACGCCGGGGATGGTGAAGGTGTAATCGGCGACGTCCAGGCCGTTCCCGATATGCCTGCCGTCGTTGGCCAGCCGCAGCATGCCGACAGCGAGCACCTCGTTCGCCTGGTTCAGCACCTCGACCTGCGTGCCTGCTGCGATGTCCGCGTAGCCACTGCATACGATCCGGCCGGGACACGAGAGTGCGCCCTGGACGGTGAAAGTCGCGGGCGACTCGCTTCGGCCGAGCGAGAAGACGAGCGCGATGGCTGCGCCGGCGAGCACGACGACGATGGCCGCGACGATGGCGAGGAGTCTGCGGGACACGATCACGGATGTGGGTCGCTGCCCGTCGGCAGCACGTTACGAATGGTTCCAGACAGCGCACGGCCCCCGCCCCGGTTCTCCCGGGTGCGGGGGCCGTTTTCGTCGTGCTCAGGGTCGGATCACGCGAGGTTGGCCTGGGCTGCGTAGATCGCGTTCTTCAACGCCTCGACGTCGCTGTTTGCGCCGCGGGTGAACGTGAGCGCGTTCTCGTCCTTCAGGGCAGCTTTCGTACGTGAGCGGCCCGGCCGCCGGCCGCGGTGCTCGATCGCGCCCGCGATCGTGAACTCGATCCGGCCGAGGGTGAGCAGGGTGGCGGGCATGAAGTTAATGGTGGTGATGTTGCGGATGTGGTAGCGCTTCTCGGCGGAGCCGGTGAGGAGGCGGCCGTTCATGGTGCGGGTGAGCACGACGAATGTGCCGTCGAAGGTGACTCGCCCGTAGCGTCCTACCGCAGTGATCTCCATGGCAGGTCAGTCGAGCCTGCCTGGGAGATCGTTACGGGCCGCTTTCGTCGTGCTCAGCTGGGGCAGTTCGCCAGGCACGCCGTGCAGGGCATCCCGCTCGCATGGTCGAGGACGTCGAGGGTGCGGGGGCTGAACGAGGTTCCACACAGCGCGGTGACCGCGTCGGAAGCCTGCGCGACCGCCAGGAAGAGGTGCACCACGCGCTTCGTCTCGCCGACCGTGCCGGGCTTCGGCCGGGCGAGCACCATAGCGCCTTGAGATGTGACCGGTTTGCCCATGATCAGCCCTTTTCTGTCTCTGTGACGGGTATGGGGCAGCATAGGACAGCTCAGGACAGCATGAGATGTCGTAGCGAGTATCCGCAGGTCACAGGATGTCTAGCGTGATCACATGGCGTGGGAGGACAGAGCGGGTCGGATCGACCACGACAGCGGCGAGCTGCTGTGGCGGCAGGTCGCGGATGATCTGCGCGCCGAGATCGAGTCCGGCGGGCTGCGCGGGAAACTGCCGTCGGAGCCGGAGCTGTCCGAGATCTACGGGGTCGCGCGGGTGACCGTGCACCGCGCCGTCACGGAGTTGCGCGAGGAAGGCCTGGTCACGGTGACGCTCGGACGCGGCACGTTCGTGGCAAAGAAATAGCCCCCGGCCGCTGGTCGGGGGCTGGCGGGCTGGCTCGTCTACCCGCAGAGCGCCTGCGCGTGCTCCAGGTCGACGCGGTAGTCCATGACCCACTCGCTCTCGCCCTGCCCGTCAGGGAGCGCGTCGAGCCCGGCCTGCAGGTAGGTCACGGCCTGCTCGGCGCGGCTCGGCAATCGGGAGAAGGCCCGGCCGCGTTCGAGGTCCCAGAACCACGGCTCGCGGTAGTAGTGCCACGGCGCTGCGCCCGGCAGGTCCCGCAGCGCCTGCTCGGCGAGGTCGTGGGACTCGTCGACGAGCCGGTCAACCTCGGAGGTGTCGCCCCGCACGGCATGGCCGCGAGCCTCTTGGAGGGCGTCGTAGGCGACCTGGCCAACGTAGATGTTCCGGTATTTCCGGGCGTGCCGCGACATGCCGATGGTGGGCCCGGCGTACCCGAGCATCCACGCCAGGTGCGCTTTCCAGCTCCACACGGTGGCAGCCAGATCGTCGTCTTCGGCATCCATGGAGGCCTTGAGTGCCTGCCCGAACAGCAGCGCCGCGCCGGCGTAGTCCCCGAGGGCGATGTGGATCCATCCGGTGTACTGCGACCACTGTCCAGCGAGGTCGACGGCGTCCCGGCGGATCGTCCCGCGGGCATCGTCGGCGAGCACGGTGGCCAGCGCGAGGTGATGCCGGGCGGCCCGGTAGACCGGTGCCGCGCCGATCTCGTCTTCCAGCCTTCGTGTGCTGGCGAGCACGGCGGCGAGGGAGTCGAGGGCCGGGCGGTCGACGGCGCGCGGGTGCTGGGCGGCGTGGTTGAGACGGTCTCGGTCGATGTCCATGTGCGTCCCCAATCGCTGTGGTGCAGACCACGGTATCGAGATCGTGATCGAGTGAGAAGGGCGAACGGCAAGCCAGGGACGGGAGACCCCCGCAAGAGCCTCCCGTCCCCATGCCGCAGCCGTCAACGCGGGATCCCGGTCCACTTCAGGATCACCATGCCGTCGCACCAGCGGTCCGCGCAGTCAGCGGTCTGGGTGATGGTCACCCGCTCGCCCGCCGGAACCCTCGCCGCGACCCGCAACCAGCCAGCCTTGCCACACAGCACGCAATGGCCTTTCACGACGACGTCTCCTGTAATCATCTCGCTCATTTGTGTCCCTCCTCGTCAGCGGCCGTTGCGGATCCGCTGGTCCTGCGCCCGCCTCTTGCACGGCGTGCACATGCGTCCCTTATCGCTGACCGCTTGTCCGCACCCGCCGCGGCAGACGGGCAGGGCCGGGATGATGTGCCGCTTCTTGTTGGTCATTTCGGTTCCGTCCTTGTTAGGTGCTTGCTGGTTGCAAGCTGTTAGAGCTGGCTGCTGGATAGCCGACCGGCGGTGATGAGCTGGGATGCGAGCCGTTCGAGGCGGTCGCGGTGGCGCTGGAGGATGCGGCGGGCCTCGGCACGGGCTTGGCCTTCCGAGAAGCGGTGACCTTGGACGGCTTTCCGGAACAGTTCGAGGTCGCCGTTGCAGTGGCTTCGGCTGCCGAACCAGCCGCTGTGGTGCTTCTCCCAGAGCCATTCGCCGGCCGAGCCCGCCATGCAGAAGATCGCGTCCTCGCGCCACTGGTGGTCTTCGACGAAGACATCGGTCCAGCCGCCGTCGACGGTGTGCACGACCGCCCTGACTTTGAGGTGCAGTTTCTTCGCGACGAGCGCGTGCCCGAGTTCGTGCCAGGCGATGCGCTGCTGGAGCTTGTCGTCCGGGTTGCGGCGGGCCATCACTGGCCGCCATTCCGGTACTTCCGGATGCCGGGTGCGACGGCGTCCTGCTCGGCCTGAGTGGAGTTGCGCCAAACTGCCTCGACAACCGCCCGTGCCCGCTGGTACTCCGCCGCCCCGGACGGACCTTCGTCGAAGAGGATCGCGTCGTGCTCCTCCTCCATGGCCTTCTTCAACCGACGTACCTGCTCCGGCCGCACCGGCTCAGGCTCGCGCTTCTTGCGAAGTCCCATCACCGGCCGCCCTTCTCGGCTTTCAGCGCCGCGTTGTACTCGGCGTCGGTGGCGTTCTGCATGGCCCGCTCCAAGGTTGCACTCGCCCGCGCGGCCTCCACGTCGCCCTCGTGGCCCTTCGACCCGAGGTCCCGGAACGCTTCCCGCTCGGCCTTCAGGGCCTCGCGCACCGCTTTGACGTTGCCCTGACGCACACCCCGGGTGTCCCCGGTCTCGATCCAGTTCCGCAGCTTGCCCATCACCGGCCGCCCTTGCCGCAGTCGGCGGGGCAGTTGGGATGCGCCTGCCCAACCGTGGTGGTTCCGCATTTGCAGCGCGCCGAGATGCGGATCCAGGTGTTGCACGGGCCGTTACCCGTTGCCCCGAGCAGGAGACCACAGTTCCCGCAATTCAGGGCCGCGAGCACGACGCCATCCGAGTCGTGCAGCATGCCCCTGTCCGCCATCACCGGCCGCCCTTCACTCGCTCGATGTACGGCAGTGCGACGTCCAGCTGGTCCTGTACGAAGCTGTCGTCCCACACGATCTCGGCCTCGGCGCACTCGCCGGAGGCTCGTTCCTCGTCGGTCAGGTCGAGGAATCGGACGCGGCCGGTCGAGCCGTCGCGCCGGTCCCGCACTCGCTCGCCGTCGGCGTATCCGTGGATGCGCTTTCCCATTGTGTTCTCCTCTTGTTGATCACTTGTTGTGGATCGTTTCGGTGGGTGGATCTTCGGGTGGCGACCCGGGTGGATCGGAAAATCCGAGGTGGATCCCCACCCGCCCGGACACCCAGGCAATCCACCCGCGTTTACCTGCAAAAACGGTCGGAAGGTGGATCAGGTGGGCCGGGTGGACGCCGCCGCGAAACGGCGCCCAGGACCCCGTTTTCGTCAGTCCTCGTCGTCGGTCATCTCGCGCTCGGCCATCGCATACCGGACACGCTCCGTGCGCACCAGGACGATGCCGCCCTTGCTTCCGCGCTTCACACCGAGCGCTTCCAGCGCCTCGGTCAACGCCTCGCCGGTCAGCTCCTGGTACGGGTGATAGCCGGGTGCGAGCTTCCGCAGCCGGACCGCGAGATCGCATTCCTGGAGCACATCGGCGAGCAGATCGCGCTCCTCCGGCGGGGCCGCGCGGTGGTTCGTGCGCAACTTCTTGGCCCGTTCGGCGATGGTGTACGCGTCCTGCGTCGAGATGTAGTGCGTCCGGACGGTGGTGTGGGTGCCGCCGCCGGGCAGATCCATCGACTCACCCGGCGCGAGCACCACGGTTCCGCGATCCAGGCCCGACCGAAGGGCGTGCGGCGCGGCGCCGGTGTCGACCGGTGCGTCGCCGAGGGCCATCTTCGCGATGGTTTCCTTCGCGACGTACAGCGAGGCGCGGATCATCGC
>Ga0310811_10005306_pt1 | contig 16287 bp, 14 predicted proteins | sample YCmetagenome_FD_207642 | JGI IMG/M metagenome (GOLD analysis project Ga0310811, IMG submission 207642) | Soil microbial communities from experimental microcosm in Duke University, North Carolina, United States - YC | ecosystem: Engineered > Artificial ecosystem > Soil microcosm > Unclassified ...
TATTGACTTTAGTCTCATCTGACCAAATAACCCTCTTCCAATCCTCTACAGTCCAGTGTTGGTGCTTTAAAGCAAAGGCTAGTCTGTTCTTCCTATGAGTTGGTGACAGAAGGGGTTTTTTCTTCTTGGTTACAGCTTTTAGGTTAGCTGCCTTGAGGGTATTTCTCACTGTTTGGGTGGAGATGGTGGAGGGGATGATAGAATTGATGATTTTGGTGGCTTGAACAGCATTTGAAGCTTCTCCAGTAAGAATACAATGAATAATAGCCCGTTTGTCATGGGGGGTAAGCTTGGAGGGACAACCTATATTGATATTTTCTTTATTGTGAGTAGATTTCTTGATGACTCTTGCCATAGTAGCCTTGCTGAGACCAGTTTTGGAAGCAATATTTCTGGTAGATAGACCAGAGGAGCTGAGAACCAGAATATTATCCTTTTCAGCAGGAGAGATGGACTTCATGAGAATGATGAAGAATTTTAGGCCTTCACCCACCCTTATATAAATGTCAGATATTAAAATCAAACCATATAATTGACATGACACCATTTTTTTAATATTAAATTATGGCATTTCATCTGGGTGACCTGATGTTTCTAAATTTTTATAAAGTCAAAAAGTGTCTCAATGAGTCAGCAAATCAAATAAGCTATACCTTCACACAACCACATCAGATTCCCATGCTATAAGGAGCTGAAATGAAGCTGGGAAGCAGGACTACAAAACGTGTCCATACAGCTTAGTCATATTCCCATGCCCTGACTCACACTGAAACAAATACATAAAAATGCATAAACGTTGAGACACTTTTTTGAGCCACTGTATAGTTTATTATAATAATTTGATATATTCCCTCCACAACTTCGGCAACTTTTATGACTTCTGCCACCTATCTTGTCACTTTTACTCGTTAGGCCCATGCACACTTTCCCCACTCACATCCCCCTTACAGAGTCATGCATGTACAAAGTCAGCCCATAGGAATATACTAAGTGTGCATATCACATTCTTTTACTCATTATACCATTTGCCCATTGCTATTATTGCAGTATGATGTGACTTGTTTCGTAATTGGGAGAGAATGTATTAAGCTCAATTCAAGTTGCATGGCACATGGGATATACTAACAGCACTGCTACAAAGAGTGGGTCTCCAATGGTTTCTGTTTCTCACAGATAATCAACTTGGTCCTTGTAGTTCTTGATCTTGTTCCAGTCAATTGATTTGCAGAGATGCCATAGACACATCGTTGAGTATAATATCAAGTGTACAATGAATCCATTGCCCATTGTATGTATATGTAGCATTGTATTCAAATTTGAGGTAGTTCGAGCGAACTGCATGTTTGAAAAATGAGTGGGTGACATGTTTTTGAGAGCATGAAATGATTGCAGGGCAATGGAAAAAGTGATCATAGATGTGGTTGAGTGAAATGGTGGAGCAGGGCCAGTGGCCTAAGCCTGGAGCAAGGCAGACAAGCTGTGATGATGATGGATGCTAGCTACGAACATAGTGAAACCTAGTCTATGTGCTGACTAAACTGAGGAAAGGGTGCATAGCTCTGGTGTTTAGTACTAGTAGGACGGGAACTGATAGACATTGTTATGGATTCATCTGCACAAATAGTTATTTGAAACAAACTGATGTGAGAGCAAACGCAAGTACACCGCTGCGATGAGACAAATAGTTATGACATAAGAACCCACTATCCCACCATTGTGAAAAAGGCAGGATTTGCATGTAGTACAGTAAGCCTGTCAGTAAAATAAGTGAAAACAATTCTACAACCCTTGGTTACAGGAGAGCTAAAATGAGCCACTACCTGGGCAAGAATGGCAAAAACTTGACCTGGTCGAATAGGAATTTTAATCCCTAATTCAGGAGTGCAAAACTCTCCACCCTCCCAATCCCCCACAGCAAATACAAATGCCCAAATTGCATGGTTGTCATGCCAGTCGATATGAACCAGCCCAGATCCCCCTTCTTTAACAGCCACCACAAAAAATGCTCCCCAAAAGTCCAAACTGGGGCAGGCCAGTAATTCAGTTGTGAGGACCCTTTTAACCCACTTGTATGCCCTACCAGACCAGTCAGCAGACTATTACATTGAGACTCAGCAGGTTATACACTTACTTTTGCATAATATCCCATTGTTCTGGTGCGTGGGTCCCAAAAACACTGCAAATCTTTCCAGCTATGAAGTCACCTATGAACCGCAGTAAGGTGTCGATAGCAGTGATAGCCTGTGGGGTCTGGTTTGTTGTTTCAGCAGTCAAATGTGGCTCAGAGCTAGTTATCTTCCAGATGCCAAAGTGGAAGGCAGTATTATTGTTGGAATGGTTCAAATCACATTTGTGGGGTTGGTGCCTTGTACTACTGGCCAGAACATTGTCCCAGCACTTTTGGAGGCACTTTTGATTCACAGGAGTTATGAGTTGATCAAATTGAATCATTAAGTGGGGTGGAAGGCCCCTGGAGACTTTGATGCTGGCAGGGAGGTCTTGGAGAGGCACCTGCACCTTGCCTGTGGCTGGAATGTTTGCTAGTTGCTCAGGATCAATGGACATGGCCTTTCAAATGGCAGCACCATTAGGTTGTGCCTGAAAGAAAGTTGCAGAAAAGTTATCGATGTGGTGTGTGTCTTGGTTAAAGTTCAGCAAGACACAAGCATCAGCAGTGACTCAAAATCAATATACACGCATGCCATGCTCTACAGCAGCCTTGACCCTCTGCACATTTTCCCTGGCCAGACAAGTTACCTGCTGAACAGCTTGAGATTCTGGGCTATGGATGCCTCTGGAAGTCTTCTTTGTCTTTGCCATAATCAAATGAGTTGAAGATGATTTGAAGATATCAATCATAAATAATGCTGATGTAATCATTTATGAACCTTCCCCGCTCCATCAATATTCATATTCACATACCATCGCAATTGCTGGGTCTCACTGGATATGAAGATGGCCTCATCCATTGTAATGGACATGCAGAGAGTTATCCAAGTTTTCAGTGGCTTCATATTGTACAGCACCCATTATCTCTATGTATTAGCACTTCTTTGTCTGGCATCTGGACGCACTGTTAGCTGGATGGTTGTTTAGACTGTCTCGTGCTTGCTGGATGATACTTGCAACTGGAACAGGTAAGGTCCATGACTTCCTTTCTGCAGAGGTGTGGGTATTGGCATCGTCAGGACAAGCAGAGGGCTATCTTTCTGATGATTCATTCGTCACAGCTAGACTTACTGACAGGACATCATACACTATACCTCCAGTGTGTTGCACTAGTTGAAGTTGGGACTTTGTGATTGAAGTGGAAGGGAGGTTCCCTGCCATTTTGGTATCCAGGGAAGCTAGATCCTCATATCCACTGGGCCTCGCACTTTCTCAGGTGAACAACATTGTCTGTCTGTGCAATGTTGACTGAGAATATGTTTCTGTGGTTGCTGCCTAAGATAAAGCAATTAAGTTCAAAGTTAGACTCCATTGGAAATAAGAGTAGTTAATGGGTATTGACATTGGAGCACACCTGATCATTAAGTGTATCATGAATTAGTGCTGACAGCAAAACTCCCCAAATTGTCACAACACATAATTATTATAATGATCATAAGAATTAAAATTAGTAACTCTGTTACTTGGGTGAAGCAAATCATTAGAGTTAGGGTTAGAGTTTTCTGCAGTATGACATAAGTTGGTATAAATGTCCTATACATTCAGATTGATAAGATAAAACCACCTGGTGTAACAATATAGTTCCTCCTGGACACATAGAACTTTATTTTCATATAGGTTTCAATAGCTAAACTCCTGATACCATTCACTACTTGCCTATTATTAGCCCTCACTTATTTTAGCTATAATCCTTGTCTGACACTTAGTCTGCACTTTCCCACACTATGCACACACTTTCTGCAGTGCTATCCATGTTCCTATACCAGATCCTGTGCCATTCCCATGCTCTTGGCACTATCGGATTCTCTCAGTAAAGTGTTATAGAGTATTGTTACACTTGTGCTCTAATAGCAATACATTTCTGCACTTAGCACTCATCTAGCAATGCATTTCTATGCTCTATGGACCTGTGTGCTCATTCCCATGCTGTGTGCATACCTGCATATTAGTTCTTGCATATTGGAAGTCCCTTAGGAAAGCTTGCATCTATCCAATGTCTATCCTACCTCATTGGTACATATTTTGCCTTACCTCATGTTTGTAACAAGTGTTGCAGCTTTATTACATTTCTTACTGTGCATTTTTCCTATTTCTTCTATCTCCAACAAGAATATTAACTGCTATAAGAAACCTAGGATTAGAAATACTTACTTTACTTCCCTTCAACTGTATTTCCTTTCCTTTACATTTTACTAAGAAGTAGTCACCTTAAGTTGTGCTTTATAGCCCCTATTAGTTTCCTTATACCCTATACTCTATACCTTCCTTATTCTAGCAATCATTATTCTTGACTATCATTGTCTTGAGATATCTTATCCCTCCTCCTCTGCAACTTATAGCAACATAGCACTCTAACATAGTGATGCACTTCCCATGCTCCATATAGTAACATGCTTTCCTGTGCATAGTATTCTTTTGGGTCTTTGTATCTAGAGCTGTTATCAGTAGCTATTCCCTCAGGTTAAATATTCTTGTCTCAAGTATAGCAGCTTGGCAAGGGCTTAGACATATATTCATTAGGTGTTCTTTAGAGTGCCTCACCAAGTTTTTTATTACACCAGTCACTGCTACAAAAACAGTCCTACTTACTACTGCCACATTGTCTGTGAGTATGCATATGCACCTGGACACTTCTTGGTCTTTTGTAAAAAGTTAAATGGAGAAGTGGTCCTTTCTATTAATTGGAATGATCCTGAGTTTTATAGTGTCATATTGGGAAGCTAATCATAATACTGTAGATTGTTATATCACCAAGGACCAAGATGCTCTTTTTCATTATGACTATAACTATGACCACACTCTCTATGATGAAAACAGAGTAATGTTACAATCTATGTAGGTCCCTATACTCTTTTCTTATCATGTTTCATTCTCTCTTGTATTACGTTATAATTATAGCATTGCTATCATTAGGTGACTACCTTGTACTATATTTACTTCTGTAAATTATCTTATCTCTGACTTATCACACCCATTCTTAATCTGGAAAGTACTTGCAGCTCTACCTACTCATACTTGCCCTAAATCTCTTTCTCATTCACTATAAATACATGTTCCTGTACTATGTAGTTCATCACTTGAAACTTACTAGATTTTACCTTGATACCTGATATTCTCTCATCTGAGCCCTCCAAGTTTATATTGGCTGAACCCTTAACTCTAACTTAGAGCACTTCTCTTCATTAGTCTGAACCTTGAACATTCTGCAATAGACTTCATTGTCATTGTAGTCTTATTAATAAACTCCAATCAACAATAGTTCTCTTTTGAACTTTGATTGTTAAGAACTATCCTAGTTTGTAATATGAAGGGGCACTCATGAAAGTTTGAGTTTGAGATCTGGAACGTAACACTCTCCACCCTTGAAGTGGACCATTGAGAATATCATGATGGGGCCTATGTCTAATTCATTCTGATAAGGAAGTACTGTTTTATTATTCTACCTAAAAGGAGCCAGGATTGACTACTGTTTATTTAGCTGCCTTAAAAGCCTTTTGATATGTCTTGTAAAATTCTAGAAAGCTCACATGAAAGCTTACCGACAACCACAGCACCAATGTCTCAGTCACTTGGTAGTACACATAAATATGGGAGGCACCATGCAGTATAGATACCATATCTTTCAACAGATAAATCCTATGCTAAAGTGAGAAGTATCAGGGAAATACACTATAGACTGGAGAAAATACTAACTATCCCTACAACATGGCCTTGCTTTACCCATCCATGAACAAGATGTAGCATATCAGTGCTCTCCAATGTAAACAAGTCATCTCTGTAAACATATTCTATCTCCTGCTATACAAAGCTTCATCAACCATTAGTTTCAGATAAGGTCTCACTAGGGGGGACACTATTTTTGGTGTACTTTATTAAGAAGCCATCTTGAATAGTGTGTTAAATGCTAAGGTGATGGATAAGGAGTTGAGTAAATACCATCCCCTTGTTAAATATTTAATTCTATATTGATACTTAGTAGATTGTACATACTCCAATTGCAAAAAAACTTACTTTGATTCCATTTAAACATACCTTCTTACCCTCCTTTTGTGCATTATTCAAGTACATTGGAGATCACCCCATCATCAATGGGGTCCATGGTCTTAGAATGTAGCATATATAGCCCTTCAACAATCTATGGCTCTAGCATGCTGTCAGTTCACCCTCCAGGTAAAGTAAATAAACTTACCTTTACATTGGCCTCTAGTTGTCTTGCAAAGTATCTAACCAGTGTGTTGCCCTGCTTATCTTGAAAAATCACTGATACTTTATCACTCTCCCATGCTTTAATTTTGCCCATTATCTTCTGTGCCTGTACCATATTCTTGGAACTATTTTTAGGTGATCCTGGAGTTCTTTATATGAGACTCTAGCAACCTGTACACCAGCATCTTATTAATTTAGTATTTCAAGTCATGGTTGACATTAATAATCAAACATTTGTTAAGCTGACTATCAAGCTGCTTACACTTCTGCATGACTGGCCCTAGTAGGATCATCTTCAGATATCAAGTCCTTGTTGCTTTGCAAAGTGCATGCTTAGGAATCAGACACAGCTTAAAAGGCCATTCACTGACATATGAATCTTCCAAGAGATTGCTTAAGCTGCTGAGAGTGAACCTATTATTATTGTTGTTTATATCTTGCAGTATATGGCCTTGGAGAAGGTGGTGAATACCAACTATTTTCAGAACATTAATTCTTCACTAGCCACATTAGACTTACACCATGGATTGTAACCCCTCAAGAATGTTCCCTGCACAATAGTAGTGATACATATACATAGCTGGCATCACTTTCTATTGATTATAACATGCACTGTGCATGCTTAGCTCTACTATGTCACCATGTTCATAATAATAAAAGTGTAGGATTTGTACAACTTGTACAGGCAACTTACTACTATATTTCACAATGCACAACCCCATGAAACTAGTACTCTGTGATAGTATTGTGATAGCAATTGTATGGATGAATTTGGTGAAAAAATTTGAAGGGCCAGCCTGTTGTCAGTTTAAGAACAGTCAATTGCAATGTTCATTTTTGATTTGGTACTTCAATGTATTAATTATCACACTTACACTACATCAGATGAGGCACCAATTTATATCATAAAAAGCTCAAAAAATCCTTAGCAAAAGGCTCTATTGCCAAGACTCATCTATACTTAGCTCTATATTCAAGAAATTAAGATACAGACTCACATGTTATTATGTAAGTCTATGGTTAATGTCAGGTCTATAATTAAAAACCTATTCATTGTGAATTCTCTAATTGGTCCAGTATTTGAGAATGTGGGGCAAGTTACAGACTATAATTTTATGATATAGCAATAAACTCAAGAATAGATATTTAAAAAGAGAAGTCAGATTGTGGGGCAAGCATCTCATATGGGGAATACCAAATATATTCAAAGTCTGTTGGAATTATCCATCTAGTACCTCACATTGGTTGTTGGTGGAATTCGAACCACAATTTGAGATCCCTATATGATTTTTGTCCTTTTATGATATGTTTTTATTTTCTCACTTTTATGCTATGAGATTCATTTGTAGTTACATACAGTGACTTGCAAAACCGTTACAATATTTGGTACTTTTCAGTGTACAAATTGTGGCACCTGTATGCATGGAAATCATACTTCATGTTAGTGACAAATATTGGAGAGCCAACCCCTGGTTAGATGTGGACACCTAGATCACATGATTTGGCCTAGGGGAAGTGAAGATATGAGTATTTCAAGACAAGGATACCATTGTAACAGTTTTGTAACTATTGATATGGATAGTAGGATTTCAGTCAAATAAAAGAATAGCTGCTGTTACTTGTTAATACAATTAGAGATATACATAAAAAAACTATGTCTGAGTTTAAAATTAGTCCCATGCTTCTTTGTTCTCAACCATTACCACCATGAGATCTCTCTCTACAACTGAAAAGAATACCATCCTTTCTCAGCTTAATGCTGGTCATTCTATCTGCTCTATTGCCTCTAAAACTGGTATTAGCACTGTTATTATCTCCAGACTTCATTCCAAGGAGCGTCCTTCCTTACAAAAGTCCACTGGTGGTCATCCAGCTAAGCTTTCCTCTACTAATATTTGCTATGCTATCTATCTCATCTCCACTCAGAAGGCAGAAACTGCTGTTCAAGTGACCAAATCTCTTTCAAATATTATCAATCAACCTCTTCATCCAAGTACTACTGGCTGCTACCTCAAAAAAGCTGGAATGAAGGCTGTAGTCTAGTCCAAACACCCTCTACTGTTTGCCAATCATCATAAAGCCCACTTTGATTTTGCCTACACTCATAGAGATTAGACTTTTGAGGACTGGAAGTTGATCATAAAACCAAGATTAATTACATAGGATCAAATGATTGCAAATGGGCTTGGAAAAAGTCAGGAGAGAGGTTCAGTGACAAATTGGTACAAGGAACTGTCAAATTTGGTGGAGGTTCTTTGATAATATGGGGCTGCATGACCTAGGAAGGAGTTGGCTATGCTGCTAAGATTGATGGTAGAATGGATGGGGATCTTTACCTTCAAATTTTGAAGGATGAACTTCAGAATTCCCTGGAGTTTTATAATTTTAATCCTTCTGATGTCATCTTTCAGTAAGACAATGACCCTAAGCATACCTGCAAAAAGGTCAGGGAGTGATTAGATGACCAGGAATTTAGGACTATGGTATGGCCTGCACAATCTCCTGACCTTAATCCCTTGGAATATCTCTGGGGTCACCTCAAAAGAAGGCTTGTAGAGCATGAGCATCCTCCTAATGGAATGGAGGAGTTATGGAGAAGGATTGAGGAGGAATGGAATAAGATATCAGCTAAGGTGTATCAGAAATTGATTGAAAGTATGCCTAGGAGGATTGAGGCAGTAATTAAAGCCAAAGAAGGTTATACCAAGTACTAATATTTATCAATACCTTAATTATTATTAACAGTTGCAAAACTGTTACAATGGTATCTCTGTCTAAAAATCGCCATATCTTCACATCCCCTGGGCCAAATCATGTAACCCAAGTGTCTATGTGTAGCCAGTGGTTGGCTCTCCAATATCTCTTACCAACATAAAGTGTGATTTACATGCATACAGGCACCATAATGTGTACATTAACAAAGTACCAAACATTGTAATGGTTTTGTAAGTCACTGTAGATAGATGTTCCATTGATGTATTATCTATTTTATCAAATATGTCAATGAACAATACATTGCAGAAGCTGAAAATTTGAGCTACATACTGGCTGCACCACATCACATTGCCCACCTGTTGATATTGCCACTATACCATAGTGGCCACAACACTATGACCATACCCCTTAGTAAGTAAGGCTTAACTTTCTATTTGTAGGTTTTCTCTCCTTCCCCATCACATACTTTACAATACCACAACAATATATATCACACCATACTCTAATGCAAACCTAATAATCTTAAGTCACATAGCCTACTATAGTAGTACTAGTACCATGGCAAGTAAAAAAATTAATTTGCCCAAGTTCAAATCAAATGATTAATTATCTGTTGTAGATCATATCTAAATGTGTTAGATTGAAAGGTAGGCAACAGTGAAATATCTCAATATTTTCATTCATACTTTTGGCATTCCAGTGCTGTTGCCTTTGAAGGATCCTGCCACTTCAGATATTCTGGAGCAGTATCTCATGATGGATCAAACAAATAGTCAGATGGAAGATGACTTCCATGCATACCTTGGCAATCGTTATTATCTTTCTGACTAGAATGACATAAGGTTAGCATTGTTTTCAGGTGATAGTGATGACCAATTGTTATTATCAAAGTTACTTGCTCTTAAGTGCAAGCACATCTTGGGGCAGTTAAGTCTAGATATTAGATTAACCACTTTTTAGTGGGCTCACACAGTCAGTAACTATTTATTTTCAAGTCATGATTGATACTAACCAATTATAAGCTAAGAATTCATTTATTAACCTCAAAGCTCAACTAGATGATGACAAAGAGGATGTGGATGATGAAGATATCAAGGTCATTGATGGCTAGTCAAAACCATCTAAGCTAACAGCTTTTCTATCATATAAGCATGACTTTACCACTGCCGTTGACAGGATCAAAGAGAATATTCACAGTGGTAGTGGTAATTTAGGTTGTAGGGTCTCATTGGTCACAAATTGTGATACTTCTAACATTAAATATATAAGGATGTATGCATGTACTATTAATGGTAGGTCTGAGTCTAATGTACATGCTATGAAAACTTAATGCAATACAGTATCCATGAAATAATTTCTTACTGAACACTTTAAGAAGCAGGAGTTTGCAGTGGTAGTCTCACCATAGATCTCTTTCTATTTCTATATTATGTCTAATAGTCCTTGAATGATCCTGGCAGCTCTACCCAAGGTATATATATTGTCCTTTGAGAAATAGGACTATATAAATGAGGAAGAGATTGCAGTAAATGCACTGCATTTGGAATTCCCTTGTTCCCTCTGGCTTTGAATTAAGTGAGGAAAATATGAAGACAGCATCACTTACATTTTTAATACCAAGCAGGCCAACAATTTTGTAACTATGCTCATCCCACCTAGGGAGTTCTTCTATAACATGGAGAAGGGATTGGTTACTCTATTTTACTCTACATACCTTCCTACTGGAATCTTTGTGTCTGATGTCATTTGTGATGTTAAGGTTGTTGGGTTAAAGTACAAAGGTAAACAATATTATGATGGCCTCCTCAAGAAAATTTTTTATAATCACTACACTAAGTTGGTGCTAACACCTCATTCTGATATCTTCTAACTTCATCTCCAATCTAGATGGGACACAAATTTTATTAAAAATACTGAGATCACCTTCTCCAAACAACTGTTGCATTTGGGCAACTCTGTTCATTTTACTATACCAGATCTAACTAGGCAGATCTACATGATGCTAATGACAGATAACATCTTTAATGGTTCTGTGAAGTTAGAGTTTGAAATGGATGGCCAGTGTAAGAAAATTGAGGCCAGACTTAAAGATGTAGAGTGTGTGTTCCATGTTGGCAATGATGTTAGCATTGTAGCTGGAGTGTACTCAGGCATTGAAGGACACATTACATAAAGGAATGATAACATCACTACTATCTGTCATACTGAAACTTAGCAAGAGGTATATTATTGATACCACACAATATTTGTCTAACCATTTACTAGGTCAAAGTCTCCAAGTACTGCTTGGATCATCAATCTGTTGATCACATTCAGCAAGGCTTCAATAATACATTGACTTTCCTGAGGAGCCAAAGTCTATAGAAATCAGCAACTATGTTCAAGTTACTGTCAGAAATTTGTTAGGCAAATATAGAACAGTCCTGTGGATTAAAGGAGGCTTTGTTTGGTTCTAGGACAATGGTAACCTATTGAAAAGTAATGATCACAGTAACATATTACTGCTATTCATATGAGTTCAAGCATCAATGGTTGATTGCACATCTTCCTGTAACTATCAAATTCACCAGGGAGTGTGATTATGATATGAGGCCTAGAGATCATATTAGCATTGCCTGTGAGCCCAAATTTCATATAAAAGGGGACATAACTAACATAGACTTTGCTAATGCTCATTTGACATTAGAGACCAATATATAAAATTTTCTAAGTCTAAGCCTACATAACTAGAATGCCTCTAACTAATTCTTTATAGGTGAAAGTTTCTATTAGAATTTGTTATAAAGATGTCAAATGTTGACCTCAATGCTTTCAACTGCTTCATTAACAAAGAAGTATTCATTATTGGAGGTGAGAAAGGACTTCTAAGCAACTCTCTATAGCCTCTCTACCAATAACTGTATTATTGTTATATATGGTCAACCTCACATGACTATCAAACACTCTGATGTTGCTACCAGGTAAGTTTTTTTCTCTGCATTTTCTATTACATAAGTTTGAGCTCCTGCTGAAATAAAACAAATTTACTTCATTCTGTCAGATATGCAGAAAATCATACTTAGTGCTGCCACCTTGAAGTGTTATCCTTCCTCCCAAGAAGTCAGCACCTCCTGTCACAGATCTCAAATTCCTCAATATGAGCTGATTGGTCTCCTGAAATTTTGGTCACATATTCCTTACAACCTAATAGTTCTAGTTATTTGATAGATAATCCTTAGGCTGTCAACACCAGTGATGTCCAGCAGATCATTTATGTTTAGCTTAAACCACATAGTGAGTAATCATCAATATTGAAGAATAAAACTCTTATATTTATTGCAGACCCAATCTACCGGCTCAAGAACTATGAGTATCAGTTTTATAAGTACCATGGCCTATTCAGTGTCTCTACAAGCTTCCAGAGTGGCAGGTTGCTGAAGCACCTAATATACAGTGACTGCCCAGACCCATTCTATGGCTCACATGGTATTGCTCCCTCAGGTCACATCAGTGCCTGGTGCACTGCCAAAACTGCAGGAGGCCCTGTGGTAAATTACTATATACCTGTTGAGTGTCTTACTTCAGTCCAACCCTGCAAAAAATCAAGAGTGCTTCCTTATGGATGGTTAGCACCAAGGCAGAATCTAAACTATTTCTAAATGTAACACCAAAAACCACACCACAGAGTTGAAACTTTTCCAACATTGCCAGATTACTGTTAGTATAGGTTTTGATGATGTGTGCTTTGTGGAGCTCTCAAAGAACAAATAGTCTATACATTGTGCTCTAAGGACTATAGAGTTAGGATATGCAATTCATTTAGTTATATCTGTATAATATATATACTATGACAATATTTATGGACATAAATACATCTAACTTACAAGTTGAGCTTCTCTATTTCATTGACTATGCTCTTTATTGTACTATACTCCATTTATTAGTAACTTTCACTACTCTCTTGTTGCTCCAGCAAGTTTTCCTATTTCATATCACATTTATTTAGTCATTTCTTTATTGTATGTAGTCTTATATTATTAGTGTTATTATGATACTGTGCCAATGGCTCATACACCTAAAGGTCCAGAACCCCTTGGATGATCCATATACATTAAACTTATTTTCTTCTAAATGCCACGTGAACATACAATCATCTAATCCAACAGTTAGTCCAAAATGCAATGGATTGCTCATTTGTAGTCCTGCATTATTATAATACACCTCAGTTTATGGCCCAATTACTAACCAACCAACCAATTTAGTACAGCTGCAAGCACAAACTAAACCAAGTCCCAAACCACAAACCAACTCACCATAACTACAACCACAGATTGGCAGTTACAATTAAATGGCTACAAATGTCAAAGCAAAAATGTATTGACCATAGTATGTGACTTATTGTCTGTGAGTCACTACCTTATTCAAACATCAATGAATTCTTTGCAATCACAAATTGCAGTTCCCTATATATACTCTGTTTGGATATTGATTGATATCTCTTCCTTTACTTCACTTCAGTCCAACTTTTAACTCATAATATCTTATTTTTGTCTTCTTTACTCTAGTGTTGGAGGATGAGAAGACCATCATTTTGAGGATCAAGGTCAACAAGCTCCTAGTACCAATCACTGACATAGGGAAGTCTGCTTCTATGGTAGATAAAGTCTAAGATTCCCTGGCAAAGGAAAAGTAGTGCTGTAGATGAAATGCTTTCACAGTCAGCATTTTATTTTGTATTTTTTCTTTAGTGACTGATAAGATATAGGCATTGCTGACTATATACCTCAAAGTTGTGCATGATACAAAAACAAATATCAGTCTGACTGATGGCAACAAACAACAAGGTCAGAAAGATAGGCTATTTTGTGCAGCATTCCAATAGTAGATCAGTGCCATAAAAGAGGCTATGACAATACGGGTAAATTCCACTGCAACTAAAATAAAGAAGTAGATAAAGAGCATCAAGAGAATGATACATTGCAGGAGCATACTCAGGAGCATAATAGCAAGGAAAATAATGATATCATGGAAGTGCCTCTCGCCTCACAAATGGCAAGTCAATGATAGGTAAGTGCTACTGGCAAGTATTGTGACAATCATTACTTTTTGCAGAAGTAAACTCCCAAAATAAAAGCTCCATGCACTAGTCTCAATGATCCTACTTGTGAGTGATGCATCTCTAGGACAATCTCTTGTTACCTTTTTACTGGTAGCTTGGTGTGTGAAAATGCAAGCAACTCTAGACTAAGTGCTTACTTATTGGAGGTAAGTTCACCCAACAACACACTTGTGAGATTTGCACTTAATTCTCAAATCTAGAAAGCCAGGGCAAATTGAAGACAATTATGCCTCCCAACACTGCTGCTCAAAATTCATGTATTGTTGTTAAGTCTACTATAGTTAAAGCTATACTAGTTGAAGCATCTATATCTGTGAATAAGAATAAAACTACAGTGGTTAAGGCTGCAGCTGCTCTATACACCATGCCTATATAGAGATTCACACAAATAGCAAGAGGAAGGTGATCGCTATCTAAGAGAAGTCTAGTAAAAGTAAAAAAGAGGATCTAGATGACAATGAAGATGAGGATGATTACCTGACCAGTAGAGTCTCTGGACTCAATGATTTTATCTGGATGATGGAGACTGCTTATACTACCATGTGAAAGAAGATCAATGAGATTGATGGGAGAGTTTTGAAGAGGTGCCACCACCACTACTATATTGATTTTTATTTGTATATGTGGAATATAATACAGGTGAATACATGTTGTCTGAGAATATTACTTGGCAGTAGATACCCTTTGAATAACATAAATTAAGGTTAGGTTAAAGCCTTAAAAATATTTTGTGGGATGTAGTTGGTTAATTGTAGTTCACTGACTCTCTCATCCCCTTTCTGCATGGACTTACATCAATGATGTTTTGTTGCTAGGATGACTCATTCTTTGCCAGCAAGGAAGTTCTGAACCAGAGACTGTTAGACTATGAAGATACAGTGGCTCAAAAAGTGTCTCAAAATTTATGCATTTTCATGTATTTGCTTCAGTGTGAGTCAGGGCATGGGAATATGACTAAGCTGTAGGGACATGTTTTGTAGCTCTGCTTCCTAGTTTCATTCCAGCTCCTATAGCATGGGAATCAGATGTGATTGTATCAGGGTATAGCTGATTTATTTTGCTGAGTTATTGAGACACTGTTTGACTGTATAAAAATTTAGAAACATTAGGTCATCCAGATGAAATGCCATGACTAAATATTTTAAAAATGGTGTCATATCAATTATATGGTTTGATTTTAATATCTGACTTCAATATAAGAGCAGGTAAAAGCCTAAAATTCTTTATCATCCTCATGAAGTCTATCTCTCCTACTCAAAAGGATAATATTCTGGTTCTTAGCTCCTCTGGTCTATCTACCAGAAATATTGCTTCCAAAACTGGTCTCAGCAAGGCTACTATAGCAAGAGTCATCAAGAAATCTACTCCCAATAAAGAAAATATCAATGTAAGTTGTCCCTCTAAGCTTACCCCCTATGACAAATGGGCTATTATTCATTATTTTCTCACTGGAGAAACTTCAAATACTATTCAAACCACCCTAATCATCATTTCTATCATCCCCTCCACCATCTCCACCCAAACAGTAAGAAATACCCTTAAAGCAGCTAACCTAAAAGCTGTAACCAAGAAGAAAAAGCCCCTTCTGTCACCAACTCATGGGAAGAAGAGACTAACCTTTACTTTAAAGCACCAACACTGGACTATAGAGGATTGGAAGAGGGTTATTTGGTCAGATGGTCAGAAATATGTATAAAAAAGGCAGGAGATCCATTAGAAGAAAGAGAAGTAAAAGGTACAGTCAAGTTTAGAGGAGGAAGCTTGATGGTATGAGACTGTATGGGATGGAATGGAGTAGGGATATTGTGTGAGGTGGAGGAGAGTATGAATTCAGAGCAGTATGTCTTCATTCTAGAGGAGTGTCTGTTAAGAAGCATGGAGGAGTCAGATGTTGATGAAGAAGACATTACCTTTCAGCAGGACAATGATCCTAAGCATACATCAAAACTGACTACAAAATAGTTTGAAGACCATGATATCAATGTTCTGTCATAGCCAGCATAGTCTCCAGACCTTAATCCCATTGAACATCTCTGGGAATTACTCAAAAGACTACTTGCTGCCTATCAAGATCCTCCAAAGGAGCTATTTGAACTATG
>Ga0310811_10005307_pt1 | contig 16285 bp, 15 predicted proteins | sample YCmetagenome_FD_207642 | JGI IMG/M metagenome (GOLD analysis project Ga0310811, IMG submission 207642) | Soil microbial communities from experimental microcosm in Duke University, North Carolina, United States - YC | ecosystem: Engineered > Artificial ecosystem > Soil microcosm > Unclassified ...
AAACGCCGCCGCCACCGCCAGCACCAGGTATTCGTCGATCATCGAGGGCGCGCGTTCCGGCGGCACCTCGACGCCGCGCAGTTTGGAGGCGCGAACCCGCAACTGCGCCATCGGCTCGCCGGCGTCACCGCGCACCTCGCTCTCCTCGATGTGAGCTCCCATTTCACGCAAGGTGGTGAACAGGCCGGTGCGCAGCGGATTGGTCATGACGTCCGTGAATACGACTTCGGAACCTTCGACGATCAGCGCCGCCACGATCGGAAACGATGCGGAAGACGGATCGGCGGGCACCACGACATCGGCGCCATGCAGTTCGGGTTGACCGGTGAGCGCGATCTTGCGGCCGTGGCTGCCCTCGAGCGTCGAGTCGATCTGCGCACCAAAGTGCTTCAGCATCAATTCGGTGTGGTCGCGGCTTGCCTCCTGCTCGATCACGGTAGTGATTCCCGGCGCTGCGAGCCCCGCCAGGAGCACCGCCGACTTGATCTGGGCGGAGGCCACCGGGGTCCGGTACAGGATCGGCAAGGGATCGCGGGCGCCGTGCAGCGTCAGCGGCAGGCGGCCGCCTTCCCTGGCCTCGCCGGCCCTGGCGCCCATCAATTCCAGGGGATCGAGGATCCGCCGCATCGGGCGCGAGCGCAGGGAGGCGTCGCCGTCGAACACCGCCGAGATCGGGCAGCCGGCCACTGCCCCCATGACCAGCCGGCAGCCGGTGCCGGAATTGCCGAAATCCAGCGGCGCGGCGGGTTGGGCAAAGCCGGCCACCCCCACGCCCCGCACCTGCCAGGCGAACGGGCCGGTTCGGTCCACTTTGGCGCCCAGCGCCTGCATGGATTTGGCCGTATTGAGCACGTCTTCGCCCTCCAGCAGGCCGGAAATCGTGGTTTGGCCGACCGAAAGCGCGCCCAGGATCAGGGCCCGGTGCGAAATCGACTTGTCGCCGGGAACACGGACTTTGCCGGTCAGGGGGCCGCTGGCACGGGCTTCCAGCGGGGTTGGGTGGTCTGCAAGGCGATCTGATTGGGTCAAGATTGTGTCCTCTCGCGCGGGCGGCAGGTACCACATAGGCAAGCCAGCGTCACGCGGCCGTCAAATGCGCGCAAACCGCTATTGACAGCGGCCCGGCAACTAGCCAAGTGAAGCACCGTTTTTCAGAAATTCCCAGGATTCCACACGTGGCCAAATCCGATCTCGGAACCAAACGCATTTGCCCGACGACGGGTAAGAAATTCTACGACCTGAACAAGAGTCCCGTGATCTCGCCCTATACCGGCGAGGTCGTGCCGATTGCGCCGGTCGCACCGCCCCGGGCCGCCCGTGGCGATGCCGCGGCGCGCGCTGCGGCTGCTTCTGCGACCGCCGCCGCCGATACGCCGGAACCCGCCGAGGCCGAGGAATTGGTCTCGCTGGAAGAGGCCGATGCCGAGGAGAACACCGGCAAGGTCAAGGCCGTCGTTCCCGAATCGGAAGACGACATCGAAATCGACGAGACCATCGAAGACGATGACGACGATGATTCTACCTTCATCCCCGACGAGGAAGAAGGCGACGAGGATGTCACCGACATCATTGGCGACGTCGGCGGCGACGAAGAGACTTGAGATCGGCCCTGAACTGTGGTTCAGGGTCATGCCCGCGCGCCGCCCAAGGCGTGCGGTAAGGTAAGGGGCCATAGCTCAGCTGGGAGAGCGCTTGCATGGCATGCAAGAGGTCGGCGGTTCGATCCCGCCTGGCTCCACCACGCTTCGCCCTTCGGGCTACGCGTGGCGCAGCCACGAGGAGCCCGAAGAGCGTAGCGTGGTGCCCGGCGAAGCCTCTTGGCGAAGACGGGCTGGAGTGACCCACTAACATCACCTAGCATTCACGAAGCGGGCTACGCGTGGCGAGACAATCTCCAAGATAACCTAGCGCTCGCTCCGCCAAACGTGTGAGCACCGATGGTACGTCTACATCATCCGCAGCACCAACTTTCCCGAACAGGAATACATTGGTGCGACTTCCAATTTGAAGCGGCGGCTGCCTGAACATAACGCCGGCAAATCTGCCCACACCGCTAAATTCAAACCCTGGAAGTTGGTCTGGTAATGCGCCTTTCCAGACAAGATGAGAGCACTGGAATTCGAGAAATATCTGAAATCCCACTCCGGCCGCGCCTTCGCCAAGAAACGTCTCTGACAACGCCCTCCCTATTCCCCCAGCGCCGCGTTCAGCTTGTCGCGTAGCGCCACGAGTTCGTTCTTCATGGCGAAGAGTTCGCCGACCGAGCAGGCCGAACTCGCCAGGATCGCCTGCGGCACGGCTCTGGCCTGTTCCTTGAGTGCATGGCCCTTCGGCGTCAAGGCGATCAGCATCTGGCGTTCGTCTTCGGTGCTGCGCGTGCGCTTGACGAGGTCGGCGGCCTCCAGCCGCTTGAGCAGCGGCGTCAGCGTGCCGGAGTCGAGGAATAGCTTTTCGCCGATATCCTTGACCGGCACGCCGTCGCGTTCCCACAGCACCATCATCACGAGATATTGCGGGTAGGTCAGCCCGAGCCTGTCGAGCAAAGGCTTGTAGACCCGGTTGAAGGCGTGGGCCGTGGAATACACCGCAAAACAGATCTGATTGCCGAGCAGCGGATCGACCGTCTGTTTCCTAGCCATTTGCACCTCGCCGATCGGGGACATCCGTGGTCATCTGGGGCCGAAGCCCCGCGAAATCAATTGCATACAATTAAATCGCAGGCTTCACATTATTTTGTATTGCGCGCAATCTAATTGCGTGCAATAGAATGGACATCGAAACCGCAACGACAGGGAGACCGACATGTCCGTGAACGTACTCTACAAGACATCCGCCAAGGCAACCGGAGGCCGCGACGGCCATGCCGCCACCCTCGATGGCGCGCTCGACGTCAAACTCACCACGCCGAAGGAACTCGGTGGCGGCGGCGGCGCCGGCAACAATCCGGAGCAGCTTTTTGCCGCCGGGTATGCCGCCTGCTTCATCGGCGCGATGAAATTCGTCGCTTCCCAGGGCGGCCCGAAGGTACCTGCGGATGCATCGGTGACCTCCACGGTCGGCATCGGACCGCGCTCGGCCGGCGGCTTTGGCCTCGACATTGATCTTGCCGTCTCGCTGCCCGGCCTTCCCCGCGCCGAGGCCGAGGCGCTGGTCCAGAAAGCCCACCATGTCTGCCCCTATTCCAACGCCACCCGCGGCAATGTGGATGTGCGGCTGACCGTCGTGTAACGGCCCCGCACAAAACGGCCCGCTGGCAAAACCGGCGGGCCGTTTTCGCGCGACTTCTTTCGCGTCCAGCGCCCATGCGCGCGAAGGCATTGCCGCCACGCCCGAAGACCGCTAGCTCAGGAATTCCATTGGTCTTTTCTTGAGCGAAGGTTTTCTCCATGAGTTCAGAAGCCGCACCGGGTGCGATGACCGGCCTGCGCGTGATCGACCTGACGCGCGTGCTTGGCGGCCCCTACTGCACGCAGATCCTCGCCGACCACGGCGCCGACGTGATCAAGGTCGAACCACCGGCCGGCGACGAAGTGCGCGACTGGGGCCCTCCGTTCCACGACGAGGATGCAGCCTATTTCGTCGGCATCAACCGCAACAAGCGCGCGATCGGGCTCGACCTCGCCTCCGAGGGCGGCCGCGCCGTACTGATGAAGCTGTTGGAGGGCGCCGACGTCCTGATCGAGAATTTCAAACCGGGTACGCTCGACAAATGGGGCATCGGCAACGACGTGCTGCGCGCGAAATTCCCGAAGCTCGTGCATTGCCGGATTTCCGGCTTTGGCGGCGACGGCCCGCGCGGCGGCAATCCCGGCTATGACGCGATCATCCAGGCCATGACCGGCATGATCGCCGCCACCGGCTCGCCGCAAAGCGGCCCGATGCGGATCGGCGTTCCGCTCGTCGATATCGGCACCGGCCTTTATGCCGCGATCGGTATCCTGATGGCGCTATCGGAGCGGCAGCGATCCGGCCTCGGCCAGTTCCTCGAGACCACGCTGTATGAAACCGGCCTTGCGATCATGCATCCGCACACCGCGAATTATTTCATGCATGGCAAGCCGCCGAATCTGACCGGCAACGAGCATCCCAACCTCGTGCCTTATGCGATCTTTCCGACCCGGACCGGCAACATCTTCATCGGCGTCGGCAATGACGGCACCTTCCGCAAACTCGCGAAGGAAATCGGCAAGGGGGAACTCGGCACCGATCCACGCTTTGCCCGCAACAAGGATCGCATCGCCAACCGCGACGCGCTGCGTGAAGAACTGGCCGCGGTATTTTCCCAGCACGACGCCGAGCCGCTTTGCAATCGCCTGCTGGCAGCAGGGCTGCCGGCCGGTCCGGTGCAGTCGATCGACCAGGCGCTGACCAACGCTCACACGCTTCACCGCGGCGACGTCATCGAGAAGGATTGGTACAAGGGCGTCGCCTCCCCGATCCGGCTGGAGCGGACCAAGCCCAGCCTGCGCCGGACCCCGCCGAAATTCAGCCAGCACACCGCCGAGGTGCTGGGCGAGTTCGGCTATTCCAAAAGCGAGATCGAGGCGCTGGTCGCCAATGGCGCCGTCTGCGGCTCGACGCGAAAGCGCTGATGTTTCGTGCCTCGGATGCCAAAAGCGCGGTCACGCGCGTCTTCGACGCGCTATGGCAGCGCGCCGCCCTTGCGGCGTGGTGCGCTTGCTGATCCGGGGCCCCGCACGGCATCTGTGGCGGTCCCGGCTCTGCGGAGCAGCGTAAGCACGCTGCACCGCGTCCGGGACACGAGACATCGGCCTCCGCCTATTTGACGGCTTCCCTACCGGGCCGCTTCCCCAATACCATGCTTTCGCTTATACGGTCATTTGCACGTCATCCGGCGCTGTTAACGCGCGAAACGAAGATGGCGACCCCAACCCGGAGGATTTAGATGGTATTTCGACAAATCGGCGTAGCGGCAACCGTGACTGTTGCGCTTGCGCTCGCAACGCCTGCCTACGCTGTGACCGAAATCCAGTGGTGGCACGCCATGACCGGCGGCAACAACGACATCGTCAACAAGCTTGCCGACGATTTCAACGCCAGCCAGTCCGACTACAAGGTCGTCCCCACCTTCAAGGGCAGCTACCCCGACACCATGAACGCCGGCATCGCCGCGTTCCGCGCCGGCACTGCGCCGCACATCATTCAGGTGTTCGAGGTCGGCACCGCGACCATGATGAGTGCCACCGGCGCCATCAAGCCGGTCTACCAGCTGATGAAGGATGCCGGCGAACCGTTCGATCCCAAGGCCTATCTGCCGGCGATCACCGGTTACTACTCGACCTCCAAGGGCGACATGCTGTCGTTCCCCTTCAATTCCTCCTCGACGGTGATGTGGATCAACAAGGATGAACTGAAGAAGGCCGGCGTCACCGAAATCCCGAAGACCTGGCCGGAAGTGTTCGACGCCGCCAAGAAATTGAAGGCCGCCGGACATGCGACCTGCGGCTTCTCCAACGCCTGGGCGAGCTGGGTGAATATCGAGCAGTTCTCCGCCTGGCATAACGTGCCGATCGGAACCAAGGCCAACGGCCTCGATGGTTTCGATACTGTCCTGACCTTTAATTCGCCGCTGCACGTCAAGCATTTGCAGAACCTGATCGACCTGCAGAAGGACAAGACTTACGACTACTCCGGTCGCGACAATAAGAGCGAAGCCCGCTTTGCTTCGGGCGAATGCGCGATCTTCCTGACCTCGTCGGGTTATTACGCCACCGCCAAGAGTACCGCGAAGTTCGACTTCACCTCGACACCGATGCCCTATTATCCCGATGTTGCGGGCGCACCGCAGAACTCGATCATCGGCGGCGCATCGCTGTGGGTGATGGGCGGCAAGAAGCCGGAGGAATACAAGGGCGTCGCCAAGTTCTTCACCTTCCTGTCCGACACCAATCGTCAAGCCAAGCTGCACCAGGAATCCGGCTACCTGCCGATCACCAGGGCGGCCTATGAAAAGACCATCAAGGATGGCTTCTACGACAAGAACCCGACGTTGCAGACGCCGCTGAAGGAACTCACCAACAAGGAGCCGACCGAGAATTCGCGCGGCCTGCGCTTCGGCAACATGGTGCAGATGCGCGACGTCTGGGCCGAGCAGATCGAGGCGGCCCTCGCCGGACAAAAAACCGCGCAGCAGGCGCTTGACGAGGCCGTCGCCAAAGGCAACGCGATGTTGCGAACGTTCGAAAAGACGGCAAAGTAGCTGTCGCGTCATTGCAAGCGGAGCGAAGCAATCCATCTTACCCCTAGCGGATAGGTGGATTGCTTCGTCGCTTCGCTACTCGCAATGACGAAGGCATTACGGAAAATGGCTTTTGGTACTGAATGGAAAAGTCGGTCGTCTTCAACAACAAGCTGCTTCCCTATTTGCTGCTCGTGCCGCAGCTCATCATCACATTCGTATTCTTCTACTGGCCGGCGAGTCAGGCGGTCTGGCAATCCTTCCTGCGCGAGGACGCGTTCGGATTGAATTCCGAATTTGTCGGGCTGGAAAATTACCTGAGCCTGTTCGCCGATCCCGGCTATTACAAATCGATGCTGACGACGCTGGTATTCTCTTCGCTGGTCGCAGCGCTGTCGCTTTCGATTGCGTTGCTGTTCGCCACCCAGGCCGACAAGAACCTGAAAGCCGCCGGCACCTACAAGACGCTGATGATCTGGCCCTATGCGGTGGCGCCTGCGGTCGCGGGCGTGCTGTGGATATTCATGTTCCATCCGACGTTGGGGACGCTGGCGCGGCCGCTGCGCTGGATGGATTTCGAGTGGAATCCGTTGTTGAACGGCACCCACGCCATGATCCTGGTGGTGATGGCCGCTGTCTGGAAACAGATTTCCTACAATTTCCTGTTCTTCCTGGCGGGTCTGCAATCGATCCCCAAAAGCGTGCTGGAAGCCGGCGCGATCGACGGCGCCGGCCCGATGCGGCGGTTCTGGACCATCACCTTCCCGCTGCTGTCGCCGACCACATTCTTCCTGCTTGTGGTCAACGTCGTCTACGTCTTCTTCGACACCTTCGGCATCATCGATGCCGTGACCGGCGGCGGCCCGGCCGGCGCCACCACCACAATGGTTTACAAGGTGTTTGCCGACGGCCGGCTCGGCGGCGACCTTGGCGGCTCGGCGGCGCAGTCGGTGGTGCTGATGGTGATCGTGATCGCGCTGACCGCGGTCCAGTTCAAATATGTCGAGCGCAAGGTGCAGTACTGATGGTCGAGCACCGCCCCTGGAATGACATCATCGCCTACGCGATCCTGACACTCGGCGTCTTCATCGTCGCCTTTCCGGTCTATCTGGCGTTGATCGCCTCCACCCATGATGCGGCAACCGTGGTCGGCGGCAACATGCCGCTGACGCCGGGCAGCCACATGCTCGAAAATTACTACCGCGCCATATTCGTCGGTGGCGCGCGCGCCAGCCGCGAGCCGGTCGGACACCTGCTGATCAACTCCTTTATCTCGGCGACCGGCATTGCGGTCGGCAAGATCTTCATCTCGATCCTGTCGGCCTACGCAGTGGTGTATTTCCGCTTTCCGTTCCGCAAGACCGCGTTCTGGATCATTTTCGTGACGCTGATGCTGCCGGTCGAGGTGCGCATCTATCCGACGTACAAGGTGGTCGCCGATCTGCACATGCTCGACACCTATGCCGGGCTGATCATGCCGTTGATCGCCTCGGCAACCGGGACACTCCTGTTCCGTCAGTTCTTCATGACGATCCCGGAGGAGCTGCTGGAGGCGTCGCGCATCGACGGCGCCGGTCCATTCCGATTCTTTTGGGATACGCTGCTGCCGCTGTCGGTCACGACCATCGCCGCGCTGTTCGTGATCCAGTTCATCTATGGCTGGAACCAGTATCTGTGGCCGCTTCTGGTCACTACGCAGGATTCGATGCAGACCATCGTCACCGGCATCAAGAAAATGCTGTACACGACCGACGAACTGGCGGAATGGCAGCTCGCGATGGCGACCGCGATCCTCGCGATGCTGCCGCCGGTTGCGGTGGTGGTGTTCATGCAGCGCTTGTTCGTGCGCGGGCTGGTCGAGACGGAGAAGTGAAGATGGCGAATGGCGAATGGCGAGTAGCGAGTGGGGTTCGCCTGCCCTCACCTTCCTTTATTCGCCACCCGCCATTCGCTATTCGCCGGTGCAACCATGGCTAACGTAACGCTGCGCAACGTTCGCAAGACCTATGCCGGTGGCTTTGAGGCCATCAAGGGCATCGATTTCGACGTCGCCGACGGCCAGTTCTGCGTGCTGGTCGGCCCGTCCGGCTGCGGCAAGTCCACGCTGCTGCGCATGGTGGCGGGGCTGGAGACGATATCGAGCGGCGAGATCGATATCGGCGGCCGCATCGTCAACCAGGTCGAGCCGGCCGAACGCGACATCGCGATGGTGTTCCAGAACTATGCGCTCTACCCGCATATGAGCGTGTACAACAACATGGCCTATGGCCTGCGCAACCGCGGCATGGCCGAGCCCGAGATCAAGGCTCGCGTCGAGGAAGCGGCGCGCATCCTCGAACTCGGCGCCATGCTCGAGCGCAAGCCGCGGCAATTGTCGGGCGGCCAGCGCCAGCGCGTGGCGATGGGGCGCGCGATCGTGCGGCAGCCGAAAGTGTTTCTGTTCGACGAACCGCTTTCGAACCTAGATGCCAAGCTGCGCATCGCCATGCGCGTCGAAATCCGCAAACTGCAGCGCAGGCTCAGCACCACCTCGATCTACGTCACCCACGATCAGCTCGAGGCGATGACGCTCGCCGACATCCTGGTGGTGATGAATGGCGGTCAGGTCGAACAGATCGGCAATCCGCTCGAGATCTATCAGAAGCCCGCGACCACCTTCGTCGCCTCCTTCATCGGCGCGCCGCCGATGAACCTGATGCCGCTGCGCTCCGATGAACTCAAGTCGCAATTGGCCGGCGACAGCCGCGCCAATGAGGCCGGTATTTTGGGAATCCGCCCCGAGGATTTTGTGATCTCGAGCGAGACCATGGCCGGCAGCGTCGCGCTTGGCTTGACCGTCGAGGCGATCGAGCGCGTAGGCGCCGAAACCTTCATCTACGGCACCCGGCAGCAGGAAGCGCAGGGCGTCGCCGCCAACCCCGGCGAACTGCCACCCGGCGAGGTGATCGTGCGGATTCCCGGCGCCATCGGGCCTGCCATCGGCGAGCGCATCAGGGCGGTGGCGCCGTGCGACAAGCTGCATCTATTTACCGCCGACGGCCGTCAGCGCGTAGGCTCCTGAACCGGCGGATTCGAGGGAAAATCGGCCGCCGCGGCGGATTTACGCAGCTTCCTGAGGTGCTTGAACCCACCCTGAATCACTCCCATATTGTTCCTAGCCGGGCGGCAAATCCGCCGACCGGTCGCATGGGGTGCCGCAAGGGCCCCTCAAAGTCGCTTCGAGAGGACTTTGTAATGTCTCGTGTTCCTTCGTTATCCAGTCCGTTCCTGCTTGGGTTCGACGAAATCGAGCGTGCGCTCGATCGCGTCGTCAAAGGCGCCGACGGCTATCCTCCCTACAACATCGAGCGCTGCGACCGCAGCAATGGGCAGCCCGAGCGGTTGCGCATCACGCTAGCCGTGGCCGGGTTTACCCGTGATCAACTCGATGTAACTATTGAGGAAAACCAGCTCGTGATCCGGGGCCGCCAGCACGACGACAAGGCCCGGCAATACATCCATCGCGGCATCGCCGCGCGCCACTTCCAGCGCACCTTCGTGCTGGCGGAGGGGATGCAGGTGTTGGGCGCGGATCTGAAAAACGGGCTGTTGTCGATCGATCTGGCTAGGCCGGAACCTGAAAGGGTCGTTAAGACAATTGCTATCAATGAACACGAATAATGGAACGAGGAGCGGACTCGACCGCTTAGTCTCATAGAGGAGTCGAGACCATGAGTGATGTGAGTGTGACGTTCGAGCCTGAAAAGGTTTCGCTCGAGGCGTTGGCCCATCTTGGCGAGGGCCATATCGCCTATGTAAAGCAAGTCCGTTCCGAGGACGTGCCGGGACTGTTTCCGCAGGCGCCGAAGATCGCGCCGGGCCTGAAACTGTTCGCCCTGCATGCCGCCGACGGCACCCCGATCATGCTGACCGACAGCCGCGAGGCAGCGGTCGCCAATGCATGGAGCAACGAACTGCAGGCTGTCAGCGTGCACTGACGCCGGCTTGAGAGCGCTCGCCTAGCGCCGCGCACTGAATTCGCAATACGCGGGCAGTCCTCCGTTGGAGGCGGCCCGCGTATTTTTTTTAACCGGGCCTCGCTTGCCAACATTCCCTGTCCGCCTTAGAATCTGGTCACGGTGACCAGTTGACCGGACCTGATCTCATGGCAATCACAGGAAAAAACGTTTCAGCGAAGAGATCCCGTTCGGGGCGATGGCGGCTGCAGGATGCGAAGGCCCGCTTTAGTGAAGTCGTGCGGGACGCCCAGCAGCGTGGTCCACAGCGCGTTACCCTGCATGGAAAAGATGCTGTCGTCATCGTGGGCGCTGACGAATTCGATCGCCTTCAACGCCCCGTAAGCGGTCGTGATATTGTCGAGGCTCTTGCCGCCTCACCGCTCGCGGAAGTGAACTTCGAACGTCTCACAATCAAATCCCAGGTTCGGGATATCGACCTGTGAGAGGATGGCTGCTCGACACCAACGTCGTTTCCGAACTGCGCAAACCCAAACCCAGTTCCAAAGTCACTGGTTTCATTGCTGCTCAGCCAGGCGAGGCGTTGTTCATTACTGACGTCACGCTGGCGGAAATAAGCTATGGTATCGAACAGCTCGGCGACGCCGCCCGCCGCACCGACCTTCGTCTTTGGCTGGAACGAAATCTTCGCCCGCTGTTTGCCGGGCGCGTTCTTGCGATCACGGAAGACGTGATCGTCCGATGGAAGACGATGGTGGTTGAGGGCCGAAAGCGCGGTCACACGTTCGGTCAGCCCGATCTGTTCATTGCGGCCATTGCTGCGCTGCAGGACCTAGTCGTGGTGAGCCGCGACATCAGGGAATTTGTCGAGGCAAATGTCTTAGTTTTCGATCCATGGGCGAGCGTGCTCCATGTAAGCGGCAGAAATTCAACGCTGAAGGCTCCGGCGACGGTTGAGGCCGTTACTAAGGCCATTTCGATGAGTTGAGTAAGCCTGGCTGCAAGAGGCGTGTTTTTTTGGCGTCTACCGTTTTTCGCAAATCGAATTTGCGGCGACTTTTTGTAGCGCCGCCGAACAGACCTCAGAGCCGACAAGAATGAGCCGATAGTCCGCAAGTCGAAATGACCGAGCGGTGCCGTAAGTTTGTTGGCAGCCGCCGCTATTTGATTTGTCGAAGTCGGCAGCGCGAGCGTGTATGACGGCAGCCGAACGGTGCGATATTTGTCGAAGTCGCTTTAGGCCGCACTCGCCGGCGGCAGCGCGAGCACCGAGTAGATCGCTTGCGCATCGCGGGAGGCGCGCAGTTTCTTGGCGACGTCCTGGTCGCGCAACAGACGGGCTATACGCGCCAGCGCCTTCAGATGGTCGGCGCCGGCGCCTTCCGGGGCCAGCAGCAGGAACACAAGGTCGACCGGCTGGCCATCCATCGCCTCGAAATCGATCGGGCGTTCGAGACGGGCAAAGAACCCGAACAGCTTTTCAAGCTTGGGCAGCTTGCCGTGCGGAATGGCGACGCCGTAGCCGACGGCCGTGGTCCCCAGCTTCTCGCGCTGCAACAGCACCTCGAAAATCGAGCGTTCGTTCTGCCCGGTCAAGGTCGCCGCACGCGCCGCCAGCTCCTGCAGCGCCTGCTTCTTGCTGATGACCTTCAATGCCGGGAGTATCGCCTCGGGTGCGACCAGATCGGTAATCGTCATGGGGCGTTCCGAGGTGAATTAAGCCGTCTGGGTGCGAGATAGGTTCTAGAAACGGGGCGTCAAGAAGGTGAGACAGGAGGAGGGCTTAGGCCCTGGTCCCGATTTGTCGGCTTCTACTCCAACGCATGACCGGTGCCAACTCCCACGGGCCAGTTCCCGCGCCTTATCCTTAAAGGGCGGCGGACCATAGGAAGGGGCGTAGTGGGCGTCAATGCTACCTGGCATATAAGTCAGGGGGTAACCGACGGGGGGTCGACCCATCCGACATTGCCGTCGGCGCGCCGGTAAATGATGTTCACCCGGCCGCTACTGCCGTGCTGAAACACGATGCAGGCGGCTCCGGTCAAATCCAACTCCATGACCGCCTCGCTCACCGACAACCGTTTCAGCGACGTGGTCGCCTCGGCGATGATGACGGGGCTGTAGGCGGTAACTTCGTCGTCACCTTCGGCCGGCGCTTCGATCACATAGCTCGGGGCGTCGAGCGTCGGCGCATCCATCTCCGCCAGCGCCGCCGACGCCGCATAGGCCTTGCGCGCCGAGCGGTCCTTCAGCCGGCTCTTGTACCGCCGCAGCCGCTTCTCGATCATGATCAACGCCTGGTCGGCGCTGGCATAGGCGTCGGTGGCGTTCGAATCGGCCTCCAGCGTGATGCCCGAATCGAGGTGCAGCGCGCAGTCGGTGCGAAAGCCGAAGCCGTCCTTGCTCAGCGTGATGTGGCCGGAATAATTCCCGTCGAAATATTTTCTCAAGACCTCATCGGTTCGCTCGCTGACGCGCGAACGAAGCGCTTCGCCGACGCTGATGCTTTTCCCGGAGATTCGAAGGGTCATTTGAGCCTCGCTTGATGCCTCGACCACTCTGGCGGGAGACTGACACTATCGCGATTTGACACGAACGCAATCAGGCCGGCGCCGTATCGCGGGAGCGGTCGGAGGAAGTGGCAGGAGCGGAGAGCGCGTTACCGAGCATACTCTGTTTGTCACGGCGGCGTTGCACCGACGATGGAATGCGCATCGCTTCGCGGTACTTGGCGACGGTGCGGCGGGCAATATCAATGCCCGACTCGCGCAATCGTTCCACGATGGTGTCATCGGAGAGGATCGCGGCCGGGGCTTCGGCGTCGATCAGCTGTTTGATATGGTGGCGGACGGCCTCCGCCGAATGGGCTTCGCCGCCGTCGGCCGACGCGATCGAGGCGGTGAAGAAATACTTTAGTTCAAAGCTGCCGCGGTTTGTCGCCATGTATTTGTTGGCGGTAACCCGTGACACCGTCGATTCGTGCATCTGGATCGCGTCTGCCACCGCCTTGAGGTTGAGCGGCCGCAGATGGGCGACACCATGGGTGAAGAAGCCGTCCTGCTGGCGCACGATTTCGGTCGCGACCTTCAGAATCGTGCGGGCGCGCTGATCGAGCGCGCGGACCAGCCATGTCGCGTTCTGCAGGCAATCGGTGAAATAGGATTTATCACCGTCCTTGCGGATCGTCTTCGACAACTCGGTGTAATAGGTCTGGTTGACCAGGACGCGCGGCAAGGTGTCGCTGTTGAGCTCGACATGCCAGCCACCGTCAGGTCCCGGCCGCACATAGACGTCCGGCACCATGGTCTGGGTACGCGCCGAGCCGAACTTCAGGCCGGGCTTCGGATCGAGCCGGCGGATCTCGCCGATCATATCGGTGATGTCATCGTCGTCGACGCCGCACAATTTGCGCAAGCTGGCAACGTCGCGTTTGGCCAGGAGATCGAGATGCTCGACCAGCGCCTGCATCGCCGGGTCATAGCGATTGAGTTCGCGGAGCTGGATCGCGAGGCACTCGCTCAAGCTTCGCGCGCAAACGCCGGGCGGATCGAATTTCTGCAACACCGCGAGCACCGCATCGACATCAGCTTGCGACGCGCCGAGCCGCTCGGCGGCCTGACCCAAATCCTGCGGCAAGTACCCGGCGTCGTCGACCAGATCGATCAAATACTGGCCGATCATGCGCTGCGCGGGCCCGCTGAACGCCACTGCCAACTGCTCGGCGAGGTGTCCGCCGAGGGTCACCTCGGCGGCGACGAAGGCCTCCAGGTTATAATCGTCGTCATTCGACGCCCCGCCGCCCCACTCGGTGTAGGCGGTTGGCGCGGCATCCTGCGCCACCCGGGCCGCCGCTTCGGCGGGCTCCTCGGAAAATACGTTGTCGAGGCCGGTATCCAGCGTCTGCTCGATTTCGGTACGGGTGCCGAGATCGCGGTTCAGCCAGTCTTCCTGGCCGGGTTCGAATTGTCCGGGCTCAGAACCATCGCCGGCGGAACCGGCGACCATATCAGCCGGCTCAGCGCCGCTTTCGTCGTCAAAACGGCCCGATTCGCCGGTATCGGGGAATTCGGTGCGTTCCGGGGCGGGTTCCCCGGCAACGGGGGCTTCGGGGCCGTCGCTGGCCCGCTCCAGCAGCGGATTCCGCTCCAATTCCTCTTCGACAAAGGCCGAAAGGTCGAGATTCGACAGTTGCAGCAGCTTGATCGCCTGCATCAGCTGCGGCGTCATAACCAGCGACTGCGACTGGCGGAATTCTAGTCTCTGCGTCAGAGCCATGAAGGCGAGAACCGATCCAGTGAAAGTTGGTCCGATTCTTGCTTATCCTAGTCCAAAGCCGATGTACACGGCTTGACGCCCGCCATATTCCGGCTAGAGGCGGAATTCCTCGCCTAGGTAAAGGCGGCGTACATCCGGATCGTTAACAATCTCGTCCGGGCTGCCCTCGGTCAAAATCTCCCCGGCATAGACGATATAGGCGCGGTCGGTCAGGCCGAGCGTTTCGCGCACATTGTGGTCGGTGATCAGGACGCCGATGCCGCGATTGGTAAGATGGCGGACCAGGTCCTGAATGTCGCCGACCGCGATCGGATCGATGCCGGCGAAGGGTTCGTCGAGCAGCATGTAATTCGGCCGCGTCGCCAGCGCGCGCGCGATCTCGACACGGCGACGCTCACCGCCCGACAGCGCGATCGACGGTGTTTTACGCAGTCGCGTGATGTTGAACTCATCGAGCAGCGAATTGAGCTCGGCCTCGCGCTTCTTCCTGGAGGGTTCGACGACCTCGAGCACCGCGCGGATATTCTGCTCGACGGTAAGGCCGCGGAAGATCGAGGCTTCCTGCGGCAGATAGCCGATACCAAGCCGCGCGCGCTGATACATCGGCAGCTTCGTCACATCATGGCCGTCGAGCTCGATGGCGCCGCGATCGGCCTTGATCAGCCCGGTGATCATGTAGAACACGGTGGTCTTGCCGGCGCCGTTGGGGCCGAGCAAACCCACCGCTTCGCCGCGGCGAACATAGATGCTGACGCCGCGCACGACCTGGCGGGTGCCGAAACTCTTTTCCACGCTATGCACAGCCAGATAGCCCGGCCGCTTGATCAGGCGCGGGGCCGTGGCGCCGTTGGTCCTGGGAGCCTCGGTCAGCGGACGCGGCCTTTCCTGTCGCGGCGGTTCGGCGGCCGGCTGCGGCAGTTCCAGCCCGGGCAGCGGCGCAGTACGCGCGATTGCGGGCGCATCGCGCACCGGGTTCGTCAGCATGTCGCCGAAGGAATCGCCAAGGGCTGTGATGTCGTCGCGCGAACGCGCAAATCCTGCCGGACCGCGTTTTGCGGGGCGTCGACGGAACATGCCCAGTAAATCCACCATCCCGCTTCGCTTCAGCCTTTCACGGTAGTCCCGCGACACACCTGCCGGCGAGTAGATCCGCCTGCGAAGCATGAATGAATGGATGTTGCCTGCCCAGCGAAACACCCCGCCGCGCCCAGCCCCGTAGATACAGGCTCGGGCCCCGTGCTTCAACCATAGGGACCTTAAATAATCATCAAGGCTTTGATTGTTCTTACTTTTTCCCCGGAAGCGGCAAGGGGAGTCCCGGTTTCGGGGGGCCCGCGGGAGCACCCGGCACCGCGGCGCAGCCCTTGTCCGACTGATCGAACAGGCCCTGAACCCGTCCGCTGTCCGATTCCACCCGCGACACGCCGGTCGTCATGTCCACCAGCAAGCGGTCGCCGCGCAGCACGTTCTTGCATTGGGTCAGCACCACGCCGCCGGTCATGGTGATGAGATTGGACTTGGTGTCGAAGATCGCCGTCTCGCCGGTGACGACCTGGTCCTTTTGGGTGACGACGACGCTGCCCTTGGCTTCCAGCCGGCGGATATTCGAACTGCCGCCAGGCCCCGGGGCCGCCGCCGGCAGCGCCGCGGAGGGCGCCGGTTGTGCCTTCGTGCCCTTTTGGGGTGCCGGTGCCGGCGCAGCCGGTGCTGCGGCGGATTCATAGAACACCACCAGTATTTTCGACGTCATGGTGGTGTCGCCCTGCACGACCTTCACATTGCCGGTGAAGGTGGCTTCCTTTTTCTTGTCGCGCATCTCGAGCGACGCCGCTTCGATCTGGATTGGCTGGTCGCG
>Ga0310811_10005308_pt1 | contig 16285 bp, 15 predicted proteins | sample YCmetagenome_FD_207642 | JGI IMG/M metagenome (GOLD analysis project Ga0310811, IMG submission 207642) | Soil microbial communities from experimental microcosm in Duke University, North Carolina, United States - YC | ecosystem: Engineered > Artificial ecosystem > Soil microcosm > Unclassified ...
ATTCAGCGGGTGGATCGATGAGCAGGGTCGGGTGGTCGCTACGTCGCAGCTCGGCTTCGACCTTCGACGGCTGCCGTACGAGGTGGCATTCGAGAACTGGCGAAACGATCCGAGCCGCCTGGCGATCACCGACGATCGCGACATTCTCGAGACGACGGTGATTGCGGCGAACAAGCGCCTGGCGAAACGCGTCGATGCGCTGCGCGTCCGGCTTACCGGTGTCGCGCTAGGCGGATTCGACTTGAGCGGCGGACGCCAACGACTTGTTGCCGACACACTGGCGATTGATCCAGTTCCCGATTCTGCTCTCGCCGCCGAAGTACGCATCCCCTACCGAGAGCGCGACCAGGCAAACGTGGCGCCCGAGCCGCTGATTCAGAGCAACAATCCGCAAATCGTCCAACTCGCCCAGCGAATCCGCGCCGGCGAGCGGGATCCGGAGATCGTGGCCCGGCGAATCAACCAGTGGGTGCACGACTCGATCACCGCCCGAATCACCTTTGGAGTGCCAAGCGCACTTCAGGTCTTGAAGTCGCGGACAGGCGATTGCAACGAGCACACGCAGCTGTTCGTGGCGTTGGCACGGGCCATTGGCATGCCAACCCGCATTGCAGCGGGTTTAGCGTACGTCGATGGCAAGTTTTATTACCACGCCTGGCCAGAAATTTTGCTCAAGGATTGGGTCCCGGTCGATCCAACATTCGGACAATTTCCCGCTGACGCAGCGCACCTCCGGTTCGTCATAGGTGGACTAGCGCGTCAAACCGAATTGCTTCGACTCATGGGCAACTTGAAGATCGACGTCATCAGCGTGAACGGAGGCCACGCCTCCAGCGGCCCGCGTGGCCGCGAGTGATAAAGCTCACAAACGTCACCAAGCGGTACGGCGGCTTCACCGCCGTCAACGGAATCGACCTCGAAGTACCGAAAGGAGAGTTGTTCGGTTTTCTCGGCCCAAACGGCGCCGGGAAGACGACGACCCTTCGCATGATCGCCGGCATCCTCCGGCCGACGAGCGGCTCGATCCACATAGGCGGCATCGATCTGATCAAGAATCCGATCGTCGCGAAGAACCGACTCGGGTTCGTTCCTGATCGCCCCTTCATCTATGAGAAGCTCACCGGATCGGAGTTCCTCCGATTCGTCGCGGGTCTCTACGACCAGGAAGGGCCGAAGGTCGAGCATCGCGCCCGCGAGCTGCTGGCGTTGTTCGATCTCGAGGACAAGCGCGACGAGCTCGTGGGCAGTTACAGCCACGGCATGCGCCAGAAGCTGATCATCTCGAGCGCGTTCGTTCACAGGCCCGAGGTCATCGTCGTCGACGAACCGATGGTCGGTCTCGACCCCAAGGCGGCGCGCATCATCAAAGACCTGTTCCGCGAATATACCCGTCGTGGCAACACGGTCATGATGTCGACGCACACCCTCGAGGTGGCGGAGGGCATGTGCGACCGTGTCGCGATCATGCAGGGCGGCGTCCTGCGCGCGTGTGGCACGATGGACGAGCTGCGCGCGAGCGCAGAGTCGGGCACGATGGGACTGGAGCAGATCTTCCTGCGACTCACCGGCGAGAACGCCGCACGCACGCTCGTCGATGTCCTCGATGCATGACGCCGAGGCGTTGAGCGGCGCTCAGGTCGAGCGTCGTGGCGGAACCGACGGCCGAGCAAAGTACAACTCGAGCCATCGCGCGCCCGCGGTCGTGCTGCCCAATCCGTCGACGGCGCATCTGCTTCTGCCGAAGTGGCTCTCGGCACGTGCGCACACCGCGACGGGCGAACGCGGAACGAAGGTGCGACTCGCCTTCCTCGCGCTGTTCGGCCTCGGTTTCTGGGCGTTCATCTTCGTGTTGCTTTGCCGGCTCCTGCGCTTCTTCCGCGACGTTCAGGAGATCGGACCGCTCCTCGCGGGCAAGCTGCTCGCGCTGATCCTGGTCGGATTCTTTTCGATCCTGCTGCTGTCGAACGTGATCACGGCGTTATCGAGCTTCTTCCTGGCTCGCGATCTGGACTTGCTCGTCTCGGCGCCGGTCGATTGGTTCACGCTGTACCTGGCGAAGCTGTTCGAGACGCTCGTCCACTCGAGTTGGATGGTCGTGCTGATGGCCGTACCGATGTTCGCAGCGTACGGCGTCATCTTCGAGGGAGGGCCGCTCTATCCGCTCGTGGTGCTCACGGCGTTCCTCCCATTTCTGCTGATACCTACAGTCATCGGTAGCGCGGTCACGCTGCTGCTGGTGAATTTGTTTCCCGCACGGCGCACGCGAGACATTCTCAGCGTGATGTCGGTCCTCGCGGCGGGCGGCATCGTCATTCTTTTCCGCATGGTTCGCCCCGAGCGGCTCATGCGCCCCGAGGGATTCCGGTCGCTCGTCGACTTCATCACGATTCTCAAAGGGCCGACGTCGCCGCTCATGCCGAGCGACTGGGCACAGCACGCCATCATGTCGTGGCTCCGCGGCCGGCCCGATGCGCTTCCATACTACCTCCTCTGGTCGACGGCCGCGGCGGGATTGGTTCTGGGCGCCGCGCTCCATCGCTGGATGTACACGCCCGGATTCAGCAAGGCCCAGGAGACGGGGCAAGACCACGCGCGAACGGGAGTACTAGGCCGGTTGGGCGAGCGATTGCTGTCGCCCTTCGGTGTCGTGCGGCGCGAGCTCGTCCTGAAGGAGATTCGACTGTTCTTCCGCGACACCACGCAATGGTCGCAGCTCATCCTGCTCGCCGTGCTCGTGATGGTGTACGTGTTCAACATCAAATTCCTGCCGCTGCACGGCGTGGGAATGACGTTCTTTCTCATCAACGTCGTGCCCTTTCTGAATCTCGTGCTCGCGGGCTTCGTGCTGGCCTCGATTGCGGCGCGGTTCATTTTTCCGGGCGTCAGCCTCGAGGGTCGAACGCTCTGGCTTCTGCGTTCGAGCCCGATGTCGATGCGCCAGCTGCTCTGGTCGAAATTCTGGGTCGGCGCACTGCCGCTGCTGCTTCTCGCCGTCGCGATCATCGGCGTGACCGACTATCTGCTCGAGGTCAGCGAGTTCATGATGCTCGTGTCGGTATTCACGATCGTGCTCATGACGCTGGCCGTGTCCGGCCTGGCGATCGGATTCGGGACGCTGTTCCCGCAGTTCGAGACGGAGAACGCCGCGCAGATTCCGACCTCGTTCGGCGGCCTGGTCTTCATGATGACCTCCGTGGCGCTGATCGGCCTTGTGGTCATGCTGGAAGCCCGCCCCGTGTACAACTACCTGTCGAATCAGGCGTACGGTACGCCGAGCGACCCGCTGTCCATGGTGCTCGGCTTTGGCGGAGCGGTCGTCGTCTGCGGTGCCGCCACGCTCGTCCCGATCGCCGTCGCCCTGCGCCGCCTCGAGCAGTAGTCAAGCGGAAGTGGAGGGTTGAGTGGGGCTTGGAACGCCTCGCTTAACCCTTTCTGGCGCCCCTTTCCGACAGGTGTGACGCGGTCCGGAATGCCAGGGTCGTTCATTCCAGATTCCTGACTGGATTCAGGAATCCGTCACTCGACAGGACACTCGTCCTCGGTCGACCAGGACGAGTTGAAATGAACCCCCCTCCGGAGGAAGTTTCCATGAAGCGTATCACATTTGTTGCCGCGGCCGCGATGATGTTCGCGGGCGCCACGCTCCACGCCCAGGCCACCAAGGACACGACCAAGAAGGCCGCTGCGAAGCCGGCTGCCGCCGCCGCGAAGTCTGAAGCGAAGCCCGCTGGCGAAGTGAAGCCGGCTGCTGCTCCGGCCGCTGCGGCCGCTGCCCCGGCCGACACCAGCAAGAAGAAGGCGTCGGCGAAGAAGTCCAGCAAGAAGTCGGCTGCGAAGTCGGCGACGGCGAAGCCGGCTGCGAAGAAGGATTCGACCGCGAAGAAGCCGTAATCAGGCTGCTAGTCGGTTCCCGCAGTTCACGCAGTACCGCGCGTCAAGCGCGTCGACAGGTGCGCCGCAACCGGCGCACCTGTCGCGTAAGTACCGTCCGCAGTTCGAGCAGAACGCCGCATCCGGTTCCGGACGCGGACCGCATGACGGACAGGATGCGTGCTCGCGCCGATAGGCGCGAACCGCCGCCTCGATCTCGTCATCCAGGGATCCCGCAGGTTCTGTCCCGCCCGCCCGCGCGCTCCCGCTTTCCTCGCGCCGCATCGCGTAGATCGCTTCCTGCGTGTAGCGCGTTTTGAGCTCGGCGTAGTCCGCGTCGGACAGCTTTCCAGTTTCCCGATCGAACTCGATCTCTCGAAGGGCGGCGACGGCTTCGTCGCGCGTTGAGACCTGAGCGAGCGGTGCTGAGCGACGCTCCGGCTTCGTCACGCCGAAGAAAATTGGATAGAGAACGAACGCCAGCGCCCCGACGGCGAGCAGCGTGCCGATCACGAGCGCAGTAATCACTCGCGGTCTTCTCCCTTGATCGCCGCGTCGAGCCGTGCCAGCTCGTCCGGGGTCGCGTCGATTTGGCTGACGATGGGCCGAGCGGTGGGCTTCGCGACTGTGCGCGCGCCCGCACCCGACCATCGGCGCATGAGCATGAACACAGCGACGCCACCCGCGATCACAGCGGCTCCCGGCGCGAACCACGCGACGAGATTGAACCCGGATTTGTTCGGCGCCATCAGCGCGCGTTCGCCATAGGTGCTCACGAACGCGTCGATGATCTCCTGCGCGTTGTAGCCGCCCTCAACGAGCGCCATCACGTCGCGGTGCATCGCGGGCGACACCTGGCAACTGAAGTCGGTCGTCCGGCACGTGAAGACGTCGAGCGTGCATCCGCACTGGCAGTGCAGATGATGCTCGAGCTCATCGCGTTGCGCCTGGTTGAGCACAGGCGTCGCGCCGGGCTTGGGCGGCCGGCGAACGGGAATGGCCGCCGACTGATCCATCGCGAACAGGTTGTTCGTGTCGCGAACGATGCTCGAGTCGTGCATCGCACCGCGCTGCTGCCCGTGTGCGCGCCGCGCGCCCACCAGCGCCGCGGCCGACAGCGCGGCGGCGCGGCCAAGAAACTCACGACGCGTCGTCATACTGCCCCAGCTAGCTCGGCGGATTTGGCCTTTGGAGACATCACCGCGGCATATCCGGCAGCCGGGCGACGGCGTTCCGCCTGGGGCCACATGACGATCAAACCGCCGATCATCATCAGGAAGCCGCCGATCCACACCCAGACGACCAGAGGATTGAACGTCACGCGAAGCTCGGCCGTGTCGCGATCGCGCAGGCCCGCGAGCACGACGTACGTGTCGAGCTTGCCCGTATAGTGGATGCCAACCTCGGTAATCGGCTGGAAGAGCTGGTTGCCCTGCGAGTCGAGGTAGCGACGCTTCTCGCTCGAGATGATGCCCATGCGCTTCCCGTCGCGGAACGTCTCGAGGCCGACCGCCTGCGTTTCGCGGTCTGCCCGGCTCGATGTCGATACGCCCTGGCTCACGAACTTCCAAGTGTGTCCGTACGGATCCTTCGCCTCGTACGCCTGCCCGGTACTCAGGGTGATGTCGTATTCCAGCTTGAACGCCATCCCGGCGAACGCCGCGAACAGCATCACGATTCCGGCATGAACGATGTAGCCGCCGTAACGCCGTCGATTCCGACCGACCAGGTGTACGAACGCCGTCACCGGCGATTCGTTGTTGATCGACTGACGGGCCCGGATTCCCTTGTAGAACTCCTGGATGATCGTGCCGGCGACGAAGCCGCAGAGTGCGTACGTCACCAGTGGGGCGAGCGCGCGCATGCCGAGGGCGAAGAGTGCCGCGGCGACGATCAGCCCGAAGATGGCCGGCGACGCGAACTGTCGCTTGAGGTTCGACACCGACGCGCGACGCCAGGCAATGAGCGGTCCGACGCCCGTGAGCGCAAGCAGCAGGAGACCGAGCGGAACATTCACCGCGTTGAAGAAGGGCGGCCCGACCGTGATCTTGCTGCCGCGCGCCCACTCCGAAAGGATCGGAAACACCGTTCCCCAGAGCACCGCGAACGCGATACCGCAAAGCAACAGATTGTTGTACAGGAACGCCGCCTCTCGGCTCACCATGCTCTCGAGCTCCACCTTCGCTTCGAGATCCTTGAGACGCGTTCCGACGAGGTAGATCGTGATTCCCACCGACAAGAAGAAGAACGTGGCGAACCAGCTTCCCACCGGAGACTGGGCGAACGAGTGCACGCTCTCGATCACGCCGCTACGGGTGATGAACGTGCCGAAGATCGACAACAGGAAGCTCATCACGACGAGCACGACGTTCCACTTGCGCAGCATCCCGCGCTTTTCCTGGATCATGATCGAATGCAGGAACGCCGTCGTCGTCAGCCAGGGCAGGAACGACGAATTCTCGACCGGATCCCAGGCCCAGTAGCCGCTCCAGCCGAGCTCGACGTAGGCCCACCACATGCCGAGCACGATGCCGACCGTGAGGAAGAACCACGACAGCAGCGCCCAACGGCGCACGACACCAAGCCACTCGGAGTCGAGACGTCGCGCGAAGAGCGCGGCGATCGCGAACGCGAATGGAATCGCCGTGGCGACGTAGCCCAGGTAGAGATTGGGCGGATGCAGCGCCATGCCAGGGTTCTGGAGCTGCGGATTCATGCCGCGTCCATCCGCCGGCAGGAAGTCGAGCCGATTGAACGGATTCGCCTTGAAGCACGCCGTCGCGATGAAGAACAACAGGATCGCCGACAGGGTACCCGTTGCCCACGGTACGAGCTCGCGATTCTTGTTGCGGCTCGTGGCGATGGCGATCGTGGCGTACATCGACAGGATCAGCGCCCAGAAGAGCATCGATCCGGCCTGCCCGCTCCAGAACGCCGTGAAGATGTACACGCTCGGCATGTTCGCGCTGATGTGGCTCGCGACATACTCGAGCGAGAAATCGCGCGACAGCAGCGCCGTCCACAAACCGACCGACGCGAGGACGACCATCGCGAACGTGGCGTAGAGACCGCGCACGCCGCTCGCCGTCAGATCGTCGCGGCGCAGTGCGCCGCCGGCATACGACACGGTCATCGACCAGGCCGCCATCAAGAGGGCGACCCAGAGCGACAACTCACCAATAAGAATCACGCGCGACCGGCTCCCGCCTTGTAACCGGCCGTCTGCTTGTACTTGTTCGCCGGGTTGTCCGGCGCATTCTCGTAGCGCGACGCGCACTTGGCCAACAGCTCGGTCGCGTGGAAGGTGCCGTCGGCACCCATGCGTCCGCCGACCACGACATCGACGCTGTCCGTGAACGTGTCAGGCGCGATGCCGCGATAGATCACCGGAAAGGTGTGGCTACCGTCGGTCACCTGAAAAGCGTATTCGCGTCCACCCGGGTCACGCTTGATCGACCCGACCACGACTCGCGCGCCGACCTTCACACCGGCGTTCGAAAAGCCCGGATCCGCCTGCATCTTGGCGCTCAACTCAGTGGGCGTGAGGTAGTACACGCCTGTCTGGTTGATCGAGCTCGCCATGAGATATCCGGCAACGCCGACGACCAGGGCGCCGCCAATGATGAATTTCGTGCGTGCTTTCATGTGAAGGACCTCGGATAGTCGTGCCCACGGACGCGTTCGGTTCGCGCGGCGCGCTAGACCTTCAATATAACGGCAGGGCGACCGGCGGGGCTCAGCGTTCCGTATGATGGAGCAGGAGACTCGCCGCCAATAGACCCCCGCCATCCCAGGTTAGATCCTTCACGCTGAAGTCTCCGCCGGCGCGCCGGTCGTGGATCTCCTTTCCCACGCTGACGGCCGACGTGACCACCGACGCTCCGACCAGTGCCCCGGTCCGACCCGCGCCGACCACCCGAAGTCCGCTGAACGTCACCGACTGCACGAACGCCGCCGTGGCAAAGTGCTTCGCCTTGTCTGCGCTCAGCCAACGGTCGCCTTTGCGGTGATCGTCGCCAAGGTGCAGCGTGAACAGGAGCAGCAGGCCGCGCATCAGGCCACACTCCGAGCCGATTTGGCGCCGACGCCCAACCGAGAGAGCTCGCGTCCGATCAGGCCGAGTGCGCGATCCAGGAGTTCGGGATGGTCGCCCTGGTGAATCCAGCTGCTCGCGCCCGACGGATGCGGCAGGGGAATCGCCAAAGACTTTCCGCCGACGTGTTCGACGTCGTGGCTGCGGCCGATGATCTCGTCGAGCGGACGATCCGGAAGAAAGCGCGTGATCGCCAACCGCCCGACAGGAATGATCACCTCTGGGCGAATGATCTTCAGCTCGTCGTTGAGCCACACGGAACAGCGGTCCTGTTCCTCTCTCGACGGAACCCGATCGCCACGCCCGCTCGGACTTGGACCCGGATAGCAGCGCGTGATCGCGGCGATGTACACGTGATCTCGCACGGTGGCTTCGTCCACGCCTGCCCGTTCGAACCAACGGAAGAGTGTCCTCCCTGCCCGCCCCGCGAACGGTTTTCCACCCTCGGCTTCGACCTGCCCGGGCGCTTGTCCGACGAGCATCACCCTCGGCTGCGTCGCCTTGGAGACGATCGGCGCAATCCCGTTGCCTAGCCCGCACGCACGACATGCGACGAGCGCTCGACAGTGCTTCGCGAGGCGCGATTGAGTCACGCGTCGCCCTGCGTATCCCGCGCCCAGGACACGGCGGCGCGCACCGCGCGATGCCACCCACTCATCGCATGCTCGGCCGACGCCCGATCGAGCTGCGGCGCGAAGGTCGTGAACCGTCTCGTCGCGAGGAACTCATCGGCATTCTTCCACACTCCCGCTGCCAGACCAGCGAGCGCCGCCGCACCGAGTGCCGTCGTCTCGACCATATCGGGTCGTTCGACGGGAACGCCGAGCATGTCCGCTTGATACTGCATCAACCAATCATTCATTGTCGCGCCACCATCCACGCGCAGGCCGCTGAACGGCGTGCCGGTGGCCTCGGTCATCAGCTTCAGGACATCCGCGGTGCCATACGTCATCGCCTCGAGCGCCGCGCGCACGAGATGCGCACGCCCCGAGCCGCGCGTGAGCCCGACGATCGTTCCGCGCGCGTTGGCTTCCCACGTCGGCGCACCGAGGCCCGTGAGTGCGGGCACGAAGTACACCCCGCCAGTGGATTCGATCGAACGCGCCAGCGCCTCGGTTTCCGCTGCGGTCCCGACAATGCCGAGTCCGTCGCGCAGCCATTGCACGGCCGCTCCAGCGATGAAGATCGCGCCCTCGAGAGCGTACACCGGCGCTCCCGTCGCGTTGCAGGCGATCGTCGTGAGGAGTCCGCCGGTCTGTGCCGATGGGCGCGTCTCGCCGGCGTTGAGCAGTAGAAACGCACCGGTGCCGTAGGTGTTCTTTCCGCTCCCCGGCGTCCAACAGCCCTGACCGAACAGAGCTGATTGTTGATCGCCAGCGATGCCCTGGATCGAAATCGCCGCGCCGAACACGTCGGGGGTCGTGACACCGAAATCGCCGCTCGACGGTCGAACCTCGGGCAGCATCGACATCGGTACACCGAACAGCTCGCACAGGTCACTGCTCCATTCGTGGCGATCGATGTCATACAGCATCGTGCGCGACGCATTCGTCGGGTCCGTCGCGTGGACAGCGCCGCCCGTCAGCTTCCAGACGAGCCACGAGTCGATCGTCCCGACGGCGAGATCGCTCGCGTCGTAACGCTCGAGCAAGCGCTCTTCGCGTATCAACCACTCGATCTTCGTCGCCGAGAAATACGGATCGGGAAGGAGGCCGGTGCGCCGAGCGATCCAGTCGGTACGCGAAGCCAGCTCCTGGCAGCGCGCGGCCGTGCGCCGATCCTGCCACACGATCGCGCGATGGACCGGCGTTCCCGTTGCGCGCTCCCAGATGACGACCGTCTCACGCTGGTTCGTGATGCCGATCGACACCGGACGCGCGCCCGCCGCCTCGATCGCTTCGCGCGCCGTCTTGAGTACGCAGTCGAGAATCTCGAGGGCGTCGTGCTCCACCCATCCCGGCTTGGGAAAGTGCTGAGGAATCTCGCAATAGCCTCGGCCGGCGACGATCCCGTCCTCGCCGATCATCAGGCAGGTCACGCCGGTGGTTCCTTCGTCGATGGCGAGAACGTGCTTCACGACGCGCCCCCCCTCTCCGCAAAGTGGTACGGTGGATGATGCACTCCACGATCGCTGACGATCGCCGTGATCAACGACGCCGGAGTGACGTCGAACGCGGGGTTGTACACGTCGACGCCGACAGGCGCTGTGGGAGCACCAAACCCGTGACGGACTTCGTCGGCGTTGCGCTGCTCGATCAGGATCTGTCCGCCGTTCGCCGTGAGCGGATCGAAGGTACTGGTGGGCGCGGCGACGTAGAACGGAATGCCGTGATGCTTGGCGGCGATCGCGAGTTGATAGGTGCCGATCTTGTTCGCGACATCGCCATTCCGCGCGATGCGATCCGCCCCGACGATGCACAGATCGACTTCGCCCTCGGCCATGAGCGACGCGGCTGCTCCGTCGACGAGCACCGTGACGGGAATCCCGGCGCGCTCGAGCTCCCAGGCCGTCAGTCTGCTTCCCTGCAACAGCGGCCGCGTTTCGTCCGCGTAGACCTGCACGCGCCGCCCCTGCTCCGCGGCGACGTAGACGCCGGCGAGTGCAGTACCGATCCCACCGGTTGCCAATGCGCCCGTGTTGCAGTGGGTCAGCACGCGCGCGCCATCCGGAATCAGCGTCGCGCCGTGCTCACCGATCGCCCTGCACATCGCCCGGTCTTCGTCGAGGATTGCGCTCGCCTCGGCAATCATTGCGCGACGGCTCGGATCGCGCAGCGCGGCGTTCAGGACGCGGTCGACGGCCCAGCCGAGATTGACTGCCGTCGGGCGCGCACTGCGGATCCGTCCGTGCGCCTCCGCCAAGCGCAGCATGACCGTGGCAAGATCTCGCTCGGTGCCGTCGAGCGCGAGTGCCATCCCCATTGCACCCGCGATACCAATCGCCGGCGCACCGCGCACGGCGAGCGTGAGGATTGCGTCGTATACCTCGTCGACGGTGCGTAGATCGCGATACACCTCGCGTGTCGGGAGCTCGCGTTGATCGACGATGCGCACGCCCGGTCCGTCGTCTGACCAGCGAACAGCTTGAATGACGTCCATCGACCAAACGTAGGATTCAGCGTGCGACGGCGGAACCCGCGCGGCGCGGCGACCGGCGCCGTTCCGGAAAGTGGCGGTCGAGAAAGCGGATCAGTGCCCGCTCTTCCGGCGAGTGCGCGCGGCCTCGATTGGCGGCACCGCGGCGGGAGTCGGGCAGCGGGATCGTCTCGCCCTCGTCGAGATAGCGCGCGATCACGATCGGGTGGACGTACGACTTTCGGCAGATCGTCGGTGTGTTGCCGAGCTCCGACGACACGAGCCGCATCGCCAGCGCGACGTTCCGCTTCGCGGCCGTTCGATTGCGCGCAGGACCCAGCTCGGCCAGCACCGTCGCGGCGCGCAGCGTTCCGCCCCACGTGCGAAAGTCCTTCGCGCTGTAATGGCCGATCCGGCGCTTGAGATAATCATTCACGTCGCGCGCATTCACGACGTGCCACCGGCCGTCGCGCGGATAGCCGAACAACGGCTTTCCCGGCGTGCGAAGCTGCCGCGCCACGAGTCGCACCAGCTCGCGATCGGTCACGACCTGCCGCTGCCGGATGCTCCCCTTACCGCGATAGGCGAACCGCACCATCCCGTCGAGCAAGTCGACGTGTGATTTGCGAAGCGTCGTGATTCCGAACGTTCCGTTCTCACGTGTGTACCGCTCGCCGCCCACCCGACAGAAGGTTTCCCCGATCACCCGGAGCACCGTCGCGGCGACGGTATCGGCGTCGAGCGTCGCCGTGCGCGCGTTGGGCCGCGCGTCGGCGTGCAACGTGCGCCGGATGCGTGGGAGCTCCTTCGCGAGCTGCCGCACGCGGTGATACTTGCGCAGTTCGCGTCGCTCGACCGCGCGATCGTTATAGCGGTATTGCCGTCGCCCGCGCGCATCGATCCCCCACGCCTGGATCGCTGAGCGCGACGACGTCGCGATGTGGACGTCGCGCCAGGCAGGCGGAACGCGCAACGCCGCAAAGCGCTCGAGGGCGCGCCTGTCGGAGACGGCGCGCCCGTGTGGATCGGCGTAGCGGAAGCCCGCCGTCTTCGAGCCGAGCCGACGAACCCAGGTAGTCACGGGCGGGCGAATGGCAAGACCCACACCCGTTCACACCGGTTCGACCAGCGACTCGACGCGCGGCTTTGCGACTGTAGATTCCGCGCATGGCCAACGAAACACTCACCATCGCCATCGCCGACCGGATCGCGACGCTCACGGTCAACCGCCCCGACAAGCTGAACGCGCTCAACGATCGCGTGATCGCCGAGCTCGGAAGCACGATCGACGCGCTGCGCAACGACGCCAGCGTCGGCGGAATCATCCTCACCGGAGCCGGTCGCGCGTTCGTCGCCGGCGCGGACATCTCGGAGCTGGAGAATCACGGCGCAGTCTCGATGAAAGCGCTCGCGCAGCGTGGCCAGGACGTCTTCCGTCGCTTCGAGACATCACCCAAGCCGGTGATCGCCGCCGTGAACGGCTTCGCGCTCGGCGGTGGCTGTGAGCTGGCGATGGCATGCCACATCCGCATCGCATCGGACTTCGCGAAATTCGGCCAGCCCGAAGTGAAGCTCGGACTCGTGCCGGGTTATGGAGGCACGCAACGCCTACCGCGACTCGTCGGCAAGGGACGGGCACTGCAGCTGTTGCTCACGGGCGAGATCATCGACGCCCAGGAAGCGTATCGCATTGGATTGGTGAATCGCGTCGTGCCTGCCAACGATCTGCTGGCCGCGGCCACGGCGACGATGCAGATAATCCTCGCCAACGGACCGCTCGCCCTGGCCCACTGCATCGAAGCGGTGAACGCCGGCTACGACCTCCCGCTGGCGGATGCGCTCACGCTCGAAGCAACGGCGTTCGGTTTGCTCGCCGCGACCGACGACAAGCGCGAGGGCACCCGGGCGTTCCTCGAGAAGCGCGCCGCGACGTTCAAGGGCGCGTGAGTGTCGCCGAGGGCCCGTCTCGCGCACCTCTCCGTGCGCGACTTTCGCAATCTCGCACACGTCGAGCTCTCGCCGCCGGCTGACGGTCTCGTCGTCATCGGCGAAAACGGGCAGGGCAAGACGAACCTGCTCGAGGCGATCTACTATTTGCAGATCCTTCGCTCGGCGCGCGGCGCACGCGATCAGGACCTGATTCGTTTCGGCGCCGACGCGTTCCACATCGGCGCCACCGTCGACACGGATCGCTGCCACGACGTCGGCGTCGGATTCGAGCGTGCCGGAAAACGAAAACGAGTGAGACTCGACGGCGACATCCCGGAGCGGCTGAGCGATGCACTCGGCGCGCTTCCATCTGTCCTCTTCTCTCCCGCCGATGTCGAGCTGATCGCCGGTGCGCCCGCGGCGCGACGTCGCTTTCTCGACATCATGCTCGCCCTCACAGCCAAGGGCTATTTGGCAGCGCTGCAGCGTTACCGAAGCGCGCTGGCGCGTCGCAACGCAGCGCTCCGCGAGAGCGCGCGGGCGGGCCGTTCGTCGGCGGCGAGCGTCGCCGTCTGGGAACCCGCCTTAGCCGAGCAGGGTGCACTGCTGATTCGCGAGCGCCGTGCGTGGGTCGATGCGATGGCCGAGCGGTTCGAGACACTCTGTCGCGACATCGGCGAGACATCGCGCGTCCGTGTCCGGTATGCCGGTTCGATCGACGCAACGGAGGATCTTGCCGCCGCGCTCGCCGCGGCGCTCGAGGAGAAGCGTCCGCTCGACCTGCGTCGGGGCCTCACGCACGCCGGCCCCCATCGAGACGACCTCGCGATCACCATCACCGGGCCCGACGGCGCGCCGCGCGAGCTTCGATCGTTCGGCTCGGCCGGCCAGCAGCGAAGCGCCGCGATCGCGCTCAGAATGCTCGAAGCGTCTACATTCACTGAGCGCACGGGCCGTTCGCCACTCTTCCTTCTGGACGATCCGTTTGCGGAGCTCGACGTTCGCCGCTCGGCGCGCGTGCTGGACCTGCTGTGCGGGAGCGGACTCGGGCAGACGGTGCTCGTCGTGCCGCGCGAGAGCGACATTCCATCAGAATTCACCGGGCTCGAGCGCGTTCGCGTTACAGCCGGACAGATCGCGGCATACGGGACATGAGCGAGCGGAAGAAGAAGAAACCGGAAGCCATCGGCAACATCCTCGCGAGCGTGCTCGGTTCCACGGGCATCGCGCAGCGTGTCGATCAGGCCGGCATCATCCCGGAATGGCCGAGCATGGTTGGCAAGCAGATCGCAGCCGTCACGTCACCCAAATCGATCACCGCGAACGGAACGTTGTTCGTCGAAGTGTCGACGAACGCGTGGATGAACGAGCTCTCGTTGCTCGAGCCGGAACTGCTGCGATCGCTGAATACGAAGCCTGGACGCGTGCCGATTCGACGAATCCGCTGGCTGCTCGCCCGCTGAAAATCCAGAGGGCACGAACGGCTGAGCATGATTCGTCGTAAATCGTTGCGATCCAAAAACTTGCCCCATGCTGAGCGGGTTGATTCCGGCCACAGCCTCGGCTACGTTTCATAGGATGGATCCGAGCCGACTTTCGGCTTTTATACGGACTGATTTTCGGGTGACAAATGGCGACAAAGAACGTGGACGAGACCGGGAAATACGACGCTGGGAAAATCCAAGTTCTCAAAGGCCTCGAGGCGGTACGCAAACGCCCCGGCATGTACATCGGATCGACTTCTGAGCGTGGTCTCCACCACCTCGTCTGGGAGGTCGTCGACAACTCGATCGACGAAGCGCTCGCCGGATACGCGGACACCGTTCGCGTCACGATCCATCAGGACAACTCGATCACGGTCGAGGACAATGGACGCGGCATTCCGACGGACATCCATCCGACGGAGAAGATGCCGGGCGTCGAGCTCGCGCTCACCGTGCTGCACGCCGGCGGCAAGTTCGACAAGGACAGCTACGCGGTGTCGGGCGGTCTGCACGGCGTCGGCGTGTCCGTCGTCAACGCGCTCTCCGAACGTCTGAAGGTGTGGGTGAAGCAAGGCGGCGCGGAGCACTACATGGACTTCGCGCGCGGCGACACCACGACGAAGATGAAGGTCCTGCGCGACGTGCCGAAGCGGGAGACGGGCACGAAAGTGTGGTTCAAGCCCGACCATCAGATCTTCACGGATCTCATCTATCGGTACGACACCGTCGCGATGCGCCTGCGCGAGCTCTCGTTCCTCAACAAGGGCGTGATGATCACGCTCACCGACGAGCGCGCGGGCCAGGAGAAGGCCGACACCTTCCATGCGAAGGGCGGACTCAAGGAATTCGTCCAGCACCTGAACACGAGCCGCAAGCCGCTGCACAACGACGTCGTGTACATCGAAACGACGCGCGACGACGTGGGCATCGAGCTCGCGATGCAGTACAACGACGGCTACAACGAGAACATCTTCTCGTTCGTCAACAACATCAACACGCACGAAGGCGGCACGCACCTCACCGGCTTCAAGTCGGCATTGACGCGCGTCATCAACGCGTATGCCGCCAAGGGCAACATGCTCAAGAAGGCGGACTTCACGCTCTCGGGCGACGACGTCCGCGAAGGCCTCACGGCGGTGCTCTCGGTCAAGGTCCGCGAGCCGCAGTTCGAGGGTCAGACCAAGACCAAGCTCGGCAACTCGGAAGTGGAGTCGGCGGTCAAGACGCTCGTCAACGAGTGGCTCGCCGCGTACCTCGAGGAGCACCCGCGCGTCGCGAACATCGTGATCGAGAAGGCGGTGTCGGCCGCGCGCGCGCGCGAGGCCGCCCGCAAGGCGCGCGACCTCACGCGCCGCAAGTCGGCGCTCGACGTCGGCAACCTGCCGGGCAAGCTCGCCGACTGCTCGCTCACCGATCCGGCCATGTGCGAGCTGTACCTGGTCGAGGGTGACTCCGCCGGCGGTTCAGCCAAACAGGGACGTCGACGCGACTTCCAGGCGATTTTGCCGCTGCGCGGCAAGATCATCAACGTCGAGAAGGCCCGCATCGACAAGGTTTTGTCGAACGAGGAGATCCGCACGATCATCACCGCGATCGGCAGCGGCATCAAGGAAGAGTTCGAGATCGAGAAGACGCGCTATCACAAGATCATCATCATGACGGACGCGGACGTGGACGGCGCGCACATTCGCACGCTGCTCCTCACGTTCTTCTTCCGTCAGATGCCCGAGCTCATCGAGGCGGGCTACATGTACATCGCCCAGCCGCCCCTCTTCCGCGTCGCCAAGGGCAAGGAAGAGTACTACGCCTACGACGAGAAAGAGCGCGACGAGAT
>Ga0310811_10005309_pt1 | contig 16280 bp, 14 predicted proteins | sample YCmetagenome_FD_207642 | JGI IMG/M metagenome (GOLD analysis project Ga0310811, IMG submission 207642) | Soil microbial communities from experimental microcosm in Duke University, North Carolina, United States - YC | ecosystem: Engineered > Artificial ecosystem > Soil microcosm > Unclassified ...
CCGCACGGCCAACATCACGGTGCCCCATGGGGGCCGGACGAACTGCCAGTACCGTAACAAATGCGCCCTGGGTTGTCCCTTCGGCGGTTACTTCAGCACCCAGTCGTCGACGCTGCCCGCGGCCATGGCCACCGGGAAGCTGACTCTCCGTCCCTGGTCGATCGTGACCCAGGTGCTCTACGACAAAGACAAGAAAAGCGCCATCGGCGTGGAAGTCCTGGACGCCGAAAACAACAAGACCTACCAGTACAAATCGAAGATCGTTTTCTTGAACGCCTCCACCATCAATACCGCCTGGTTGCTGATGAACTCCGCCACCGACGTATGGCCCGACGGACTGGGATCGAGCAGCGGGGAGCTGGGACACAACATCATGGACCACCACTTGGGCGTCGGTGCATCAGGCGTCGTGGACGGATATGAGGATAAATACTATTTCGGCCGCCGCGCCAACGGCATCTATATCCCGCGTTTCCGGAACCTTTTTGGCGACAAGCGCGACTATATCCGTGGCTTTGGCTACCAGGGCGGAGCCAGCCGGGAGGGTTGGAAGCGCGAGATCGCGGAGCTGACCATCGGCGCCGATCTGAAAGAGGCGCTGTCAGAACCGGGCGGCTGGAGCATGGGCATGGGCGGTTTTGGCGAAACGCTGCCCTACCATGAGAACAAGATGACGCTGGACAAGACCAAAAAGGATAAATGGGGTCTCAACGTGCCGTCGATAGATGCGGGTCTTCGGGACAACGAGTTCAAGATGCGCAAGGACATGCAGCAGGACGCCATAGAAATGCTCCAGGCGGTGGGTGTCAAGGACGTCAAGGGACACGACGACAATGCCGTGCTCGGCCGCGGTATCCACGAGATGGGCACCTGCCGGATGGGGAACGACCCGAAAACGTCCGTCCTCAACAAGTGGAACCAGGTTTGGGACGCGCCTAACGTTTTCGTCACCGACGGTTCGTTCATGACCTCCTCCAACTGTGTCAACCCTTCCCTGTCTTATATGGCCTTCACGGCCCGCGCCGCCAACCACGCGGTCGAGGAGCTCAAAAAAGGTAACCTTTAAAAAAAGCGCCATGCAAAGAAGAGACGTGTTAAAAATGGTTGCCGTCCTGACGGGCGGCGCTGTGGTCGGTGCGGAAGCCTTTTTGTCGGGTTGTAAGACACCGGCGCGTAAAGAAGGACTTTTTTATGATACCGACGTAGCCCTGATGGACGAGATAGGCGAGACCATCCTGCCCGCCACCCCCGGCGTACCGGGAGCGAAGGAGGCCAGGATCGGGGAGTTCATGAAAGTCATCGTCACGGATTGTTATACCCCCGAGGATCAGGATACCTTTACCAAAGGGCTTGCCGTGCTCCGCGACAAGAAATTCATGGACCTCGACGCGGCTGGCCGCCACGACCTGCTCGTCGGCCTGGACAAGGAGTCGCGCGACCCGAAATACGACGACGACAAGCACAAGCACTATTTCAAGCTGATGAAGCAGCTGACGGTCTGGGGATTCTATTCCTCCGAGGTCGGGGCGACAAAGGCGGCGCGTTATGTCGAGACGCCCGGGCACTACGACGGGAACCTGCCGTACAAGAAGGGCGACCGCGTTTGGGCGACATAGGGCCCCCGGCCCGCAGCTGTCGCGGCCCCCGCCCGCGGTCGAGGGGTATTTGAAACTACGAATCGAACAAACTTGTTATGAACGGATCCATCCGCGCAAAGCTTTCCGCCATGATGTTCCTGGAGTTTTTTATCTGGGGCGCGTGGTTCGTTACCCTTGGCACTTTTTTAGGCGCTAACCTGCACGCCACCGGGGTGCAGATCGGGTCCGCCTTCTCCACCCAGTCCTGGGGCGCCATCATCGCGCCATTTATCATTGGTCTGATCGCCGACCGCTACTTCAACGCGGAGCGCATTTTGGGGGTATTGCACCTGGTCGGGGCCGTCCTGATGTATATGTGTTACAAATCCGGGGCATTTGGGGGATTCTATCCCTGCCTGCTCGTGTATATGATCTTGTACATGCCTACGCTGGCGCTGGTCAATTCGGTGTCGTTCAATCAAATGAAAAGTTCCGAAAAGGAATTCGGGAGCATCCGGGTGTGGGGCACGATCGGTTGGATCGTGGCGGGGTTGCTGATCAGCTATCTGTTTCATTGGGATAGCACCGAAGGCCTGGCGGCCGGGATGTTGAAAAATACCTTCCTGATGACGGCCATCGCATCGCTGGTCCTCGGGCTGTTCAGCTTCGCACTTCCCAAAACCCCTCCCCGCTTCAACCGCCACGAAAAGGTCAGCGTCGGTTCAATGCTGGGGCTGGACGCCCTGAAGCTGTTCAAGGACCGGAACTACGTCGTTTTCTTTATCGCCTCCGTGCTGATCTGTATCCCCCTCGCTTTCTATTATCAGAACGCCAACCCCTTCCTGGCGGCCATCCACCTGGCCAACCCCACCGGTAAGATGACTTTCGGGCAAATGTCCGAGGTGCTCTTTATGTTGTTGCTACCGGTTTTCTTTGCGCGCTTTGGTTTGAAAAAGACCCTGCTGATCGCCATGGGCGCCTGGGCGGTCCGTTACCTGTTGTTTGCCCACGGTAACGCGGGCGATGGAGCCTGGATGCTGATCGCGGGAATTGCGTTGCATGGCGTCTGCTACGATTTCTTTTTTGTCACCGGTCAGATATACACCGATACGCAAGCCGGGGAAAGGTATAAAAGCGCCGCCCAGGGCCTGATCACGCTGGCTACATATGGCGCCGGGATGGCTGTGGGCTTCTTCGTAGCGGGCATCGTGACCGACAAGGCGACGCTCCCGGACGGTACCACCGACTGGCAGCACGTCTGGATGATCCCCGCGATCTTCGCGGCCGCCGTGCTCGTGCTGTTCGCCATCTTCTTCCGCGGTAAGCGCGCTGCGAAGGCCGCCGTGTAAGGTTTGGGCGCCGGGGCGCTACATAGGAAGCTGTTTTTGCGTATATTATGCCCTAAATTACTTGCTATGTCTGCTGCCATACAGCGCAACAAACTCTTTGCGGCCAGCTGTCTCGCCCTGCTGGTAACCTCCCTGAGCTTTGGTATCCGTGCCGGTATTCTGAATGAGCTGGGCGTCCGGTTCCACCTCGATGCGTCCCAGCTCGGCACCATTGCCGCCACGGCCTTCTGGGGATTTCCGCTGGCGGTCATCGTCGGCGGGTTCATCGTCGACATCATCGGGATGAAGAAGCTGCTGGTCGGCGCCTTCATTTTCCACCTCGTGGGGATCGCGATGACGATCTTTGCCACGGGTTATTGGACCTTGTTCCTGTCGACCCTGCTGATCGGGATCGCCAACGGGACCGTCGAAGCGGCCTGTAACCCGCTGGTGGCCTCACTTTTTCCGGATAACAAGACGACCAAGCTCAACCACTTCCATTTGTGGTTTCCGGCGGGCATCGTGATTGGTACGCTGGTGGTCTTCCTCCTGAACAAGGTAGGCGTCAACTGGCAGGTCGAGGTGGGTGTGATGCTGATCCCGACCCTGATCTACGGTTACCTGTTCTCCAGGTTGGAGTTCCCCGTGACCGAACGGGTGGCGGCGGGCGTGTCGACCGGCGATATGTACGCCGCGTTGTTCAACCCGTTGTTCCTTTTCATGATCATCTGTATGTTCGCCACGGGTATCACGGAGCTGTATACCAACCAGTGGATGGACGTAATTTTCCGTACGGTCACGGACAACGCGTTGCTCATCCTGACCTTTGTCGCGTCGGTCCAGGTTCTGGGCCGCGCGTTTGCCGGTCCGATCGTGCACCGGCTGGCGCCCCAGGGTGTCCTGCTGATCTCCGCCATCCTCTCCGCCGTAGGCATCTACCTGCTGATCCATTTACAGGGCGCGGGCATCTTTGCCGGGGCGATCATCTTTGGTTTGGGGGTTGCCTTCTTCTGGCCGTGTATGATCGGCTTTGTATCGGAGAACCTTCCCAAGACGGGCGCAGTCGGGCTCAACCTCATGGGTGGGGCGGGCATGTTCGGGGTATCGATCTATATGATGTTCATGGGTGGCTATTATGACCGGATCGTGGCCAGCAACCTGCCGGCGGGCGCCAACATCGACCTGTACCGGTCGGCCCCGGCGGGATCCGATATGGCCAGGGCGTTGACCGCCGCGCAGTCGGCGGCGGGCCCTGAGATGCTGCACGTCACCATGTTCCTGCCGATGGCCCTAATTGTGGCTTTTGGCGGTTTGGTCATTTATATGCGGGGCAGAAAAAAGGAGGGCGCTTTAAAGCCGGCCTTGTAAGATATTCACCGATTTGGACCGGCGGCGCCCTCCGTACAGGAGCGGCGCCGCCGGCTTTTGATATAGAGTTGCAAATAGCCTAGCTTTGTGGATTATGCGTCGGCGCAGGCACCCCACCAGGATACTGGCTTTTTTGCTCCTACTGGCCTTTTGTCAAAGGCTGGGGGCGAGCCTTTGGGTGCACCACTTCTACCACGAGGCCCGGACGCATGAAGCGGGCGCCACGTGGGAAACGCACTGTGATTGTTTCGACGACGCCTTTATGCCTATGGACGCGGCTACGCCGATCGTATTCGACAGTCCCGTCAGCGCCGAACGGTTGCTGGCGGAGCCCGCGCTCCCGCCCATCCCCGCACAACCGGCCATCCATTCCAGCCTGAGAGGACCTCCCGCCCTGGCGTAAGCGGTCCGCGTGCCGCTGGATTCCGCCATGCGCTCGCCGACCCGGCGAGCCGCCGTAGTCATTTGAACCAATCCGGACATGAAGTATTTCGTTTTCTCCTTTCTCATAATTTGTTCTGTTGCCGCCGAAGCCCAGCGCTCCCCCGGGAGCTCGCTCACCGGCGTGATCACCGATAAAAAAACGGGCAAGCCCCTGCCCAACGCCACCATTTCTATTCCCGACCTGAAGCTGGGGACGGTGGCGGATTCCCTGGGGCACTACGCTTTCCTCAACCTGCCCAACGGGTCTTTCCTGGTGGAAGCCCACGTGGTGGGATATACGAGCACCACCCGGACGATCCGGTTCGCGCCGGGCGCATCGGCGGATTTTCAACTCGCCGATGAGACCATCGAGGAAAGCCCGATCGTGATCACGGGTACCTCCAAGGCCATCCAGATCGTGCGGAACCCCGTGCCCATCGTGGCGATCAGTCATGACTTCCTGACCAATAACCTGAGCACGAACGTGATCGATGCGATCGCCAAGGTGCCGGGGGTCAACGCGCTGACCACGGGCCCCAACGTCTCCAAACCCTTTATCCGCGGGCTGGGATACAACCGCATCCTGACCCTGTTCGACGGCGTCCGGCAAGAGGGTCAGCAGTGGGGCGACGAGCACGGCATCGAGGTCGACCAGAACGGGGTCGACCGGGTGGAAGTGATCAAGGGGCCCGCCAGCCTGACCTATGGTTCGGACGCGCTCGCGGGCGTGGTCAACCTGATCCCGACGCCCCCCGCGCCGGAGGGCAAAATGGTGGGAGACGTAGCGGCGAACTTCGAGTCCAACAACGGCGAATATGGGGGCACCGCCATGCTGGGGGCGACCAAGCACGGTTTCGAATGGATGGGCCGCGTTTCCTATAAACGCGCCAAAAACTACCAGGACCCGGTCGATGGACGGGTATACAACACCGCTTTTGAAGAAAAGGACGCCAACCTGTCGCTCGGGCTGCATAAAAAATGGGGGTATTCGCACCTGAACCTGTCGATCTATGACGACCTCCAGGAGATACCCGACGGCAGCCGGGACTCGGCCACGCGCCAGTTCACCAAACAGATCACGGACGCGGATACCGTCCGCCCGATCGTGACGCCCCAGGAGCTGAACAGCTACGCCATCACGCCCCTCCACCAACACGTACAGCACTACCGCGGATACATCGCCAACAACTTCACCATCGGCGGCGGCCGGTTGACGGTCAACATCGGCGCCCAGCGCAGCGTGCGCCGGGAATACAACCGGCCCCAGCAACCCGATACGGCTGGTTTGTTCCTGGAATTAAACACCTACTCCTACGACATCAAATATTTCTTTCCCGAGTACGGCGGCTGGAACATCACCGCCGGTCTCAATGGGATGTACCAGGACAATAAGGTTACCCGCGGCACCGATTTTATCATCCCCAACTACACCCAGTTCGATATCGGTCCCTTTGCGATGATCAAAAAAACCTTCAACAAGCTGGACATCGCCGGCGGCGTCCGTTTTGACAGCCGTTCCTTCCACAACCAGGGGATGTATACCTGGACGAGCCCGACGACTTATGGCACATATCCCGTCAATGGCGCGGATACTGTCGGCGCAGATCATACCTTTTCCAACTACAGCCATGTGTTTACGGGCGTGTCGGGAAGCCTGGGGGCTACCTATAATTTTTCGCAGCAGTTTTCGATCAAATTCAACCTCGCCCGCGGTTACCGCGCGCCAAACATCTCGGAGATATCCGCCAACGGCGTACACCCCGGCACCAACATCTACCAGATCGGCAACCCCGGCTTCAAACCGGAGTTCAGCTTCCAGGAAGACCTGGGTCTGACCTATATGTCGCACTACGTCGTGGTGACCTTCAGCGTCTTTAACAACGTGATCTCGAACTACATCTTCAACCAGCGGGTATTGAATGCCGAAGGCCAGGACTCGGTGATCGTCCCGGGTAACCAGACGTTCAAATTCCAACAAGGCAAAGCCGACCTTTTTGGCGGAGAGCTGAGCGTGGATATCCATCCCTTCAAACGGCTGCACTTCGAGAACAGCCTCTCCACCGTCTACGGGCTCAACGTCGGCCTCGATCCCAAGCTGCGCAACGACAGCAACAAATACCTGCCCCAGATTCCGCCCATGCACGGGACCTCCGAGCTGCGGTACGACATCAACGTACCGTCCGCTCGCCTCCGCGACGGTTTCGTGAAAGTGCAGCTGGCCTATTACGCTTCGCAAAACGAGGTGTATCTCCAAGACAACACCGAGACTCGCACGCCTGGCTACGCGCTCTTGAATGCGGGTCTCGGCACGGGTGTAACCAACTCCCGCGGGAGGGTGCTTTTCAACGTCTACGTGATGGGGAACAACCTGCTGAACAAGGCGTACCAGGACCACCTGAGCCGGCTGAAGTACTTCGAATTCTATCCCACCGACCCGCGGCCGTATCACGGGATTTATAACATGGGGCGGAACATCGAGTTCAAGATCGACGTCCCGCTGAACTGGTCGATTTAGCCGGCTGGCGTTATTAAAACCCCTGGCCGTGCAGCCATTGCAAAGCAAGCGCAAGCCAATCGAAGTCGCTGGTCTTGTTGTGCATCCCGAACCCATGCCCGCCCGCGTCGTAGTAATATACCTCGACGGGGACGTTATGCGCCTGCATGGCCTCCACGAAGTGGATGCTGTTGGCGACCGGTACGACCTTGTCGTCCTTGGCATGCACCAGGAAGGCCGGCGGGGTGTTGGACGTCACCTGTAGCTCGTTTGAATATTTGAGGATCGAATCGGCGGGCGCGTTTTTACCCAGGAGATTGTCCCGCGAGCCATGATGGCCGATCGAATCGCTGAAGCTGATGACTGGATAGCCCAGCACCATGAAGTCGGGGCGCAGGCTGATATGGCGGGGGTTAGCGATATAGCTTTGGTCGAAGTGGGTGCCGGCGGTGGAAGCCAGGTGGCCGCCCGCGGAAAAGCCCATGATGCCCACCTTATGCGGGTCCACGCCCCATTCCTTGGCGTGCTCGCGTACGTATTGGATGGCGCGCTGCGCGTCCTGGAGGGGACCGATGGTTTTGTCCTCCATGGTGGAATCGTTCGGAAGCCTGTATTTCAGCACCACGCCGACGATACCCGAGTCCGCGAGCCGCGCGGCCACGTCGAGGCCTTCGTGACCCATGGCCAAGGCTGAATAGCCGCCGCCCGGACAAATCACGATGGCGGTCCCGGTCGGTTTACCCGTGGGTTTGAAAATGGTAAGGGTCGGCCGGCTCACATGGGTGTAGCGCATGTTGTTCACCATCTCGTAGTCCGGGTAGGTTTTGGAATTGGGAACGTCGCCCGGATACAAGGGCACGGGTTTGGGTTGTTGAGCGCAGCTGACCATGGTGACGGCGAAAAGTAGCAGGGTTAAGAATTGTTCTTTTCTTATCGGCATGCGGGTCGTTTTAGCTGCGGAAGATACGTATTTTGCGCAGCATGCAAACCAACCACCGGGGTTTCGCCCTCTTGTGTACCGCCCTGATCGCGCTTTGTCCTATCGTATACCTGTTGGGCTGGCATGTGCCGCTGATGGAGATCGACGCCGTGCAATACGCCAACATCAGCCGGGAAATGTTGAAGAACGGTTCCTGGCTGGAAATATACGACAGGGGCCGGGACTACCTCGACAAACCGCCGATGCTGTTCTGGTTGAGCGCGCTGAGCATGCGCGTCTTTGGTATCCACGACTGGGCCTACCGGCTGCCGAGCTTTTTCTTCGCGCTGCTATCGATCTACAGCACCTACCGGTTGGCGCTGATCTTCTATAAAAGGGACATCGCCGTATTGAGCGCGCTGGTCCTGGCCAGCTGCCAGGCGTTGTTCCTGATCACCCACGACGTACGGACCGACACCATGTTGATGGGCTGGGTGGCCCTGGCGCTCTGGCAGCTGGCGGCCTGGTATGGGACGCGCTCATGGGGCAACCTGCTCCTGGCGTCGGTGGCCCTTGCGGGCGGCATGATGACCAAGGGGCCGATCGCGCTCATGGTGCCGGTGTTTTGTTTTGCGCCGCATTTCCTGCTGAAGCGCGATTTCCGCAGTCTCTTCCGTTGGGAATATCTCGTCATGCTCGTCATCATCGGCGTTCTGCTGATCCCGATGTGTATCGGGCTCTACCGTCAATACGACCTCCATCCCGGGAAGGTTATCGATGGCAAGACGATCGACTCGGGGCTGCGCTTTTTCTTTTGGACACAAAGTTTCGGGCGTATCACGGGGGAAAGCCAGTGGCACGAGAACGACTCGTTTTTCTTCCTGTTCCAGAACATGCTCTGGAGTTTTTTACCCTGGATCGTATTTTTCGTGGTGGGATTGGTGCGGGACATCCGCCAGCTGTGGCAGTGGCGGTTCCGGGTACCGGAAGGGGAGGAGTGGATGACGACCGGCGGTTTTTTGCTGACCTATATCGCCCTGGCGCGTAGTCACTACCAGCTGCCGCATTACATTTTTGTTGTATATCCATTGGCCGCCATAATCGTAGGAAAGGTTTTGTACGCATTTGCGTGCGTATCTATGCGGGGGAAGAAGGCGTTGTTTTGGGGCCACGTCGTGCTCTTCTGCCTGTTGTGGATTGCGTTGATCCTGCTGATATTCGTGCCGTTTCACCTGGTGGCGCTGGGCGTTGTGGCGGTCGCGGCTCTGGTGGTATGGATCGTCCTGCTGGCCGGCTGGAAGGGGCGCCCGGCGCGGCTGGTGCTGCTGGCGGTATATACCATCCTTTGCGTCAACGTCTTCGTGGACCTCGGGTTTTATCCGCACCTGCTGGACTACCAATTGAATGCGGTGGTAGAGCGGGGGATGGATGTCTGCGGCGCGACGCCCCGGACATTATACGTCTATAAAATGGATGAAGAGCGGGCGCTGGACTTTTATACCGATCACTTATATGTCCACACCGATCGCCCCGATACGCTGGCGCCGGGGTCGTTCGTTCTTACCCGCGACACCACCCTGAGCAGCGGCTGGTTTCCCGTATACAAGGGCGGTTACTTCCACGTGTCGACGCTTGACATCGGCTTCCTGAATCCCGCCACGCGGCCCTCCGAGCTTACGCCGGTTTATATTCTGCGGGCCGGGGCGCCGTCTCGGTGATACCGGGTTCACGCGCCTCACGCGCCGTTTTTTGCCAGCGGAAGTGTATGAGCTGTGGCCATTTGCGGAAAACCCAGGCCCCGCCGGAACCGATGGCCGTCCCATACATCGCCCCACAGAGCACGTCCAGGGGGAAATGTTTTCCTACGTATATCTGCGCAAAACAAATCAGTCCCGCCCAGGCCCAGAGCCAATACCAGCTCTTGCCTTTGATCGTCCGGACGGCCCCGAACCAGAGCGCGGCCAGACAAAAATGGTTCGTGGCGTGGTTGGAAGGGAATGAATATAGACCGCCGCAGTTGATCAGCCCCCTCAACAGGCCCATGACGTCCGGGTCGTAGCACGGCCGGGCCCGGTGGAACAAGGGCTTCAGGAAGGTAGAAGCCGTGTAATCGGTCAGGCCGACGGCGATCAGCGACAGGAGAATAAAACGGATGGCTGCCTTACGATCGTTCCTCAGGATCCAATACAACAGGAAGGCATACAATGGTATCCAGGTCAATGGATTCCTGATGAGCAGCATGACGGGGTCCAGCCACGCGGCGGTAAGATGTGTTTGAATAAATGTAAAACACTGCTTATCTGCACGTACTATCCAGTCCGCAACAGTCATAATGGTATGGGTTTGTGGCCAAAATAGGGAATCCATCCAAGGACGGGCGGGAAGGCAGTGTTATTTTGTTATTAAAATAATGCGGAAACCTTCATCGATTGTATATATTTGGCTGACCTCTAAAACTATATCTAAATGAAAGACGAACAACCCCCGGTTTTCCTCCAAAGAAGCGTTCCCGTAGACGAAGCTGTTGTCAGAACGACCAACTGGCGTGCGCTCTACAAAGAAGTTACGAAGTGCGAAGAGTGCGACATCCTCAGGGCTTTCTTTATCCCCATCGAGGACATCATCGAGCTCTATCACTTTTACAAAAAACACAAGGTGGACATCAAAGGCGTACGCGGTTACTTCGGCCACGATCCCCTGGAGCCGATCAGCCCCACCGTCTATGACACCGAATTGATGCTTTGTCCCGTCGACCTCGCCGGGAACGACATCCTGACGCCCCCTCCGGGTCTGCAAGGCGTACTGGGTACCGATGGCAGTACCATTTATGATTTTACTACTCCTTGTCCGACCGATTGCGACACAAACAGTGTTTTGTACTCTGACACGAATGTGAAAAAAAAGTAATCCGGTAGATGTCCCCTCTCTTTTTCTACAGTGGGGTGGTCGCGCCTTCGTTCGAATTACTCCCGCTGGGTATGGGCGTATTTCGTTATAAGAAAATGCGACCCCCTCACCGTTTCCTTTTCTACTACCTCATCTTCGCCGGGGTTTCCGAGATCGTCGGTATCTATACTGCAGAGCACCGTATCAACAACCTTTGGTTGTTGCACATCTATACGGCTGTCGAGACCGTTATGCTGCTGTGGTTTTACCGGCTCATTTTGCAGTCCCGGATCATCCGGCGGGTGATCCCCTTTTTGATGGTCTTTTTTCCGTTGCTGTGCCTGGCGAACGGTCTTTGGTGGCAGAGCATGTGGAAATTCAACACCTATACGCGGCCGCTGGAAGCGTTGTTGCTCATATTTATGGGCCTGGCGTATTTCCTGGAGAACAGCCATGAACCCGATCAACAAGAGGGGGCGCGCGTACCGACGACGTGGATGAATGTAGGCCTCCTCATGTATTTCTCGCTTTCGTTCTTTATTTTTATTTTTTCCAACTATCTGAAACAAGGGCAGGCATTCAACACGGTTATTGTCGTTCTGCATGCTACCTTTGCCCTCATCATGTACATTTTGTTCACGGTGGGATTTTACAAATGCAAACGGTCGTAGTCAGCACGGATAATATCTATGTGCTGCTCCTGATCGGTATGGCGGGCATGTGTCTCCTGGCCTCGGCCGTCGTGATCTTCTACATCCGAAACCAGAAACGGCTGCAACGCCAACGGGAAGCGGAAATCCGGTATCAGAAAGAGCTTACCTATGCGGTGATCCAGTCACAGGAGGCCGAGCGCAAACGCATCGGACGCGACCTCCACGATGACGTGGGGAGCGCTTTGTCCAACTTGAAATTGTTTACGGTCCAGCTGCAGAGCCATCGGCCGGAGGCGATCGTGTTGTATAAGGATTTTCGTTCGCAGGTGGACGTGATCCTCGACAAGGTGCGGTCGATATCGCATATCCTTTCACCGGCCGAGCTGGAGATGTTCGGGTTGGAAGAGTCGATTGAAGAGCTTTGCCTGACGATCCATCGGATGAGCGCGATGGAGGTGACCTTCGACAACCAGGTCCCTGAAGCGCTGAAAAAGCTTTCCTATGACCGTGGGCTGGCCCTGTACCGGGTGCTCCAGGAGCTGTTCACCAATACGGTGAAACACGCGGGGGCTACCGGCGTGAGTGTGTCGATCACCCGTGTGGACGGGCTGCTTCGCTGTACCTACCGCGATAACGGCCGGGGCCTGGGGAAGGTCCGGCCCGGTAACGGCATTGGGATGCGCAACATCGAAAGCCGGCTGTCCATGATCGGGGCGCGGTATCACCTCCAGGACCCTGCGGAAGGGGGGTTTGGGATTTGGATCGATATCCTGGAATGACCTTAAATAGACGATATGAGAAAGATTCGATTGGTTATTGCTGACGACCAGGTGCTATTCCGTAAGGGCCTGGCCGCATTGATCGAAAAAGAAGACGACCTGGAGCTGGTGGCGGAGGGCGACAACGGCCAGGAACTGCTGGACAAGTTACGCGTCATGCCCGTCGCTCCCGACGTTGCGATCGTGGATATGCACATGCCCGTGATGAATGGCGTCGAGCTCAACGACATCCTGCACCAGGAATTCCCCGACATAAAGGTCGTCGTCCTGTCGGTCTACGACCAGGAGCGTTTTATCAGCAAAATGATCGAGGCCGGCGCCAGCGGCTACCTCATCAAGAACACCGAGGTCGAAGAGTTGCTAACGGCCGTTCGGAAAGTCCACGATACCGGTTTTTACTTCAACCAGGCCAGCCTGGCGGCCATGAAGAACGCCTGGCAGTACCGCAACCAGAATATCCGCAACCTCAGCCGCATCCCCATCGACCTCACCGACCGCGAACGCGAGGTCCTGCGCCTGATCTGCAAGGAATACACCAACAACGAGATGGCGGACGCGCTCAATATCAGCGTGCGCACCGTCGAGGGACACCGCAACAACCTCCTGGCCAAGACGGGGTGTAAGAATACGGCAGGGCTCGTAGTTTTCGCGATCCGTTACGAGGTGTTCAACCTGATGGACTGACGGTCGTTCGCGGTTCGCGGTGTCGCCAAAACCCGTATTAATACGTAGTTTTTATTCGCCCCTGAAATTTATCTTGCGGCAGTATATGTGATTACTGGGGTAATGTAATGGGATTTCAAATAAGACAGTAAACACCTATCACTCGTTGAAACAAAAGTACCGGTGGACAGAATTTGCTTACCTCTGTTCATCGGGCTTTTGTCTTTTAGGGGGGCGAAGGCCCCCTTTGTAATTCCCCCTGGGCGGGCGCATCGGGCGCCCGGTGTGCCGGGTAATTATTGGACGTTGTCGTTGTTTATATCGGTCAGCGTGTCATAAATGCGATACCCGTTGATGGAGGTGGGGTTGGTGGACATCCAGAATCCGTTCACCAAGGGTATCGGGGAATAGATGGCGCCAATGTGATAAATGATGGAGTCCTGGGGGAAAGTAAACGACATGTTCGTCCCCATATAGTTGACCGTGACGCTGATGGGGAACGGCGCGGCGTAGCCGGACCAGTAATCGGGGCCGATGTTCACCTGGAGCAACCAGATGGCGACACTGTAATAATTGTTGCCGATAGGGGTGGGTTGGTACGCAAAAGCGTACTCGTAGATCTGTTTTTTTGCGTGGGTTGTTTTAGGGGCTACGAAGCCAAAGGACACGAATAAGGGGGCTACAAAAAGCAGTGCCAGGGCGGAACGAATGGGCTTTTTCATATGCAAGAATGTTTCCCTAAAGTAATAGTACATTCTTGTTAATTGCAAGACAATTCGGGCTATAATAGTGCCGATCATAAGGGGTGCTAAAGATAAAAAAGTGCCGACGCCCCGGGGGCTTACGGGTATAAAAGTGCCAGCGCCGGAGGCCGGTGAGCCGGTGCGGCGGCTACCTGGTAAAGATGCCCTTCGGCAGCATCACGTGCACGCCCACGTTCCCATCCACCAGCTGTGTAATATCCACATCGGCTGCGACGCTACAGAGCGCGTAGGCGTCGGCCTGTGATAGGCCCCGGTGCGTCATCAGGTATTGGATCATATTACGTACCGCGATGTGGGTCGCGGCGTTGAGGTCGCGGTCCATCCCCATGGCGATGATGTGGGTGGGGGTCTCCGCCCATGGCCAGTGGGCGGGGGTATTTTTGTGGACGATGAGCTGGAGCTTGCCGATCAGGGAGGTTTCGATGGCGGTGATGTCTACTTCCCCGTTGCCCTGGGCGGCGTGGCCGTCGCCGATTTCCAACAGGGCACCGGGGACGTGGACGGGCAGGAAGAGGCTGGTGCCCTGGACGAGCTCCTTGTTGTCGAGGTTGCCGCCGTGGATCCAGGGCGGTGCGCTGTTCCAGCGGCCCACCGCCGCCGGAGGCGCTACACCTACGCTGCCAAAGAACGGCCGCAAGGGAATGTCGATGCCGTCGGCAAAGTGACCGGTCATCTTATCCCTGTCCAGCGGAATGATCCGCGTTTTCCGTTCGAAGATTTCGTCGGACAGGAAACCCGACTGCCCGATGCCGTTATATGCATATGGGATGGCCAATTGTATCGAATCGAAACGGACTTCGAGCACGTCACCCGGTTCGGCGCCCTCGACAAAGATCGGCCCCGTGAGGACGTGACCGCCCGGCCCGCGGTTCTTGACGCTTTGCACGTCACGGAGCTCCTGTTCGACCTGCGCCGGCGCCACGCCGGCCCTTTCGAGGCTTTCAGGGTTCGAGGTAATCAACGTGTGTACGCGCACGTAGTCACCCGACTTCACCTTCAACGCGGGTGTCGCCTCGGACCAGTAGTAGCCGTAGGCGACTGTAGTCGGCGTGGCGTTTAAGACATAAGGATTTTCGGCGGTTTGGGCGGTGGCCGTGGAAGCGGCCAGGAGCAGCAGGATGGTGAAAAGACGCATGTGCTAAATATAAAAAAACCGGTCGATTGACCGGTTCTTATTTTTTAGGAAGCCTCTACCTTGGGCGGGATTAACTTGTACACCACCGGCGTCACTACCCGTGAGAGCAGCGTCGAGCTGATCAGCCCCCCGATGAGCACGATCGCCAGCGGCGAAATCAAAGGGTTCGTGGAGATGGCGATCGGGATCAACCCCCCGATGGCGGTCAGCGTCGTCAGCACGATCGGGAGGAACCGGATTTCGCCGGCCTCGCGGATGGCGTCCTCGAGGGACTTGCCCTGGGCGCGGAGCTGGTTGGTGAAGTCGACCAGGAGGATGGTGTTCTTGACTTCGATACCGGCCAGGGCGATCAGACCGATGATGGCCACGAAAGAGAGGGTGTTGCCGGTGACCCACAGGGCGAGCGCGGCGCCGACGACGCCCAGCGGGATGACGCTGAGGACGATGAGGGTGCTTTTGAAGGTCTTGAACTCCAGGATCAACACGCCGATGAACAGGAACACGGTGACGATGATGATGCTGCCCAACCCGCCGAAGGAGTTGTTACGGCTTTCGATTTCACCGCCCATTTCATATGAATAGCCGGGGGAGAAGTGGATGGCGTCCATCTGGTGGACGACGTCGCCTAGGACGCGGTCGACGAGGAAGCCCTTGGCGACATAGGCCTGGACGGAAACGACGCGGCGTTTTTCCTGGTGGCGGATGACGGCCTGCGAGGTTTCCAGGCGGAGGTCGGCGACCTGGGCCAGGGGGACGGCGGTGCCCTGGGTGTTATTGACGTACAGGTCCTTGAACGCGTCCATGGTCGGCCTGCCGGCGCGGTCGCGGGTGACGAGGACGTCATAATTGTCCTTGGAGTCGGTGTAGAACTTACCCACGGTCAGACCGGTAACGGCCATGCGGACGGCCTGGTCGATGGTCGCGGACGAGATGCCCAGCAGCTGGGCTTTTTCCTTGTTGATGTCGACGCGGAGGTCGCTCTTCAGCAGGCTGACAGGGTTGGTGACATAGAAGGTGCCGGGCGTGTTTTTCAGGAGCGTTTCCACGCGCGCGGCCATAAACCGCAGGGAATCCAGGTTGTCGCCAAAGAGCCGGACTTCCACCGGCGCCACGACGGGCGGGCCTTGCTCGAAGTTCTTGACTTCGACCTTGGCGCCGGGGTAAGGGGTCCAGCGGCTGCGGAGGTTTTGGATAAAATCCAGCTTGGCGGCGGGGGTAGTGTTGGGGTCGAGCTCGACAAATATCTGGGCGAAGTCACGGCGTTCGTTTTCCTGGACTTCGTTGTAATACA
>Ga0310811_10005312_pt1 | contig 16277 bp, 11 predicted proteins | sample YCmetagenome_FD_207642 | JGI IMG/M metagenome (GOLD analysis project Ga0310811, IMG submission 207642) | Soil microbial communities from experimental microcosm in Duke University, North Carolina, United States - YC | ecosystem: Engineered > Artificial ecosystem > Soil microcosm > Unclassified ...
AGCAGCGCCGGCTGGGGCTACGCGGTGCTGTGGACTGTGATCATCGGCGCCCGCGCCCTGTTCTCCTACGGCAGTGAGCACTGGTTCCAGAAGCAGCTGGTCGACTGGGGCATCTCGAACCACGTCACCGTCGCCGGCCTGACCGACTCGCTGGTGTTCATGGCCATCGCGATGCTCGTCGCCCGCACGCTCGGCCTGTGGGCGCGCGCCGCGCGGGTGCCCGCGCTGCCCGCCGACGAGCAGCGGGTGTCCGTCAGCGCCAAGTCCTGAGACGGGTGGCCGGCATACGGTCGACGGCGATCGGGCCGCCGAAGGGCCGGGACACCCGAAGCAGTGCCTTGCGACAGCACCGAGAAGCACGACCGAGCACGTCGTCCACGTGGGGCACAACGGACACGGTGAGCTCGATGAGCACGACGAGCACGCGAGAGGGTGGTACCGCCTGGGGCGCGGTACCGCCCTCTTCGCCGTTCCCGTCTCGGGCGGGGCACCAGCGCGGCGCGAGTGAACCTGTCGATACTCGCCGGGATCGCGCTCGGCTCCATCCCGGCGCCCGACTCGGCGTCGGCCCCCGATGAAAGGGAGTTCGCATGTCGTCCTTCCATTTCCGCCCCACCGTCACCCGGGCCACCGCGTCCCGCATCGAGGCGCTCTACGCCGACATCCTGCGCCGCGACCCCGGCGAACCCGAGTTCCACCAGGCCGCCCGCGAGGTCCTGGAGTCCCTCGCCCCGGTCCTCGACGCCCGGCCCGAGCTCGCCGACGCCCGGGTGCTCGAGCGGATCGTCGAGCCGGAGCGGCAGATCGCCTTCCGGGTGCCGTGGACCGACGACGCGGGTGTCGTCCAGGTCAACCGCGGCTTCCGGATCGAGTTCAACAGCGCGCTCGGCCCGTACAAGGGCGGGCTGCGCTTCCACCCGTCGGTCACCCTCGGCACGGTGAAGTTCCTCGGCTTCGAGCAGGTCTTCAAGAACGCGCTGACGGGCCTCGGCATCGGCGGCGGCAAGGGCGGCAGCGACTTCGACCCGCACGGCCGCTCGGACGCCGAGGTGATGCGCTTCGCCCAGTCGTTCATGACGGAGCTGCACCGCCACCTCGGCGCCGACATCGACGTGCCGGCCGGGGACATCGGCGTGGGCGGACGCGAGATCGGCTTTCTGTTCGGCCAGTACCGGCGCATCACCCGGCGCTGGGAGGCCGGCGTGCTCACCGGCAAGGGTCTGGGCTGGGGCGGGTCGGCCGGGCGCACCGAGGCCACCGGCTACGGCAACGTCGTGTTCGCCGCGGAGATGCTGCGCGCCCGGGGCGAGGACCTCGAGGGCCAGCAGGTGGTGGTCTCCGGCTCCGGTAACGTCGCGATCTACTCGGTGGAAAAGGCACAGGCGCTTGGCGCGAACGTGGTCACCGTCTCCGACTCGGCCGGCTACGTGGTGGACGAGAAGGGCATCGACGTCGAGTTGCTCAAGCAGATCAAGGAGATCGAGCGCGGCCGCGTGTCGGACTACGCGCAGCGGCGCGGCGTCTCGGCGACGTACGTGCCCGGCGGCAGCGTCTGGGACGTGCCGGCCGACATCGCGCTCCCGTCGGCGACGCAGAACGAGCTCGACGAGTCCTCGGCCGAGGCGCTGATCCGCAACGGGGTCAAGGCCGTCTCGGAGGGCGCGAACATGCCCACCACGCCCGGCGCGGTGCGGCTGTTCCAGGAGGCCGGCGTGGCCTTCGGCCCGGGTAAGGCGGCCAACGCCGGCGGCGTGGCGACCAGCGCGCTGGAGATGCAGCAGAACGCCGGCCGGGAGACCTGGACGTTCGGGCAGGTCGAGGAGCAGCTGACCCGGATCATGAAGGACATCCACCGCGACTGCCACGAGACCGCGGCCGCCTTCGGCGCTCCCGGCGACTACGTCCTCGGCGCCAACATCGCGGGCTTCCAGCGCGTCGCCGACGCCATGATCGCCCAGGGCGTCATCTGACCGGACCGAGCACCACGCATCACCACGCACTGTGTACCGCACTGTCGTAGAGCCCTGAGCCGCCCGCTCAGGGCTCTACGACGTCTCGGCGCCTCACCGCCGCGCGCGGGGCGGCCGGCGCCGCAGGTATCGGCGGAGCTCCTGTCGCAGCGTGCTGAAGAACCACGCGGTCGGCTTCGCGACCAGCCAGCGGAACAACCATCTGCAGAAGGAAAGGAGATCGGCCATGTCCGCCACTATCCATCCGCGGGCCGGGGCCCGGTCCCCGGAGCGTGGCTTGCGTCAGTCCCGGTCGCTGCGAAGGGACCCGCGCGACGCCTTACCCGTGTCGGTACGAATAGCGTCCACACCTGAGCGCACGAGCGCGAGAAGGTAGTCGAGCGCCGTGCGGCCGTTCTCGCGGAGCAGAGCGACGCCGACGAGGGCGGTGACGGCGACGAACTCGGGATCGAGCAGCAGGATCCACAGGGCCGGATCGCCGAGGCCCGCGGCCGCCGTCCCCAGCACGACCGCCCCCAGCAACCACAGCAGCCAGGTTCGCCTGCTGTGCCTGCCCAGTCTCGTACGCATCCGCTCTATCAGTGCCGGAATGCGTGGTCGGCGGATCATCGGGCGTCGTCCTCCATCAGCTGTCGAACGTGCCGCAGGCAGTTCAACTGCGCGGGGGAGAGGCGGGCGCCGAGGAGCTTGGCCATCACCTCGACCGGAACCGGCGACGGCCGTTGATCCGGCGCTGCCACCGGCGACGGATCGAGCCCGAGGCCGCCGATCGCCGCGACGAACTCGGCGGCGAGCTTGTCGGTCTGCTCGGCGGGAGCATCGGGGGCGAGACCGCGGAAGCGTGTGAGCGCCGCGTCGAGGCGACGGCGCGCGGCGGGGGCGGCGTTCAGTGCGGCCACCTGCCCGGCCAGTTCGCCGATGCCGTTCGGTGCGAGGGCGTCGAGCACGTCGATCGCTTCGCGCTCGCGCGCCGGCAGGTCGCCGGGATCGCGCAGGACGCCTGCCGACACGAGCGCCGCCGCCCACGTCGCGGCCGGTTCGTCGGCGGGGGGCGAGGCGGCCATCGCCCGCACCTTGGCCCTGAGCTCGGTCAGCGCTGCGATCTGGCGGGTCAGATCGTCGGCGAGGGCGCTCAAGGCTGCGGGCAGGTCCTTCCGTTCGTCCGTGTGCGCGTCCGCCGCGGTGAGCCGCTCGGCGATCCGCTCGATCGGCATGCCCAGCGCCCGCAGCCGCCGGATTCGCACGAGCGCGACCAGGTCGGCGGCCGTGTAGCGCCGATATCCGGAGCTGTCGCGTGCGGGCTCAGCGAGCAGCCCCACGTCGTGGTAGTGACGGATCGCGCGCGTCGTGACGCCGGTGACCTGCGCGAGTTCGCCGATGCGCAGTCCCGTGCCTCGCGGGGCGTGCCGGGGCGTGGCCGCCGCTTCCGGTGCGGCCGAGCCGCCATGCTGCGCGGGTCGTCTGGTGCTCATGTCTCCAGTGAAGACCTTCACGCAGCGGCAGGGTCAAGTTTGGTCCACAATTGAGCCCACCGATTCAGGAGGTAATCAATGCTCGAAGCCTTCGCCGCCGGTGAGGTCCCACTCTCCGCGCAGAGCGCGAGTGCAGCGGAGGCCGAGGCGTTGGCCGCGGACCTTGCCGCCGACGCCGAAGCGGCTGCCGGCGTCTCGCGCACTGCGGCGCAGTGGGGCACGCTGCTGATCTTCGTAGTGCCGTTCGCGCAGTTGCTGTCCGACGGCACCTCGGCGCTAGCGGTCTCCTCGTTCCTCGAGGTACTGATCAGCAGCGCCTTCTTCGCGCAGGCCTTCTGGCTGCTGCAGAATCGCCGCGCCCACCGGGTTGAGGACGAGGTCCAGGCCGCGATCGCAGCGAACGTCCCCTACGCGGCCGACACGGGTTTCGCCGCGTTGGCCGCGCGCGTGTCGGCCGCTGCCCTCTGCGGCGCGGCGGCGACGACGATGCTCGACCATTCCGCGGATGAGCTGCCCTGCATCTTTAGCGCCGGCGCACTCGTCTTCTGGCTCGCTGCACGACTGCTCGAGCGCGGGCAGGTGGCCGGGTTCCGCCTCGGGCTGGTGTGGTGCGCGGTGCTGTTCGCCGCTCCGCCGTCGGTCACACACGTGTTGCCGCGCGCGGATCTTGTGAACACGAACGTCCTCGGCGCACTGGCGATGGCCGCGGCGCTGGCGCTGTGGCGTGGCCGGCACCGCGACGAGTGGGAGGCGCACCTCGAGCGGCTGCGCCGGGACGAGGAGCGGCATCTGGCACCGGGTCAGGAGCCTGACGGTCCGCAGGACGTGGTGCCGCCCGAATACCTGCACGCCGAGCAGCGGCGCAAGAAGGCGGTGTGGGCCCGCCGTGCCGAGCGGCGGACGAATCTGGGCCCGATGATCCTGATAGCGGACCTCGCACTGGTTCTGGTCGGCTACCGCACGGCGGCGGCGATCAGCCTCCGCACCGGAGCGGGCCCGCAGACGGCCGCGAACACGGCGCATCAGCAGAGCGTGCAGACGCTGCTGCTCGGCGCGGTGACCGTCGTGGCGCTGCTCGCGCTCGCGGCGCTCGCCAGGCGCCACGGCTCGGGCGGAGTGGTCGGGCTGCAGGTGGTGCTGGTGGTGCTCGCCGTGACCGGGACTCTCCTGGTGTCCACCGATTATTGGGGACTGAGTCAGGGCTCGAACCAGCCGAGTCCGGCCGTCACGCAACCCGGCGGACGAAGCTACTGCAGCGGCGGGCAGTGCTTCGGCGGCGCGTCTTAAGCCACGTCGGTTGTGCGAAATTACGTAGTTACGTAGTATTGCGGACGTGGCAGAACAGGGGAGATCCACCCGAGACCGGTTGGCCGAGCTGGAACGCAGGGTCGAGGCACTCGAGTCGGCGGCCTCGTCGCAGCCTCCCGTCGACGCGGCGCCTGTGCCCACGCACGCACCGCCCGCGGCCCCCGAAGCCCCCGTGTTCGACGGCGGCCGGCTGTGGGCGCTGGACGGGTTGAAAGAGCGCGTGGGCGGACGCGGCGCCGTCTTGTTCACCGGCGCTACGTCCGCCGGGCAGGGGACGACGTACGAATGGCAGTTCGGCGTATTGGTCGATGACCTGCTCGGGGAGTTGGCCGACGTCGCCGACATCGGTCGGTTCACCGACGCACTGGCGGCGCTGGCCCAGCCGGCGCGGCTGCGCGTGCTGCTGGCGGTGCTGGAAGGCCGCCACACATCAGCCGAACTGGGCGCGATCGAAGGGTCCGGCACCACAGGTCAGCTGTACCACCACGTCCGGCAGTTGACGGCGGCCGGCTGGCTGCGCTCAACCGAGCGCGGCCGGTATGAGATCCCTCCCGAGCGGGTCGTTCCGCTGCTCGTCATCCTCGCCGCCGCCCGGCGGTGACCCCCGGGAATTCGGAACCCAGGAGGATTGAACGCGAATGACGAAAAGAATCCTTCTCGCGCGTTCGGCGACGTCGCCGCCGTGGCCGCCACCGGCTTCCTGTCCGGCTGGTCCGCCGTCGGCACGACGGCCGGAGTCACGATGGCCGTCGCCTTGGGCGGGGGAGCGTTCGGGGCGGTCTTCCCCCACGAACGCCGGGACCGCCGCTCGCTTCTCCGGCAGGCGGACAAGCCGCGAAGGTAGTGTGTCGGACCGGCCTTCGTGTCGGACCCGCGTGCCATAGTCGGGGAATGCTGGAGACACCCGAAGAACTGGATGCGCTGCAGGCGTTGCTCGACCGGAGTGCGGCCGTGGCCGGTCCGCACCTGAGCGGCATCATCACCGAGGAGCGGCGATTGACCGCCGTCGAGGTGTGTCGCCGCCTTCAGGGCATGCGGCTGCTCACCGTGGCGACGACGACGGCCGACGGCAGACCGCTGAGCGGGGCGGTCGACGGGTATCTGCTGCACGGCTCGTTCTGTTTCAGCACAGGTCGCGACGCGGTCCGCGCCCGGCATCTCGCGGTGCGTCCCGTCGTCAGCGCGACGTATCTGGCCGGCGAGAGCCTGGCCGTGAGCGTGCACGGCCGCGCCGAGGTCTTCGCCCTGCACAGCGAGGAGGGCGCCGAACTGCGCCAGGCCATGCTCGACCACTATCTGCCGAAACAGGGTCCGGCTTTCCAGGAGTGGCTGGACGGTCTGGACGGCATCGGTGTGCGCATTCTCGCGGACAAGATGTTCATCTACGCGGGCGGGTAGATCAGGTAGATCAGTACGTGCGTTCATCCCTTCGGCCGCGGGCAACGCGGCGCGCCAGAGGCACCGCGCGAAGGGTGTTCCCATGGCCGGCGAAGGGTCCGCGGCTGAGCGACCTCCGAGAACTGAAACCAGGCGGGCGTGCTGCGCCCGACACTGACTACGGGCTCTGATCGTCGATGGCTGCCGTCTCGCGGGCGAGGTGGTCGACGACCGCGGTCCACGAACCGGTGCGCGCGTAGACGGCGCGCTGGCGGTCCGCGCCGTTGCCCTCGCGCAGCAGCCGGCGCACGGCGGTCGCCGCGAACGGCAGGTCGCCGAGAGCCTCGAGCGCGGGCCCGGCGCGCAGCAGCAGCGCGTCCAGCAGGGCGGGCACGGGCTGGTCGCAGCCGGTCACGGGATCGAACAGCCGCGCGGTGAGCCCGTAGCGCGAGGCCCTGTGGTGATTCTCGACGAGCACGGTGTCGTCGATCGCCTTGCCGGCCGGATCGCGGTCGCTGCCGGTGTCCGTGCCGGTGCCGGCCAGCAGGACGGTGCCCAGGGCGCGCAGCAGGACGGCGATCAGCACGGTCGTGTCGAGGTCGCTGTTGACGTCGCCGACGCGGATCTCCAGCGTCGGCGCGTGCTCGCTGGGCCGGGCGTACCAGTAGAGCATCGCCCGGTCGACGATGACTCCGGTGGCGATCAGTTCGTCGACGTGCTTGTTGTACTCGTCCTCGTCGAGCTCCGGCGCTGGGCCGACCGTGGGCCAGCGCCCGTAGGTGTAGCCGCGGCGGCTGGCCCACCCGGTGTCGTCCTCGGCGGCGAACGGCGAGTTGGCGGCGAGGGCCTGGATGACGGGGAGCCACGGGCGCAGACCGACGCTCAGCGCCAGGGCCTCGCCGTGGTCGAGCGAGCCGAGGTGGACGTGGCAGCCGCAGATCTCGCAGTCGGCCGCGGTCAGCACCGGCCCGAGATGCTGGGCGACGCGCAGGTAGCGTCCGTGGTTGCGGATCGGCAGCGGGCGCCGGGTCAGGATCCCGCACGGGCTGGCCACCAGCTGGCACTCGGCGTGCGCGGCGGCGCGCGTGGCCACGCGGCGGCAGCGCGCGAGGTCGCGGCGCAGCTCCGCGGTCGAGGAGTGCGCCTGGCTGTGCGTCTCGAGCTGGGTGAGGTAGAACTCGGTCTCGACCTGCTCGCCGAGCGTCTCACGGGCGGCGGCGATGACCCGGTCCGAACGCGCGGCCGTGACCCGCGAGTCCGCGTCGACGAGCAGGAACTCCTCCTCGACGCCGAAGGTCAGGCGGTCCCGGCCGAACAGTTGCTGCACCACGGCGCCTCCGTTCGCTGCTTGGTCCGAGGCTGCTTGGTCCCTTGGTCCGAGAGGCGACCGAGTACCCGCGCAGCCGCGAAATACGCAGGTGCGGCCGTTCGGCATGCGCCGGAGCGACGACTCGGCGCATGCCGGCAGCCACGTCGTCCTTCCGCCGACGTGGCGCAGCGTCATCGTTCAGACGACAGGGGAGCCGCGGTGCCGCCCGCGCGCTTTGCCCAACCGTGATGATTGAACGAGACGGGGCGGCGCAAGAATCAGAGCAGACCGTGTAAGCGCTCGAAGACCCCTTCGTCTCTGGACGGCCCACACCGGATCCCAGTGCCGCGAGGGGGCGCCGTCGGCTGCGCGCGGGCGACCGTCACGCGGCAGCACAGGGGAGAGAGATGTTCCATACCTTACATAAGAGGCGTGCCGTGACCGGCCGCGCCGGCGCCGTGGCGGCCCTGTCCGCCGCGGTGCTGATCGCGGCCGGCGTTCCGGCGCACGCCGCCACCGCCGGCCCGGCGGCCCGACCCGCCGCGGACTCCGCCTCGGGCGCGGCCTCCGCTTCCGCAGCAGATCCCTCCTACCAGCCACTGTGCGGCACCGCGAAGCCCGGCACGTTCTCCTGCTTCGCACTGCGCAGCACGGACACGGGCGCGGGCAAGCGCGACAAGCAGACCCTGCACGCGCAGGCGTCCGCCGCAGCCCCGGCCGGGTACGGGCCCGCCGATCTGCAGAGCGCGTACGCGCTGCCGTCCGACGGCGGGGCCGGCCAGACCGTCGCCATCGTCGACGCCTACGACGACCCGACCGCCGAGGCCGACCTGGCCGTCTACCGGCAGCAGTACGGCCTGTCCGCGTGCACCACCGCCAACGGATGCTTCAGCAAGGTCGACCAGCGCGGCGGTACCCGGTACCCGGTCGCGAACGCCCGTTGGGACGGGGAGATATCCCTCGACATCGACATGGTCTCCGCCATCGCCCCGGCCGCGCACATCCTGCTCGTCGAGGCCGACGACGACGGTTCCGACAGCCTCGGCGCGGCCGTGGACGAGGCTGTGGCCCTGGGTGCCAAGTTCGTCTCCAACTCCTACGGCAGTTCCGACTACACCTCCACGCCGGGCTCCGGCGAGGACCCCTCGGAGACGACCACCTTCGACGCCTACTACAACCACCCCGGCGTCGCCGTCGTCGCCTCCGCGGGCGACTCCGGCTACGGAGTGTCGTATCCGGCGTCCTCGCAGTTCGTCACCTCGGTCGGCGGCACCAGCCTGAGCCGTGACCCGGGCAGCGCCCGCGGCTGGTCGGAGACTGCCTGGGCCGGCACCGGTTCCGGCTGCTCGCTCTACGAGCCCAAGCCCGCCTTCCAGCACGACACCGGGTGCGCCGACCGTTCGGTCGCCGACGTCTCCGCCGTCGCCGACCTGGCCACCGGCGTCGCAGTCTACGAAGACGGCGTCGGCTGGAGCCTTTACGGCGGCACCAGCGTCTCCTCGCCGATCATCGCAGGCGTGTACGCCGACGCCGGAACTCCGGCCGCGGGGACCTACCCCAACTCCTACCCGTACGCGGCGGGCACCGGTCTGAACGACATCACGCGCGGCACCAACGGCGCCTGCTCGGTCGGCTACCAGTGCAACGCCGTGACCGGCTACGACGGCCCGACCGGGCTGGGTACCCCCGACGGGCTGCCGGCGTTCCGCACCGGCCCGCACGTCGCGCTCTCCGGCACCGTCACCGACCACGCCGGCGGCGAGCCGATCGTCGGAGCCACCGTCAGCGACGGGACCGACGTCACGCGCACCGATACTCAGGGCCGTTACACGCTCGAACTGCCCTCGGGCAACCGTAAGATCACTGTCACAGCTTTCGGATACGCCACCGGCACCGCGACGCTGGCCGTCGCCACAGGCGCGACAGCCACGAAGAGCTTCAAGCTGACGCAGGTGCCGAGCGAGACCGTCTCGGGCACGGTCACCGACGGCTCCGGCCAAGGCTGGCCGCTGTATGCGCAAGTCACCGTCAGCGGTGATCCCAACGCCGTGTGGACCGATCCGCACACCGGCCGCTACAAGCTGACGTTGCCCCGCGACAGCGACTACACCCTCGAATTCGCGCCCGCGTCGCCCGGCTACGACCAGGTGACCAAGGCGGTGCACGTCGCGCGGGCCCCGCAGTCCGTCAACGTCGCGGCGACCGCCGATCCGTGGACGGCCACCGCTCCGGGCTACAAGCTCGCGCTGACCGGACCGACCGAGACCTTCGACTCCACCACCTCCCCGCCGGCCGATTGGAGCGTGATCAACGCCCCCGGCACCTCCGGCGGCTGGCAGTTCGACGACCCGGGCGACGAAGGCAACGGCACCGGCGGCACCGGCGGATTCGCCGTCGCCGACAGCGGCTATTTCGGGTTCACCAGCACCCTGAACACCTCCCTGGTCACCCCGGTCTACGACTTCTCGGGCGACACGCAGCCGGAAGTCGCCTTCGACACCTCGTGGGTGATCAACCCGGTTCGTCAGAACGCTGAGGTACAGGCGAGCGACGACGGCGGGGCCACGTGGACCACGGTGTGGACAGACGACGCCGACACCGGCGACTACAGCGTCTTCGACGCCCACTACGACGTTCCGCTCACCGCATACGCCGGGAAGCCGTCGGTCCAGCTGCGTTTCCAGTACGTCGCGAACGGCGGTTTCTATTGGGGCATCGATGACGTCTTCGTCGGGCAGCGCGACTTCACGCCCATCCCGGGCGGGCTGGTCGTCGGCACGGTGCAGGACGCCAACACCGGTCTCGGAGCCGTCGACGCGACCGTCACCGACCACGGCGACGCCTCGGTGCAGGCAAAGGCCATCGCGACTCCGCAGGACCCGAACCTCGCCGACGGGTACTACTCGATGTTCGTGCCCGGATCGGGCAAGCACGTCCTGACCGCCGGCAAGGTCGGCTACGTCGGCACGCCGCAGACGGTGAACGTCCGCGCCCACTCCGCGGTCACGGCGGACTTCCGGCTCAAGGCCGGGCAGCTCGAGGTGAATCCGGGTTCGATCACGGCCTCGGTCGGCCTGGGCGGACACGCGAGCAGAACTCTGACGATCACCAACACCGGCGGCGCACCGGCCACGCTCCAGATCGGTGAACAGGCCGGCGTATCCGGCGCCTCTTCGCCCAGCACGGCGAGCGGCGCGCCCCTCCAGCGCATTCCGGGCACCTACCCGACGGGACGCGTCTCTGCAAAGCCGCAAGCCAAGACCTCCGCGGCAGGCCCGTCCGCCGCGAAGCCCTTCGACGACGCCTGGCAGGATGCGCAGAACCTGCCCGGGGCCGTGATGGACAACGTGGCAGACGCCTACGACGGCAAGATCTACGCAGGGTACGGCGATACGGGGCTGACCTTCGGCGACATTCCGGGCAACCTCTACGTTCTGGATCCTGCCTCCGACTCCTGGACCCAGCTTCCCTCGCCCGCGGACGGTCGTGAGGCGCCCGGACACGGAATCATCGGCGGCAAGCTCTACGTCGCAGGCGGTTGGGAAGGCGACGGGACCCTCGATTCGAAGCTGGAGATCTACGACCTCGCTGCCGGCACCTGGACCACGGGTGCTTCGGATCCCGCGCCGTACGCGGGAGCCGGCAGTGCGGTACTCGACGGCAAGCTCTATCTCGTCGGCGGCTGTGCGGACGCCTGCGCGACCACCGACGTCTCCGTCTACGACGCGGCGGCCGACAGTTGGAGCCGCATCGCCCCCTACCCCGAGCCGATCGCCTGGACCTCCTGCGCCGGCATCTCCGGCAAGCTCTACTGCGCGGGCGGCACGGACAGCGTCGGCGACAATCTTCAGCACGCCTACGTGTACGACCCTGCCACCGATGCGTGGTCGAAGTTGCCTGACATGCCGGTCCCGCTGTGGGGCGCGTCATACGCGGCGGTCAACGGATCGTTGGCGATCTCCAGCGGCGTGACCACCGGAAGCGTGCTGACCAACCAGAGCGTCGCCTTCAACCCGCGGACCGGCACCTGGAGCGCGCTGCCGAACGCGAACACCGCCACCTACCGCGGCGCCGGTGCGCTCGGTTTCTACAAGCTCGGCGGCTCCACCGGCGGCCTCAGCCCCAGCTCAGTGGTCGAATACCTGCCGGGATACGCCGTGGACCCGGGCGCGGACGTGCCCTGGCTGAGCGAGAGCACCAAGCAACTGACGCTGCGGCCGCACCAGCGGGTGACCGTCACCGTCTCCCTGGACGCGAGCGCTTCGCGGATCTCCCGGCCGGGAACCTACGGCGCCGAGCTCGTGTTCGGAAGCAGCACCCCCTATCCGCTCCCGTCGGTCCCGGTGACGCTGACGGTCGACTGATCCATAAGGAACCGCAGCACCGCTGTGCGTGCCGGGTCGGCCTTCACGGCCGCCCCGGCACGCCGCTTTGTTGCCGGCCCGAACCCGGCGCCCGAGATCCGCGGGCCGGCGCAACAAATCCGTCTCGCGGAGCGCTCCTCCCGCCCCGTCCGCAGCCCTCTGCCACGGTTGACCGCGCAGCCCAACGGAATCAGCCTTCTGGTTCGCTGGCGCGAACCGGCCGGTACCGGAATCCGGGCCCTGCGGCGTTCGTTCGCCGTCGTCTCTTGACCGCCGTTCCGGCCGGGCGTAGCGTCCCGCCCTGGTTAAGAAAGTTACCTAACCCTTCGTGCCGGGGGTGCCCATGCGCCGAACGGTACGAACGGCCAGAGGCGCGCTCATCGGACTGAGCGGAGCACTGGCGCTGGCTGTGGTCGCGCTCTTGGTGTTCCAGCTCGTCTCGCGTCCTGGCAGCCCGAGCGCCGCGTCCAGCGTCGCAGGCTCGTCCGGCACAGGCCAGCTGCCCGCCGGGACCGTACGCATCGACTTGCGACCAGGGCCGGCCGACGCCGTGCTCACCGGCCGCGGCGACCTCACGCGGCTCGGCCTCGATAACGCAGAGCCCGTCCTCACTCCCGCCGCCGTCTCCTCCGGCCGGTTCGGCCGCCGCGTCGCATAGCCCGTGGACGGCAAGGTCTACGCACAGCCGCTCTACGCTCCCCGGCTCCCCATCGCGGGGAAGACACACAACGTGGTCATCGTCGCCACCGAGCACGACAGCGTCTACGCCTTCGATGCGGACGCGAAGGCGTCGAATCCGGCTGCGGCGCCCGCCCCGCTGTGGCACATCGCGCTGCTCGAGCCGGGGGCGCGCACCTTCCAGGCCGCGACCGACCGCGTGGCCAAGAACCGGCTGTGCGACTCGATCGCTCCCGAGGCAGGGGTGACTGGCACACCGGTCATCGACTGGTCCACCCGCACCCTGTACGCGCTGGCCCTCGACGTCGAACACGGGACACCGACCTACCGGCTGCACGCCCTCGATCTCGCGACGGGCCGCGAACGCGCCTCCGCTCTGTTGTCGGCATCCGTGGCCGGATCCGGCCTGGACGCGGCGAACGGCACCGTCTCGTTCGCCGCGAGCGAGCAGCAGCAGCGGATGGCGCTGACGGAGGTCGACGGCGTTCTCTACGCCGGGTTCAGCTCCTGGTGCGGCCTGGCGCCGTACCACGGCTGGGTGCCGGGGTATAAGGCATCGGACTTCGCGCGGTCCGTGGTCTTCAACGACTCCCCGGACACCTGGGGCGGCGGGCTGTGGGAATCGGAGTCCGGGATCACCGTGGACGCGCACGGCCACCTCTACCTGGTCACCGGCAACGGCCCGTTCAACCTGGAGTCGGGCGGCCACAGTGCGGGGGACTCGGTGCTCGAGACGCTGCCCGGCGACGGGACTCTCAAGGTCGTCGACTCGTTCACCCCCTTCGACCAGCTGTGTCGGGGCGAGCACGACCAGGACCTCGGCTCCGGCTCGCCCCTGGACGTCCCGGGCGAGCATGAGTTCCTGCTCTCCTCGAAGACCGGCGCGGTCTACGTGGTCGCACAGTCCTCGCTCGGCGGCTACCACACCGTATCCGAGCCCTGCAAGCAGCCGACCGAGGCGCGCACCGATGTGGACCGGATCAAACAGGAACTGACCGTCGGCACGGTGCCCGGCGGCATGTGGGGCACCTGGGCCTTCTGGTCGCAGGGCTCAGCCCGCTACGTGTACGGCAGTGGCGCGGACGGGCGCCTGCCCCAGTGGCGGCTCGCCCCCGGAGGCACGCTGGACAAGACCCCGGTCGCCGCCGCCCCGCTCGCCTTCAGCTACCCCGGCGCGGTGCCCGTCACCACCGGCGACGCCGGCAGGCCGGGCAGCGGCATCGTCTGGAGCGTGGACCAGACCGACGGCACCGTGCTGCGCGCGTTCGCCGCCGACGACATCGCGCATCAGCTGTGGAACAGCGACCGCGACCCGGCCCGCGACGCGATGACATCTGGCGGATTCGACCATTTCACCGTCCCCACCACCGCCGACGGACTGGTGATCGTCGGGGACCAGGACCACCTGGACGTCTACGGAATGCTCCAGGGCTGACACCGCACCCACGGTTCGGCACCCACCCCACCGCAGCAGAGAGGACACCCACATGCGGTTGACCAAGCGCCGCCTGACCATGCTGGTCACGGCGCTGCTGACGGCGGCCATGGCCGCCCTCGGCATCACCGCCTCCGCCACCACCGCGCAGGCCAGCACCACCGCAACTTCCTCGTCACCCTCTACGACTGGCCGGACAACTCCCCTCCTGGCAACGCCATCGCCTACCCCGCCGACGACGGCTACCCCACCCTCCACGACGGCGCCTCGGGCACCGGCACCTACGCGGACCCGATCACCTACGCCACAGACAAGGCCGAACTGCCCGTCGGCACCATCGTCTACTACTCCTACCTGCACCGGTACGTCATCATGGAGGACGACTGCACCGAGTGCGACGAGGACTGGACCGGTGCGGGGCCCGACGGCGGCCCCGGGCTCTACCACATCGACCTGTGGGTGGGCGGCCAGGGCGGCAACTCCAACTCCGTCATCAACTGCGAAGACGACCTGACCCAGGACTCCGCGTCGGTGATCTTCGACCCGCCGAGCAACGAGCCGGTCGACACCACGCCGCTGTTCAACTCCTCCACCAACAAGTGCTACGACCCGTCCAGCTTCAACGGCGGCGGTGGCGGGGGGACTCCTCCGCCGGGCGGGTCCGCCGGCCCGATCACCGGCTATCAGGGCCTGTGCCTGGACGACCGCTCGGCGAGCACCGCGGACTTCAACCCGATCCAGGTCTACACGTGCAACGGCACGAGCGCCCAGTCCTGGACGGTCGAGTCGAACGGCTCCCTCGAAGTACTCGGCAAGTGCCTCGACGTGGACGCCGCCGGAGCCGCCAACGGCACCAAGGTCGACCTCTACGACTGCAACGGCACCGGCGCGCAGGTGTGGCAGCCGCAGTCCAACGGCTCGCTGCTCAACCCCAACTCGGGCAAGTGCCTCGACGACACCGGCTTCGGCGGCTCGGGCACCCAGGTCCAGATCTGGTCGTGCACCGGCAGCTCCAACCAAAGCTGGACCCTGCCATAACCCGCAGGCGCCGGCCGCGCACCACGCCCTCCTGGGGAACGGACCCCACCGCACCCGGCGGTGGGGTCCGTCGTCTGCTCTGTACGCGCGTCGAGCGCGTGCAGCCGCGTCCAGTTGCGTCGTCCCGCGCGCGCGTCACGAACGGGTGAGGTGTGACGCGGCGCGTGCGGACTTGCGGCATGTCTGCCCATGATCGGGCGGATTGCTCCCTATGCTCGCTTCCGTCCGTTCCGCGACGCATGGTTGCGCGACACGGGGCCGAACCCGCGGCCCGGTCGTGATGGGAGCAGTCTGATGACGACAACACAAGGTGAGCGGCTCGAGCACCCGGAGACGAGACGCCTGCCCGGGCCGGTGCCGGGCCGCAGGGGCGCGGTCTTCGTCAAGTGGGTCACCTCGACCGACCACAAGGTCATCGGCTTCCTCTATCTGATCACCTCGGCCATCTTCTTCGGCCTCGGCGGAATCCTCGCCCTGCTCATCCGCACCCAGATCGCGCGGCCGGGCCTGAGCGTGCTCAGCCCCGAGCAGTACAACCAGGCCTTCACCATCCACGGCACGATCATGCTGCTGTTCTTCGCGACCCCGCTGTTCGCGGGCTTCACCAACGCGATCATGCCGCTGCAGATCGGCGCGCCCGACGTGGCCTTCCCGCGGCTGAACATGGTCGCCTACTGGCTCTACCTGTTCGGCGCGCTCATCACCGTCGCCGGATTCCTCACCCCGCAGGGCGCCGCCGACTTCGGCTGGTTCGCCTACTCGCCGCTGTCCAACTCGGTGCACTCGCCCGGCGCCGGCGGCGACATGTGGGTCATGGGCCTCGCGCTGTCCGGCTTCGGCACGATCCTCGGCGCGGTCAACTTCGTCACCACGATCATCACCATGCGCATGCCGGGCATGACGATGTTCCGGATGCCGATCTTCTGCTGGAACGTCCTGCTGACCTCGGTGCTGGTGCTCATCGCGTTCCCGGTGCTGGCCGCGGCGCTGTTCGCGCTCGAGGCCGATCGCAGGCTCGGCGCGCACATCTTCGACGCCTCCAGCGGGGGACCGATCCTGTGGCAGCACCTGTTCTGGTTCTTCGGCCATCCCGAGGTGTACATCGTCGCGCTGCCGTTCTTCGGCATCGTGACGGAGATCTTGCCGGTCTTCAGCCGCAAGCCCGTCTTCGGCTACTCCGGCCTGGTCTTCGCGACGCTGTCGATCGCCGGCCTGTCGGCGACGGTCTGGGCGCACCACATGTTCACCACCGGTGCGGTCATGCTGCCGTTCTTCGCGTTCATGACCTATCTGATCGCGGTGCCGACCGGAGTGAAGTTCTTCAAC
>Ga0310811_10005313_pt1 | contig 16275 bp, 12 predicted proteins | sample YCmetagenome_FD_207642 | JGI IMG/M metagenome (GOLD analysis project Ga0310811, IMG submission 207642) | Soil microbial communities from experimental microcosm in Duke University, North Carolina, United States - YC | ecosystem: Engineered > Artificial ecosystem > Soil microcosm > Unclassified ...
GGATTTGCTGTCGCGGGGGCTCAAGGCCGGTTTTGACTGCAGCGACGTCGAACGTGATATTGGTTGGCGGCCGGCGCGCGATGAGGACACGTTCCTCAACCGCGCGATCTGGGTTCATGCCGGCAAATGACGGCCCCACGGACCCTGCTGCACGCATTTTCGACTTTCCGTGTTGGAGGGCCTCAGGTTCGCTTCTGCAGCCTCGCGAACGGTTTGCTGTCGCGATACCGTCACGTGATTTTTGCAATGGACGGACGGTACGACTGTCGGGAGCGTCTCCGAGGCGGCTTGGACGTCACCTTTGCCGACGTGCTTGCCAAGAAGCCGGACGTTCTGGGCAACCGGCGCAGGTTTCGGAGGTATCTCGAGAAGCACGCCCCGGACGTTCTCGTTTCCTACAATTGGGGAAGCATGGAATGGGCCATGGCCAATTGGCCACGCCTTGTCCCGCATGTCCACATCGAGGACGGCTTCGGACCTGAAGAAGCAGACCGCCAGTTGTCACGCAGGGTGTGGACGCGCCGCCTTCTGCTTGCCAACAGCACGGTCGTCGTGCCGTCGCGGACTTTGGAGCGCATTGCACTCGACGTATGGAAGCTCTCGCCGCGGCGCGTCCGCTATATTCCAAACGGCGTAGACTGCAGCCGCTTCGCTGCGTCGGGGATCGCCCTGATCGATCGGGCCGGTACGAGCCCTGTCATCGGCACCGTCGCGGCTCTGCGACCGGAAAAAAATTTGCATCGTCTCCTTCGTGCGTTCAGGCTGGTGAGCGAGCGCATGTCGTGTCGCCTTTTGATTGCCGGGGACGGCGAAGAGCGAGCCAGCCTGGAGAAGCAGGCGATCTCCCTCGGAATCCGCGAACATGTCACGTTCATCGGTCACGTGCATGAGCCCGAGCGAATTTATGCCGCGCTCGATCTGTTCGCCTTATCGTCCGACACCGAGCAAATGCCGACCACCGTTGTCGAAGCCATGGCTGCTGGACTGGCGGTGGCCGCCGTGGATGTGGGCGACATATCGCAGATGGTCTCTGCAGATAACAGACCCTATATAGCGGAGCGTAACGAATCCTCGCTGGCCGCGGCCATCTGCGGGCTGCTGGAGCGCCGGGATTTGCGCGCTCGCATTGGGGCGGCAAACAAGGTTCATGCCCAAGCCAATTTTGAGGAGCGGACAATGGCCGCAACTTACGCCGAATTGTTCGGCTGACGTGCGGCCAGAATCTTACGGAACAAATCAAGCTGTCCTCGTGTCGTCGAGTCCCAGCTGAAACCTTCGGCATAGCGACGAGTGGCGGCGCGCTGCAGCTTCATCGAGAACAGGCGCCTCACCCCATCGACCACGCCCTCGGTGTCCAGTGTCTTCATCAACACTCCGGCTTCCGGAGCGGCTACCACTTCCGGGGTCCCCCATACCGCGGAAGCAACGACCGGTGTGCCACAGGCCATGGCCTCCAGCAGCACATTCGCCCAGCCCTCGCGGCTTGATGCAAGCACCAACGCATCTATGGCGTTGTAGACCTCCGGCAGTTGCTGCTGCTCAATTCTGCCCAGAAATCGTACGCGCGCACTCACACCCTCCTGGACTGCGATTCGTTCCAGACGGGCGCGCTCCGGTCCGTCTCCAACGATCAGGAGATCGGTGTCTGGCAAGGCCCGCAGCGCCCCTATTGCGTGGTGGTGTCCCTTGCGTTCGACGAGCCATCCAACGCTGGCAAGTGTCCGTCGTGTGAGTCCGAGTCGTGCCCGGGCCGCTTGACGATCAATCATCCTGAAAAGCTGAAGATCGACGCCATTGCGCAGGACGACGACGTCATCCGCCGCCATTCCCAACTCCACCAGACGGTCTTTGAGCGCTTGACAGACAGTGATCAGGCCATCCGCCTGCGCTGCGGCACGACGGATCATGCGCCGGGGTGACCGGTACTCCGGAATGAGGTTGAGGTCGGTTCCGCGCGCAGTCACCACCACGGGGATCCCGAATGTCCTGGCGAGCCGGACTGCCGCTACTCCGTCCGGATAGAAATAGTGGGCGTCAATCAGGTCGAATCGTCGACCTTGGGCCAGCAGCTTTTGCAGGCTGGATTTCAAGGTCCAGAAAAGCGTGTGTGGCGTCAGGGTCATCCCGACTTTCGGCACGACGAGATAGCGCGGATGATGCACCTTCAAGCCGCCGTGCATCCTGAAAGGTGGAACGAGGTCCAGACGGCCGCCTGGCGAATAAGGCAGCCAGGACGGTGACCACGGGACAGGGGCGAGGACCTCAGCCGCGACCTCACCGCTTGCGACGAGCTTCTCCAGCCTCGTGGCCACGAACGAGCCGTGCGAAGGATTGATCGGGTTGGGAAAGAGAGTTGTGACCGTCAGAATGGAGAGCATCTTGCACTCAAGAAACCTGTCCTGAACCTGGCGCGTGGGCCTTGTTCCGCAGTGCCGACAAGTACACTTTCTCATAAGCAGATGCGCAAACCGTCCATGTTCGCTCGGTTGCGACGTATTTGCGTGCCGTCTCGCGCATCCGGGAATGGTCGGCCGTGTCCGACAGGACGTCGATAATCCGATCCGCCATCCTCGCCGGATCATCCGGTGCGAACAGATAGCCGGTTTCCATATCGCGGATCAGCTCGCGATGGCCCCCAATGTCAGAGGCGAGCACAATGCGGCCTTCCGCCATTGCCTCGAGAGGTTTCAGCGGAGTGACCAGTTCCGTCAGGCGGATACTACGTCTCGGGTACACGAAAAAGTCGACGAGGTCGTAGTAGCGCCGCACTTCGCCATGGGGTACTCGCCCGACGAACCGGACTGCCTCACCGAGGTTTTCCTGCGATACTTTCTTCCGCAGGATCGCGTCTTCCGGGCCGCCGCCCACAAGGAGAAGAACGACGTCCGGCCGGGCGGCTCTGATGCGCGGCAGTGCGGAGAGCAAGAGATCGAGCCCTTCATAATGGTAAAAGGAGCCGATGAAACCGATTACGGTCTTTCCCCGGAGCGCCAGGGTGTCCACCAGCGACTGGTCGCGATCAGGCACTCTTCCGAAATGATTTGAATCGACCGCATTCGGGACGACCGCGATTCGCTGCTCTGGCACGCCCCGGCCGGCCAATTCGGCGCGCATGCCCTGGCAGAGGGTGACGACCCCGTCCGAGCGCCGCAGAACATAGCTCTCCATTTGCCGTATGGCGCGATAACGGAGACCATTGGCGCGTGTGCGTCCGAGATCCACGGCAGCATCCTCCCACAACGCGCGTACCTCATAGACGATGGGCAGGTTTGCGCGCCGAGCCGCGCGCAGCGCGGGGATCCCGTTGAGGACCGGCGAATGAGCATGCACGATGTCGGGGCGGTACCGGGCGATGAGCTCCTCCAGTTTGCGCTCTGTGCTGCGCATTTCCTGCAGCTCTCGAAGAAATGGGACCGAGCTCGCGCGTCTGTTTGTCCGGTGAAACTCCCACCCATCGACCGTTTCTACCGCTGCCCCGCCCGAATGATATCTGGGAGAGGTGAGCTGGATCGTGGACCAGCCGAAAGCGCGTTGGGCCGACAGTATACCCAGGGTTCGAAACACGTAACCACTTTGCAACGGCAGGGAGTGGTCCAGAACGTGGAGGACGCGCATGGATCTGCAACTCCAGGTTCACGCTGCGCCTGGGTCCCAGGACAGCAGGAGGCGTCCAGGCGCCAGCTTCACCCTACCAGGCTCCGCGGGTGTCGATCACGATCTTGTCGTTGAGAAGGCTGCGATCGACCTGAAGAAAGCTCATGTGGTCGACCAGCAACAGCACGACGTTCGCGCGTTCGATCGCTATGTCGAAATCGTGCAGTTCGAGTCCCAACTGCGAAAGCGGGGGCGGCAATCCGGAAACGTGTGGTTCGACGACCAGTAGCGTGCCGACCTTTTCTTCGGCGAGGCGCCGCACGATTTCCAAAGCCGGGCTTTCCCGCAAGTCGTCGACGTCACGCTTGTAGGAGAGCCCGAGGCAGGCGATGACGGGATTTTTCAGACTCGCTGCAGCGCTTCGAACCTTGTCACAGACCGATTCCGGCCTCGCGTCATTGATCTCGCGGGCCGCCCGTATGAGCTTGGTTTCTTCCGGGTTGGTGGCGATCACGAACCAGGGATCCACCGCGATGCAGTGTCCGCCGACGCCGGGGCCGGGCTGAAGAATGTTCACGCGGGGATGGAGATTAGCCAGCTTGATCAGTTCCCACGGGTTGATCTTCAGACGATCGCAAACGGAGGCCAACTCGTTTGCAAAGGCGATGTTGACGTCGCGGAACGCGTTTTCGGTGAGCTTGGAGAGCTCAGCGGTGCGCGCCATGGTGACACGGCACTCACCACGCGCAAAAATCTTATACAGCGAGAGTGCCCGCTGGGCACATTTCCGCGTGAGCCCTCCGATCACACGCGGATTATTGATCACTTCCTCCAAAATACGGCCGGGCAGGACACGCTCAGGGCAATGTGCGATCTGGACCATCGCCAGCTCGCCTTTCTGGTGAGGAAACGTGAGATCCGGTCTCAATCCCGCCAGGAGTTCGGAAATCCGCTGCGTGGTTCCCACCGGTGAGGTAGACTCGAGCACCACGAGGTCGCCGCTCTTCAGGACTGCTCCGATCGCTTGGACGGCGCTTTCGACGTAGGAAAGATCGGGCGACGGCCGCTGCCCGGAACCGCGCAGAGGTGTCGGGACCGCTATGATGAAGGCATCGGCTGCTTCCATCTCGGTCGAGGCGCGCAACTTTCCGCTCTCGACGACGCGGCGAACCAGGGCGTCCAGATTCGGCTCGCCGAAATGTGGACGCCCCTGGTTGACCGTGTCGACGATATGTTTGTGGATATCGACGCCCAGAACCGCGATCCCGTTCTCGGCGAACACCGCTGCGGTTGGTAGCCCGATGTATCCAAGGCCGATGACCGCAACGCGTTCGAAACTATTCATCTGGTGAGAATCCCTACAATTCGTTCAGCCGCCTGGCCGTCACCATACGGATTATGTGCACGGCTCATGGCGCCGTATGCCAATTCATCATCGAGCAAGCGGGTAGCCCGCCGGAAAAGCAAATCGGGATCTGTTCCCACGAGCTCCACCGTTCCGGCTTCCACGGCTTCGGGCCGTTCCGTCGTTTCCCGTGTCACAAGCACCGGCTTGCCGAGCGAAGGTGCTTCCTCTTGTACACCGCCCGAGTCGGTGATGATCAAGGCGGCCTGCCGCATCATCTGCACGAAAGGTAAATAATCGAGCGGCTTTATCAGATGCACAGCCGGATGGCCCCCCAAAACCTTGTACACCGTGTCCTGAACGTTGGGATTGAGGTGGACTGGAAAGACGATTTGAACGTCGTCCCGGGATGCCAGGCGCAGAAGCGTGTCGGCAATCCGCTCCAGACCGGCCCCGAAATTTTCACGCCTGTGGCCGGTAACCAGGATGACACGCCGATTCGGCAACAACGAAGGTAATTCAGCTTCGATCTTCGCGAGCTGGCTGGGATCTGTATCCAATATCTTAATTGCGTCGAACAACGCATCTATGACGGTATTCCCCGTTACTGAGATCCGCTCAGACTGCACACCCTCCGCCAACAGGTTCTGCCTTGCGCCTTCGGTCGGAGCGAAGTGCATATCCGCTATAATGCTGGTCAGCCTACGATTCATCTCCTCGGGCCAGGGCGAAAACATATTGCCGGTTCGCAGACCTGCTTCGATATGGCCGACCGGCACTTTTTCGTAGAAGGCGGCGAGGCTCGCGGCCATTGTCGTCGTCGTATCGCCTTGGACAAGAACGCGGTCGGGCCTCTCCTCCTTGAGAAGTCGATGGACGCCATCCAGAACCGAGGTCGTCACGTATGTGAGCCCTTGCCCGGCGCGCATGAGGTCGAGATCCCAATCCGGAGTGATCCCGAACACGTCGAGAACCTGGTCGAGCATCTGCCGGTGCTGGGAGGTGACGCAAACCCGCAAGTCGATGCCCGGGGCATTCTCCAACCGCGTCAGAACCGGAGCCATTTTGATAGCTTCCGGCCTCGTGCCGAATATAGCTACGATGCGCATGCCGAAGACTCGTCGATTGAAAGTTTTCGCAAACCAGGGTCCGTCAGCGGCCGCCCTTTGCGAACAGCAGGATGCGCAACGTCTGCAACATGATCGCGATGTCCCGCACGAGGCTGAAGTGTTTGAGATAATAAAGGTCGTATTCCAGCTTTCGGGCCGCGTCCTCGGTCGAAGCGCCGTAGGGGTAATTGATCTGCGCCCACCCTGTGAGACCCGCTTTCACGCTATGACGCAGGTGATACAAGCCGATTTCGCGCGACAGGTCGTCGACAAAGACCGGCCGTTCCGGCCGGGGGCCCACCAGCGACATATCGCCCCGCAAGACGTTGATCAGCTGAGGGATCTCGTCGATCCGCGTGCGGCGAAGGATTCGCCCAATGCGAGTCGTGCGCGGGTCATTGTGACTGGCCCACACGGCACCGTTTGCCTCCGCGTCGACGCGCATGGTCCGGAATTTTATGATCCAGAAGCGGCTGCCGGCGAAACTGACGCGCTCCTGTCGGTAGAAGATCGGCCCAAAATCGTCCACCGCGATTGCGATCGCAACCATTACCAGCGCGGGAAAGGTGAGAAGGAGGAGCGAAGCGCTCACGCCTATGTCGAGCAGCCGTTTCAAAGCCCGGTCGAGGTAACCATAGTGAAAACCTTCCGAATAGAGCAGCCAATCCGGTTCGGTCCATGTGATGTCGACGCGGCCCGTTTCACGCTCCAGGAACGTATTGAAATCCAGCACCGGTATGCCCGTTGCTTTCCAAGGGAGAAGATGGTCGAAACGTAGGCCTGTTGTATCGTCAACGGCAAGGACGACCTGATCGACATGCAGTGTCGTCGCGAGGTCGTCTGGCGACGATGCGGCGGGCAGCCCGTCCACCACCTGCCCCGCGACCTTCGCAGGAGCAGTGCCGCCGAGATAGCTTTCGGTCAGAAAATAAACCTGTGTGAGCCTGCGGTCAGCTCGCGCCAGGATGTCGCGCAGGTAGCGCGCGCGCTTGCCGCTGCCGATGATCAGGATCGTGCGCCCGAACCACTGCCGGCGCGCCATGGCCATGAACAGGAGACGGCTCACCATGCCGCTGCACAGACCCGCGCCGGCGCCGATCAGGACGATCGTCAGGCTGCGCGTGACACTCAGGAAGGCGGGGGCACCATAAACCGTGGCCCAGCCAAAATGGAACACTGGGACGAGGAAGATCACCGCAACGCCGAGGCCGACAGCGAGCCGAGTGGTTGCCGTCGAAAAGTCGAGAAACGAGTCATGCCGGTAAGCGCCGGTTCCGTAGGCGAGGGTCTCTGAAGCGAGTACGAGGCAGGCAATTGCGGTGAGCGTATCAGCGAGGCCGACGAACCCGAGTCTGTCTCTGATTGCGAAAATGAATCCGGCGATCGAAGCGGACATCAACACCAGATCCAACACTATCAGCGTGATCGCCGGGCGAAGCAGGAAGCGACGGCGCATCCCGCCGGCTTGTGTGAACTGGCGGTGGTTCGGCATTGTCGCAATATCAGCGACTGCGGCCGACTGCGGCGAGGTAAGCCACTTGAGCATACTCCAAACCTCATGACACTCATAAAGCAGCGCACCGCCACCGGCGGCGGCTTCCGACTGGGTACCTCAATCCTTTGCGTCCGAGAACACGATACCTAATAAATCATGAACGCAGAAAGACATAAGGTAAATTGCAACCAAGGTAACAGTCGACCCTTCTGAGCTTCCAGCACACGTTAATCGGAAATTAGGCATTCTCGCGCCAAGTTCCGCCGCGGAAACTTCGCGTAAAGCAATCCCGAAAACTTCCTGGCGAGTGTGACCGCGGTCACTGTCGTGGGAGATGGGAATTAAGTCTCGTGCGTAACCGACGAGGAACCGCACAGACGGCTGGATGGCTCAAACCATCTGCGCTATACCGGGACGCGGCAATCGAAGGGGCGGGGGAATGTCACGTTTTGGTAGACCGGAGAGAACTCTCCTGGAGAAGTTATTGACCCTCGCGATGGTGCTCGCGAGCGCTGTCAGCCTCGCGTCGTGCGCCAGTTCCTTGCCGGCACCGCCGCCATATGGCACCGAGAGCCCGCTCTATCGGATCGGACCAGGGGACGGGCTCTATATTTTCGTTTGGGAGAACAGGGATCTTTCGACCGCGGTCACAGTCCGGCCCGACGGGAGGATATCGTTCCCTCTCGTCAATGACGTGCTCGCTGCCGGGAAAACGCCGACCCAATTGTCCCGCGACATTCAGGCCCGGCTCGGGAAGTATGTCAAAGACCCAGTTGTGACCGTCATGGTCAACAACTTCGTCGGCGAGTACAACGAACAGATCCGTATTGTCGGTGAGGCGACAAAGCCCTCCGCCATTCCCTATCGCAAGGGGATGACAATCCTCGATGCCATGATAACGGTGGGTGGGCTGACGCAATACGCAGACGGGAACCGCTCCACCCTCGTCAGAAGGTTCGCTCGCGGCAAAACGGAGACGTACGGCCTGGCGCTTGATAAGCTCCTGAAGGACGGAGATATCTCCGTCAACGTGCCGCTGCAGCCGGGAGACACGATCATCATCCCGCAGACGTTCTTCTAGCCGACCTGGTTTCGAGGGGAGAAGCTGGGGTGGATCACAGCCAGCGACGGCGGAAGGCACCGGCCGGGACCGGCTCGGAGTTCAGAGCTACCCGGCGAACGGGCCTCCTCGTCTGTGCAGCGGCAGCCGCGTTCGGGATCGCCCACTGGCAGGCCGTCGCCCAGACGCCCTCGGGCATCACGGCGGCGCCCGCAGGCCTGTCATCATTTCAGACGCCGCTCTCTCCTGTGACGCCGCTTTCACCTCCTGGACAAGCTTGGCCGACGGTGCAGTCGAGTGTTCCGGCGCTATGGACGCCACGCGGCGCTGTTGCGGCACCAGGGCCGACCGCCCCTCCCTTCCTGCTTACCGGCGCTATTGACATGGCGCAGGGCTACACGACCAACGCGACGCAAACCTCGACGGGGTCGGCCAAGAGCGATGCCTTCACCCGCGGGCAGGTGGACTTAGGTCTGCACTATGACTCGCTGCGCCTGAAGCTTGACGCACATTCATCAACCAGCGGCTTTTACTTTTACAACCAGCATGACGCCAACCAATTTAATCAGAACCTTAATCTGGTCGCCAACTCAGAGGTTGTTCCAGATCACCTATTCATGAATTTCAATGCCTTCGCTGCACCTGTAACCTTGAGCCGCGTGGGGCAAATTTCTGCGACCCCAGGTCTCGTTTCCAATTCGAACAGTCAGCAGAGCTATGGATATTCAGCAAATCCGGTGTATAAAACTCATTTCGGCAACTATCTCACGTCTGAAACTTCATTCAACGAAAGTCAGCTCTTCTTTCAACAGCCTTCCGTTGCCAGCACCGACACGTCGCTGCCGGTCGTTCCTCTTGGCAACACGACGTCGTCCACGATATCGCAAGGGTTTTCGAGCGGCCCGTATTTCGGGCGGCTCAGATGGAATGTGACCGCAGCTTATTCCAATATGGAGCAGCCGGGGCAGTCACAACGAGAAACCCTGGGCATTGCGAGCGGAGCGTACGCGATCAACCGAGTCTTCAGCGTGTTGGCCACCTTCGGCTACGACCAGATCCGGACGTCCTTTCCGCTGGCGGAAGATCTTTCACCGCTGGTGGCGCTCGGAGGCGTGCGGTTCGCTTTCGGACCGAAGTTCACGGCTGCTGCCGCTGCGGGCGTTTCACACGGTTTTCCGACGTATCTAGGATCGCTCAACTGGAATGTCACAGGCACATTCCAGATCATCGGGTCGTTGACGCAGTCGATCTCAAGTTCGCAAGGAAACATCTTAAATAACTTATCTACACTGGCCGTTTCCTCCGAGGGCGTTTTCTCAGACGCCCAGTCTTACTATTGGCAAAGCCAACAACAGGCACTCAATCCGCAGTTTGCAACAATTTCTCCCGTTCCCATAGGGGGGCTGGCGTTCACCAACGGCTTGGCCCGCGATCGCCAGGCGAATGTCTCGTTCGTCCACACGGACGAGCGCAATACATACATGTTGTCTTTATTCGGCGACCTGCAGGACCAGCTTAGCGCACCGGTGCTGCCGGGCCAAACGATCTGCGCCACGGGTCAGCCAGCGAGTTGTGTGTCCCCCAATGCGACCTCCTCATTGTATGGAGCGCGGGTCAGCGCGAGCAGACAGCTGCGGCGGGCCCTGAGTGGATATGTCGGGCTATCGTACTCCGTTGCGAATGAGTTCGGCGGGAGCGACCGTATCTTTACGGCCGGTGCCGGCCTGAACTATTCGCTGTCGCCGAAGACCGATGCGTACGTTTCGACGCAGTACGTGTACCGTCGATCCATCGACCAGTTCATCGCCTCTGGGCCTCCCTCGGATGCCAGCGTCATTGTCGGCATGCGCCACAGACTCTGAGGCTTGCGATGCGCTTGCCCGTCACCTCCAATCCTATGATGATTCGTTATGCGAAAGACAGCGACGGTGCCGCGTGGGATGCCTTTGTCCTCGAATCCCCGAACGGTACGTTTTTTCATCGCTTTGGTTGGCGCGCTATATTCCGCGATGTCTTCGGTCTCGCTCCTCATTATCTCATTGCCGAAAGAGGCGGCGAGATCGCAGGCATCCTGCCGCTCGTTCACCAAAAGAGTCTCCTTTTCGGCAATTCCCTGGTTGCGGCGCCGTTCTGCGTGGAGGGCGGTTCGATCGGTCTCGATTCCGAAATCTGTGGCAGCTTGGATGAGGAGGCGATCAAATTATTGTACAAACTCAACGCGGCATCTCTGGAATTTCGCAGCCGCACTGCCGGTCGTATCGGCTGGGCCGTGAGAAAGGACCTTTATGCCACTTTCGCGCGGCAGCTTTCAGGCGATGACGAGGAAAATCTGCAGGCAATTCCTCGCAAACAGCGAGCCGTCGTTCGAAAGTCCCTTAAGTCAGGGCTCACGAGCCATGTCGAGGCCGACGCCAACGCGCTTTTTCGGGTTTACGCAGAAAGCGTTCGGAACCTCGGGACGCCTGTGTTTTCGAGAAAATACTTTACCGCTCTTCTAAAGGCTTTCGGCTCCGACTGTGATGTGGTGGTCGTGCGTGATGGTGCCGAACCCGTCAGCGCCGTGATGAACTTTTATTTCCGCGACACGGTGATGCCCTACTATGGGGGCGGGCGTCCTGCTGCTCGACGCAATGGCGCAAACGACTTCATGTATTGGGAGGTAATGCGGCGTGCTGTCGGGCGAGGTTATCGTCGGTTCGACTTCGGGCGAAGCAAGGCTGAGACGGGCGCTTTTTCATTCAAGAAAAACTGGGGTTTTGAGCCTCAGTGGCTTGAATACGAGTATTATCTGCCTCCGGGGTCATCGATGCCTGACAAAAATCCGAACAACCCGAAGTACGCGGGATTGATCGCAATCTGGAAGCGCCTGCCGCTACCGGTCGCAAATTTCATCGGGCCCCATTTGGTGCGCGGACTCGGATAGCCCGCAACGCGGCCCATCCTCCACGCAGGAGCGCAAGAACGTCCTGTTCGGCCGAAACAGGCCGTCCGCTTGCATTCCAGAGGACGAGCAGGCTGGCTATGAACACAGCGGCCCCCGCGATCACATCCACACCGAGGCGTTCTGCTCCGCTAATGTCGAACGTGTGATTCATCACAAGCACGACGGCGGTCATGAGGACGACGGAGGCGGATGCACGCCACATAGTGCTCAAGTGGTCTCGCACGCCGACTTTGACACGCTTGCCGGCGGCGATAAGCACGGCAGGGATCAGGAAAGCTGTTGCGACCAGTCGTGCGATGACGAGCGTAAGCAAGTCGCCGCTCGAATAGGCGACGGAAAACATGACGATCCCGAGGGTCGCGAGTCGCAGCCACTGCAGGCGCGCGCCGAGATGGGGGAGCCCCTGCACATCGAGGACAGTGTAAGCCGCCATGCTGATTGCTGCGATGCCAGCCTCAAGTGCGAGCCAGCCGAGGATTGGTGTGATGCTGATCCATTTCGGGCCAAGCACCAGAGGCACTACATCCGGAGCCACAAGGGAGGTGCCGACGCCCGTCGAGAGTCCGATGATCCATGACCAGCCAAGCATCCGCAAATACAACTCGCGCAACTCCACCGAATTGTGCTGATATTTCGCCATCACGGGAAACAGCACCGTCACCATCGGGGTTACGATCTCGTCGGTCGGGCTGGCGGCCAGATCCTTGGCCACCGTGTACTGTCCCATTGATGTTGCGCCTGTGGCGCCACCGACTGCGATTGCATCGATCTGGGTTTGCAGATAGCTCCCGATTGAACGAATAAATACCCAGATTGAAAACGAATAAATTTCTGACAACCGTGAAAGCGAAAGCCGCGGTCGGTACGAATGCATCGTGTAGCTCAGGACCGTCCTTGCCAGCTGGCCGCAGATCATTCCCGCTACGAGAGCCCAATAATTGCGCAGCAAGAATGCAAGGCTGATGGTAACTATGAACGATATAAGCTTTACGTGAAATGTGTAGTTGAAAACGGAACTAAATTGCAGCTCGCGTTTGAAATCGAGTATCCCAATATTCTCGAAACCGCTCAGGACGGCTCTAACCGAGAGGCACTGCATGACGAGGACTGCTCGCTGATCGTGGAAATAGATCGTTGTGAGCGGCGCTATCAGACATATAGCTGCGCCCAGAGCGAACCCAACGATGACGTAGATCGTCCAAGCGGTGTCGTAATGCTCGCGCGTGGGATTGCGGTGCCGAATGATCGCGGCGCCTTGTCCGGTGTCGCTGAGCGTTTCGAACACGCCCACGACAATCATGGCGATTGCGACCACTCCGAAGTCCTCGGGGCTCAGCAATCGTGCGAGCACGATCGTGCTCACCAGGCCGGTAAGCCGCATCGCCCAGCGCAAGCCGATCATCCAAGCAGACCCGCGAAGCATGTCCGGCCACGGTCCTGGATTTATGTCCGAAGCCGGACTGGTCATTTACGCCCCCTGCATGTCGAATAGTGTGATGGCAAACCGGGGCAGGTTCAAAGGGCGGAACATTTGCCCCCATCCGGCCTTATTTTCGGTCATATTGAATGGACCGCGTCATAATCATAATCATAGCGGCGATCAAAGCGGCAAAGCGACGGCCGCATTGCCGCCACTTACTTTTCATGATTTTCTTTAACGTATGCTATTAACCGCTCCCATACCTTGATATTGCTCCCGGCCGGAACGCAGGGCAGAAGTGGTGAGGCCTTGAGATTGGGGCATCGGGAACGCGACGATCCCGGAGTTCGCCGCAGGGCAAACGACCACGACCGCGACTTTGGAGAACGATCCAATGCAGAGCTGGAGGGTCGACTTCTTTACTTATCTTGCTGCGACCTGGCGCTATCGATGGCAGGGCCTCGCGGCCGCGTGGGTTGTCTGCCTGTGTGGATGGTTCTGGGTGGCCGCCACTCCCAACACCTACGAGTCGGTGGCGGAAGTTTACATCGACACCAACGGGCTATTGAATCCGTTACTCCGGGGCTTGGCGGTCACCAACGATCCTAACCAGGAGATCGCGGTGATGCTGCAGACGCTGCTCACCGATCCTACGCTGGAGCGGATCGTGCGTGCGACCAACCCGAATGCCTCCAAAATGTCCCAGGAGGAAATGCATGACGCCGTCGCAAGCGTTCGCAAACGGATTTCGCTTAAAACGCTTTCTGCGAAGGATGTTTACAGCATCACCTATCGTGATCGAGCCCCGGCTTACGCGCAGTTGGTCGCGCAAACACTCGTCTCGGTTCTGATCGACACGAGTCTTGGAGGGCAGCGGCGCGACGCCGATCAGGTTGGAAATTTTCTCGACGCTCAGATCGCCAACTACCAGCAAAAACTGGTCGCGGCGGACCAGCGGCGCGCCGAATTCAAGACGCTGCATCTCGACTTTTTTGCGAAAGGCGGAGACAGGCCAGGCGGAGTGACCGATGTGGTCGCGGCTCAGGCCGGGGTGACGCAAGCGCAGACCGAGCTCAACGAGGCGACTGACCGGCGGGACACATTGCGGTCGCAACTCAAGGAGACCCCCAAAACGTTGGACGTGAATGCACCTCTGCCTGCCACGATGGACCGTACTGGAACGGCAATCAGTCAGCAGGCGCAGCTAGCCGCGGCCCTTGCAAGACTGACTGACCTGCGCACCCGGTACACGGAAAGTCATCCGGAGGTGATTAGCCAAAAGCGGCTCGTCGCACGGCTGAGATCCGAGAAGATCGAAGACCTTGCTGGAAACGGAAGTATCTCAAATCCTTCCTATACCATGCTGCTCTCGAAGCTCGCCGACACCGAGACGGATGTCGCCACCTACCGGAATCGGCTCGAAGAAGCGAAAAAGCAACTCGAGCGGGCGAAGGGCATGGCAAAGTCGGCCATTAGCCTGCAGAGAGAATACGAAAATATCGACCGCGATTACCAGGTCTTGCAGAAAAACTACCAGGAACTGGTAGCTCGACGTGAATCCGCGAAGATCACCCAAGCAGCAGGCGACCAGCACGGATCTTTCGCCTTCCGGGTTATCTCGCCGCCCGCCAGGCCCGACCGCCCGATTGCTCCAAACCGTTTTCTTTTGACCACGGCCGTCATGATTGCCGGGATAGGCGCTGGGGCGGGCTTGGCGTTCGCACTCGGATATCTGTCCGGCACTTTCGTGAACCTGCAGCAGCTAAGGGAAGCGATCGACCTGCCGATCCTGGGTGTAGTGACGGCGGTCCGCAACACGGCAGATATCGCCAATGCACGCCGGTCCAATTTCATCTTTGCGACTGGTCTGAGCTTTCTCATGATCGCATCTATAGTCGTGCTCTACCATTTCCATGCTCCGTTGGCAGGAGTCAGAGGTCCGGTGCTATGAGCGACCCGTCGTCACGTCTGAATCTGATTGCGCGGGCGATGCAGCGCGGCGCGTTGGCGCGTGAAGGGGCCCGACCGCCTGAAGCTAGCGAACCGGAGCGCGTCGTAATCAGCGCCGAACCGGCGGACGCGGATCGGGAGCGTGATCCCATTCCTGCCACTGCGGCGCCCTCTATCCAGGGAGAAGTGGTAGAGCCGCTGACACTGCGAAAAGGGCAGCCGGTGCGGCTTCATGCGGCGAAGCTCATCGAGTCACGAATCGGTTCCCCCGAGAATGTGCATTCTGTCACATATAACGAGTTTCGCGCGCTCAAGCGTAAACTGATCCCGATGACCGCCGACCCTGAAACCGGTGTCATGGGGCGCAATCTGGTGATGGTCACGAGTGCGCTCCCCGGTGAGGGCAAAACCTTCACGGCAATGAATCTGGCTATCGCACTTGCCGCGGAGCCAAACGTCAACGTCATCCTGGTTGACGGTGACTCCGTGCGAAAGTCGATTGCGACGTTTTTTCATCCGCCGGATGGGGATGGGCTGCTCGAGTTGCTGACCGGCACACGTCAGCGGCTCGACGAGGTGCTGCACACCTGTGTAGATATGCCGCGGCTCCATGTCCTCTTTAGCGGCGCCAGGCACGACGCGACGCCCGAATTGCTCGCAAGTCAGAGCATGGGAAAGCTTTGTGCAACGCTATCGGCATACTTTCCGCAAAGCATTGTGCTTTTCGACACGCCCCCGGTCCTCGCCGCCTCGGAGGCGGCAGCATTGGCAGCCCATGTCAACCACGTTCTGATGGTGGTCGCCGCTGGACGCTCGGAGCGAAATCAGGTTGAGGCGGCGCTGTCGGAAGTGTCGCGCTGCTCCAGTACGGGCATCGTATTCAATCGCTCGCCACAATGGGAGCGCCCTTTGAACTACATGTACTCGCATCCCTATGCCTATGCGCCGGAACAGACAGAACGCGCATGAGGGTGGTGCAGTAAGCTTTCCAGGGACGAATCTATGTACACGGAGTTCTATCGGTTGAAAGGCGAGCCGTTCATGCTCACGCCCGACCACCATTTCTATTTCGAAAGCCGGGTTCACGCCCAAGCGATGGCCCATTTGATGTACGGGCTCAAGCGGGGAGAGGGATTTATCGTCGTCACAGGTGAGGTCGGGGCGGGAAAGACCACAATCATCCGCCGTCTATGTGCGAACATCGGAACTGGCGATATCGTCGCAGCCCATATCGTCACGACGTTGTTGAACGGCAACGAGCTTCTTCGGATGGTGTGCTCGAACTTCGGGATTACGGATGTCCCGGAGCAGAAGGATGCCGTTATTCGCCGCCTTCAGGCTCTCTTCGAACAAATTGG
>Ga0310811_10005314_pt1 | contig 16274 bp, 23 predicted proteins | sample YCmetagenome_FD_207642 | JGI IMG/M metagenome (GOLD analysis project Ga0310811, IMG submission 207642) | Soil microbial communities from experimental microcosm in Duke University, North Carolina, United States - YC | ecosystem: Engineered > Artificial ecosystem > Soil microcosm > Unclassified ...
TCCTCTCCGACGGAGCGTGTTTTCTTCGTCCCCCTCGCTGCATACCGGTATCCATAGCAACGCGCGTTGAGAATTCAAGCGCTGCGGCGTGGGGCTTCCAACGTTGAATCGGCTGGGCCCCATAACGTTGATTTTTGGCGGGCGCGTCATTGGTTGGCATCGCACATGGTCGTAGACGCCGCACGGGTGACACCGGTCCAAAGTTGCGCCCTCCGTCTTGCTGCAGCCGCTGGCGTTCATCTCACCTCTGGTTATAGGTTCTCGAAGGGGGTCCCCGACTTTTTCCTCATCATCGGGGTGGGTTTATTAGTCTGATAAACCCAGGTGTTGAAAAATCAACGGGTTACGGGACCGTAACCCTATCGAGTTTGAACAGTTCGCGCGGCGCCACCGGAGATTACGGGGCGCCGCCGAGCAGTCGAAAGCGCCGTCGACAAAATATTTTTTTAAAGCGCTCTTAATTTAACGCTCATTTGCGCGATAACCGACCGTGAGCAGTGCGATTTGGGCCCCCAGGCGACGACTGCCGCCGGTCGCCCTCGGGGCCGTAATTATTGCCGCCGTCGTTCGCACCGATGTGTCTTGTAAAGGAGTCCTCCAACTATGTCGAATCAGATTGCAGTAATTCAGGATCCCGTGCTTGCATCACGAGACGTTCTGCCGTCGAATCTGGATGCGGGGGCGCGTGACGTGGTCCTCGTCCTGGCAGCGTCGATTCGAAACAACCATCATCAGGCTGCGCGTCGGAGTTGGCGTGACCCCTGCTCAATCTCCGTCGTCCCGATCCCACGGGGGTACACCACCGAACGCATCGACCAGGAAATCGATCATTACGCGGATCTTGGCACTGAGGTGCCGACGACTGGGGTACAACGCGAGTAAGTCGATGTCAGGCCAGCGATATTCCGGCAATACCTGAACGAGCCTGCCAGCGCGCACGTCGATGCCGACCAGAAACGTGGGTTGGGACGTTCATAAGCGTCTGTCTGAAATCCTTGTTCTTTAGAAGATTCGGACTGGAGACCATTGTTTTCCGACCAAAAAATCAATGAAATTTTGCTTGCCCGACTGCAAGATTTCGAACCGGTAGGCTACCCGCGCGCCATTGGGCTCGGCAACATCAAACTGGCGGTCGAGCACGTTCTCCGCCACGGGTAGCGTATGCCTGCTGGCGGTCGTCGAGACGAACTTGCGCTTCCAGCTCGCGCGCACGCCTGCTTCGCGCATCAGCGTACGCACCCGGTAACGACCAATACGTAAACCTTGCTCGCGCAGCGCATGCATTACACGCCGGCTGCCATAGCTCGCGCCGCTGGCGGCAAATGCTGCCTTGACGTGGGTTTGCTCCTGCAGGCGCCTTGCGCTCGGCCTGGCACTCCGGTGCGCGTAGTAGCCAGAGCGGCTCACCTGCAAAACCCGGCAGGCCTCACTGACCGATACGGCCTCCTGTTGCAAGTGAGTTACCACGCGGTAAGTCACTTCAGTTCCCGCGCAAAGAAGGTCGACGCTTTCCTGAGAAACTCGATCTATTCAGATGGTTCTTTCCTGCAGGACATATCCCAGCGATTCGGCTCGTCGGGTGAAATTCTTCAGGACCCGCTGCGGATAGCGTTCCTCGTAATACTCGGCGCCGGGATCAACGTACTCCATGCCGTAACGCAACGTGTTGTAGAACAGCACCGCGTCCTTGCGAGCCGTGGCAGTGACGGCCTTTGCCTTGCCGATCCGTGCCGACAGGCGTCGGTAGAAGCCGCCCAGTGCAGTGTCCGTCTTGCCGATCGTGACGGCGGCAAGACGCAGTGGCCTTGCTGGAAGAGCGACGAGTTTTGGAAGACAGCACCCTGCCGCCGGAAATCTTGTTGCCCGGCGCCAGACACAGCCACGATGTGAAGTGCTTTACCGTCGGCCATCGCGACATGTCCGTGCCGCATTCGGCGACCAGCTTCAGCGCAAGGTAAGGTCCGAGTCCGTGGATTTGTGTGAGGTCCATCCTTCAAGCCGGCAAAGTTCAACGTAGAAATCGCGTTTCAGGGGATCGTCGATGTAGATCAGCGTCTTGATGTGCGTCCAGGACAATTCTCTCCGCACCGCGGAGACGCTCGCCTCGTCCGGAAAAGTCTCCGCGGTGCGGAGACAATGACGCAGCTGCTTCTCGCTCCAACCCCGACCGTAGTCGGCCGTCAACCGGCGCGCCAGCGAGGCAATGACCTGCTGGCCATACCCGGGCACGCTCGCCTCCAAGAACCTCGGCCTGGATCCGGCGACCTACCTGCCAGTAAAGAAGTGTCAACCCAGCATTGATCGTTGCCGCCGCCCGGCGCCTGGCCGCGTCGATCAGTCGCCGGATATCGGCGAGCAAAGGCGCATACAGGTCATGATGCGTGAGAGTCGTCATATTGTGCAGATCCTTCGACAAGGAGCGCGCATTATCCCCTTCGCAGCGCCAGGTGGCTGCCGCAGATCACATGAGATGCGTCTGTCCTGCTACCGCACGAATCTGGACAACGCACATAGGCAAAATGCGTGAGGCCCCAATGCCCACGTTCGGGCGGGCCGCGGCTGCTGGGGGGCGACAATGATTTCGTCCGGCGCATTGACTCAAATTATTTGTTACCGAGTCGGGGACGTTGTCTCATGTAATTTGCTCGACTGTCAGACGGCTGGCAGAAGCGACTTATGACGCGACGACTCAGCATGACGACACGACTGGACGCGATTTCGCATCTGCTCGCGTAACGGAACATCGCCCAACGCCGTCATACTCAATCCCGCTGTAAGTGACCCAAATGCCACTTGAACCCTCCACCTTGCGCGCAGCCAGCTTACGATGACGGTCGTGACCACCCAGCAGCATGCTGATATTCGCGATGTTCTATGCGATCCGAACGCCCGTCCACATGAATTGGTTTTTTAGCGCACCTGTATAGAAAGTGTCGGCTTTGACCTCTCCGAATTTGCACCGTGTGAAACCCATGCCTCGAGCCAAACCCAAACGATTGCCCGGCAACTTTACGCTGGCGCTCGTCGCCATCGTGATCGCCGCCAGCTTGCTGCCCTGCCGCGGGCACACCGCCGTCTCCGTCAACCTGATCGCAAACATTGCAATTGGCCTGCTGTTCTTCCTGCACGGCGCCAAGCTGCCGCGCGGAGCAATCGTGGACGGTGCGAGGCATTGGCGTCTGCACCTTGTCGTCCTGCTCAGCACGTTTGTGCTGTTTCCGCTGCTCGGTCTCGCGCTGAGGCCGGTACTGGCGCCGCTCGTCACGCCGGCACTGTACATGGGCGTCCTGTTCCTGTGCACGCTGCCTTCCACCGTGCAATCGTCGATCGCCTTCACGTCGATCGCCAAAGGCAACGTGCCGGCTGCCGTGTGCAGCGCGTCGGCCTCCAGCCTAATTGGGATTTTCATCACGCCGCTGCTCGTGAGCGTCACGCTTACGAAGCAGAACGCGGGCTCGAGCGCGTCGCTGAATGGCATCTGGGATATCGTGCTGCAGATCCTCATGCCGTTCATCGCAGGCCAGTTGCTGCGGCCGTGGATCGCCGCTTCGCTCGAACGCGGCATGCCGGTGCCGCGGTATGTCGATCAGGGCTCGATCCTGCTGATCGTCTACACGGCTTTTAGCGAGGCCGTGAACGAGGGCTTGTGGCACCGGACACCCGTGGCGGCACTCGGCGGCCTGGTTGTGGTCGACGCCGTGCTGCTGATGGTGGCGCTGCTGGTCACGGGCTTTACCGCCAAGCGGCTCGGATTCAGCAAGGAAGACCAGGTTGCGATTGTGTTCTGCGGATCGAAAAAAGGCCTGGCTTCCGGCATATCGATGGCGAAAGTGCTCTTCTCGGGCCCCACGGTCGGGGCCGTCGTGCTGCCGCTGATGCTGTTCCACCAGATCCAGTTGATGGTCTGCGCCGTCCTCGCCCAGCGCTGGCATACACGCAACACGTGTGGTGAAGCCAAGCCGCAGGCCGTGAGCGAACCTGCTGCTGTTGATGTTCGCTAATTTTGCCAGCGGCAAAACAGCATAAGCCTATTGGAATAAGAGGGAGGGTGCGTGAACCGGCACCCGATGCCTCTACGACCATATCGCCGGGAAGATGCCGGTACGGCGGGTTGGGGAGGCGAGCGACGTCGCCCAAACATATCTTTACCTGATGCAGCAGGGAGATCTCGCCACCTCGCCAAACAACACGGATTGTGATGCGGTCGCGCATGACCCGGTGCAGAATCACTTTATCAATAAGGGAACGCAGCAGGGCCTTCTTGCTCTCGCGATTGACTTGCGGCCGCTGCCAGATTTCCGGCAGCCGGGCACCGAGCGCAAGAAAGTCATTTTGCTCTTCAGCACTGAGCGCCTCCGGTTTGCATGCCTCAACCTGACGACGGGCAAGCGCATCCTCCGCCTGTCGCAGTTCGCGCAGCGCCGTTTCCCACCGCCGTTCAAGCTCGGCAGCAATCAGACGGTTATCCGGGTCGACCCGATTGTATTGGCGCTCCGCCAGGAGCGCCTGATAGCGTAGCCGTTCGACCTGCTGCGCCTCTGCCCGGTTAGCGGCGTCACGGGTCTGCTGTCTTGCATGGTTTACACCTGCCCACGTCTCCAGCTCCGCCGGTCCAATTGCCGCGAGGAAGGCCTCCCCGACCCGCGCGTCGATCAGGTCAGCAGGCAGGTGCTGGCATAGCTGGCCGCCCTGACTGCGCAGCAGATAGTTACAGACGTAGCTGTTGGCATTCTTGTACTGCACCGCCATCTTGTGACCGCATTGCCCGCACCAGACGATACCCTGAAGCACGGCTGCACCGTCGCGGGGTATCCCGCGCGTCTGGTTTCGCTGATTTTCCGCATGGTTATCGCGCAGCATGGCCTGGACCTGTTCGAAACGTTCCCAGTCGAGGTAGACAGGATAACGGTCTTTCACGACGATTTTCCATTCTGACATAGGACAGCGTTCTGTCATCAGCTTGCCGTTTGCATAAGTCGAATGGCAGGATCGGGTTCGGCCATAGACGAAAGCGCACGCGTAGGCAGGATTCTTCAGAATCGCCGTGAGCATACCGGCCGTTGGTGCACGCCAGACGACGTCACCAAACCGGTCGCGCCGCGGCAAGGTCAGTGCGTGGTTCCGGAAGCGGCGCATCACTTTACCCGCCGACCCAAGATCCAGAAACGTCGTAAAGATCAGGGATACCCGATCCTGCACCTCCTGATTCGGATCTTTATGTACTATGCCGTTGGTGTCACGCTCGAGTCCTGCAGGCAGCAACAACGCCAGTTCACCGCGCTTTGCCTTGTTCAGCAATCCGGCCGTCAGGCGGCCACGCAGTGTGTGTAGCTCGACCTCGGAAATCGTGCCCTTCAAACCCAGCAACAGGCGTCCGTTCGCAGAACCCGGATCGTATATGCCATCGCGATCGCCGATAAGACATTGGCGGAATCCGCTCAGATCCAGCAAGGGATACCAGTCCGTGCAGTTACGTGCAAGCCGGGTTACTTAGTAGGAGAGGATGATGCCGACCTCGCCCAGGGTCACGCGGGCAATGACATCCTTGAAGCCCTCGCGATGCGAGAGCGTTGAGCCACTCAGGCCAAGATCAACGTCGACCACCTCGATATTCGCATCCTCCCAGCCCAGATCGGCTGCGCGCTGGCGCAGCGCATACTGCAATCGAAGGCTTTCCCGATTGGTCACTACCTGGTTCGGAGTGGATTGCCGGATATAGATCATTGCCTTACGGCACAGATGTCGGGCCGTTACAAGTTCCGATGTCATGGCTTGTCCCTCGTGGCATCAACCGGATTTTGTAAATCGCGATTCCCATCTATTATCAAGTACTCCTTATTTAAAGGAAAGTCTGACCCTTGCTTTTCTGGCCATCCGAATTCTCTGGCTATGCGAACCAGTTCCCGGACACTATCGGCCGATAGTTTGCTCGATGATAGACGTGGAGACGCCGGATGGAGGGATGTCGCCACCGCCGGAATCTTTAACAGGATGTCGTCGCGATAAGCGACGGTGACTTGACCCGATGCGCCGACCGTGCTCGCTGGCGCCACTACAGTAAAGGTACGGCCATACAGCGGATGGGCGGGATCAGTGACAGTGACCTGTTCCGGTCGCCCAGTTAGCAGTCGAACAGGGGTATCAAGGTGTGTGCTCGTATAACCCTGCGTCTTTCAACGACAGGCTTCTTCTCGGGCTCAAGGGTACGGTGAGCGAGGCAGAACTCCACGTCATCAAAGCCCGATTGCGCGGCGGAATCCTGAACAAGGCGCGCCGTGGCGAGTATCGCTGTCCACTCCCGACCGGCTTCGTGTACGACGAACTCGGCAACGTGGTGCTTGACCCCGACTTGCAGGTCAGGGAGACAATCGCGTACTTTTTCGAAACGTTCTCACGGGTAGGCTCCGCCAGTCAGACAGTCAGGGTCTTCAAGAAGGAAGGTCTTCGGTTTCCATCCCGCATGCGCAACGAGAAGCTGATCACCTTCCAGCCTCTCACCGCGTCGACCGCGCTGAGGACACTAAACAATCCGCGGTACGCAGGTACTTACGTCTACGGCCGGCGGTATTACCGGCGAACTGCTGACGGTAAGAATGTGCCCCGGAAGCGCGAACGTGACGACTGGCTAGCGTGCATCCCGGACGCCCATCCCGGGTACATCACGGGGGAACAGTTTCAGCAGAATCTCAAGATTCTCGAGATCAATGGTCGCGGATATGAGGTTGCGCGAGCGTCGCCGCCCAGGGAGGGCGCAGCCCTGCTGCAGGGGCGCGCGGTTTGCGGACTGTGCGGCCGGCACTTCCGGCTCCGGTACGCTACCCGACGCGGACGGCAGGAGGCGTGGTATATCTGCGATCGCGCACAAGGCACTCGTGGGGAACCCTGCTGCCAGTCGATTGCAGGAGCACCCATTGATGAAGCAGTCGGTGCACTGGTCGCCGCCATGGTGACTCCGACCGCGGTTGAGTTGGCACTGGAGATTCGCAGAGAGATCGAAGCCCGGCACGACGAAGCAGACCGATTACGCCTGCGGGCCGTCGAACGTGCCCAGTACGCGGCAGATCTGGCACAACGACGATTCATGCTTGTTGACCCGAGCAATCGTCTGGTCGCAAATACTCTGGAGTACGAATGGAACGACAAGCTTCGCACATTGGCCAACGCCAGAGAGGAGAGAGAGCGTAGCCAGCAGCAAGATCGTCTCGCACTCGACGATGCAATCCGCGACCGACTCATCGCCATGACAGCCGACTTCAAAACACTCTGGCGTGACCAGTCGCTACCGAACCGTGAACGCAAGCGGCTACTCGCTTATATTGTCGAGGACGTCACGCTGGTCAAACTTCCAGAGGAAGGAACCACCCGGATTCACGTTCGCTTCAAGGCCGGCAGGACTGAAACCCTGATGGCACAGAATCCCAAATCCTCAGCGCAACAGGTGAAGACACGGCCCGAGGTCCTGGAACTCGTCGACAAGCTTCTCGACAGCCACACATGCTCCGAGATTGCGGACATCCTCAACAATCAAGGCATCCGTCCTGGCGGTTGCGTCCGGCCGGGCAAGGCCGACATCCGATTTACCGCGCTCCGCGTCTCATATCTCGCTCAGCGAAACGGGCTCCGCACCCGTCGCGACAGGCTTAGAGATCGCGGCATGTTGACGAGACCAGAGGCCGCTGTGCGGCTCGGAATCCATGAAGCCACGCTCGCCAGTTGGGTGAGGCACGGCCTCGTCACCAGACATGCCTACAACGACTATGCGTACCTCTACGAAGTCTCCGATTCGAGCCTGCCGGCGAAACATTGCAGTCGATGGGACCGGCTTACTGACCGCGTAGCACGGATGCAAGCGGCGCAGGAATCAAGACCCTCGCATCCCATTAAAGGAGTTGTAGTATGAAGCCAGATAGTTGTACCACAGGCAGAACCCGTTGCGATGCCAGTACAGCGCCTTGAGCTTGTCCTTCTGGCGGTTGATGAACACGTACAGCGCGCTGCCGAACGGGCTCAGCTCCAGTTCCTGCTCGACTAGTGCGCTCAGGCCATCGATCGACTTGCGAAAGTCCACCGGATGACGGCACAGGTACACCTGGGTGAGGGTGCAGCCCGGATGCATCAGCGCGCTCCCTGCACGGCGCGCCCGAGCGCGGCCAGCCACTCGGGGGTGGGTAGCGCCGGTAACTCCACGCGTACGCCCGGACCGAGCACCAGCGTGCAACTGCCGGGCTGCTGCTGCGCGAGAACTGGCTCACTGACTGTCAACGCCACGAATGCGCTGCTTGGCTCAGGTGGGCCCGATGTCTGCGTTGCAGCCGCCTTTATCTTGTGCCGCCAGTAATACAGGCTATGCAGCGCCAGTCCGTGGCGCTTCGCATACACCGCCGTCGCCAACGACTCCTGCTCCATCGCCGCAACGTGGGGCGCCCAGAATTCCAGACCCGCTTGCATGTTTGCTCCGACTCAGAAAGCACTGGACGAAGCATGCGACTGCGCCGACCAACCGACAAGATTGGGTTTGATGGATCACTTACCGAAGAACAACACGCGGTGTCCGTTCTCGGCCTGTGGATCATCGGAGATGAGGTGCGCCGGTAGATGATTGAACGCCTTCACGACGCGTGCGCCCGGCACGAGGTCCGCGAATGCTTCACTCGACGTCCGGCCATGCGATTCGGCTGGTGTTGAAGTTCGCAAATTCCGCTAATGATGTCCGTGGCGCGCTAATCGTGCCCATTAATTCTGCCAGCGCGGCTTTTCTACCGCAACGCGAACTCACTGCCCGACACGACTGACTAAGCGCAGGACGCCGCCGCGCTGACCAACATCCACACAATGGGATGTTGAAGGCCGCCGAAGTGACCCACAACGTGCCATACAGTATGGCGTTTTTGATCTGCGCACTGAGATGGGCACCTTCCGAAGATAAAAAAAAATGACCGTCGGTATTCGCACTTGCTGCCGCTTCAAGCGAATGCACCTATCGCGCTCCTCTACAACTGCATGAGCCGAATTAGTGGACGCGCCAAACGCGTTAGCAAAATCAACGGACATCCGAGTGTGCGTGCGTTGCCGAAACGCAACGCCTAGAAGGCGTGCGAAACCGCTGCTGTGCCTTATTTCGCGGGGCCAAAATACAGTCTTTCATTAGCGTAATCTATGGACACGATTAGCAGTTTTTAAGGACTTCAACATCATCTTCAACGCGACGGCGCACCAATTCGTACACGGGACGTTCCATCGTCGCAACGTCGCAATCAGCGTCAACACACGGCTTCGTGTCCAGAGGATCGTTGAAGGTGCTGGGGTCGGCATAATAGACGGTGTCAGCGCACAGAAGCTCGATCGTCCGTTCGTCAAAGTGACGATACTTGTACAGGAGAGAGGGGACCGTGTTCGTCATAAAAATCTCCGAATGCTCGACTTGAGCGGTGCGATCCCGGTTCGCAGGCCGGGCTTCGTCGGTCTCAGTGTGACGCGAAACATTCGCGCTCTGTTGCAGCCCGCGCATCAGGCTAGTTAGGCCCCCCCCATTCGCTCAGCCTCCGCTTCTGCGGGACGTGTATGGGTCGTGTGAATCTGTTCGATTATGTCCGTCAATACTTCGAATGCGACCTCCGGCGTCGCTTTTGGCGGAGTTGGCTTCCTTGCGTTGCGATGTGCGATCCAGTCCCGGTACTTCTTGATCTGCTTCGCCCGCATGATCAATTGCTCATCCACCTCAACTTCGAACAGTCCGAGAATTTCCTCAATTCGCCACCATTCGACCGCGTCTTCGAACTTACTTGCAAGCTTCGCCGAGTAGCTTGCGGGGTACCCGACGGAAATTAATTGCTTCGCGTCTTGCAGATGTTCGATGACCCACCGTTCGAAGGTAGCAAACAGTGCGAGAATGACCAGATCTGATGCTTGCTCGACCGCGCTGTCGAGCGCGGAGGTCGCTTCTTCGAGAGTTGCACCAACGAATTGGGTACGCTCGAGCAATTCCCCGTGCTGCCTAGCGATAGTGCGCCTTGCGACTTTGAAACAATCGTTCGCCACGGTGAAGGCATCGTGGATCGGCTCGAGCGGATTATTAGTGAAACTCATAGTCAGAGACGTCCGTGAGCAAATCGAGGAACAGGCTTTCATCGACACGTTTCGCGCGCCTGACCTTTGCTTCGATCCAATACCAGTCGTCGCCGTCAATGCCAGAAAGCATCGGTTTGCTCAGCGGATCGCCCGCTCTCATTGTTCCCGCCGTCGCTCTAACCACCGGCCCTTTGCCAACGTGATACAGGAATGCATGCCTTGCGACGTGGCCGATCAGGTCGATTCGTCCCTGCGCGCCGATGATTGCTGCCCCCAGCGGCACGATTTTGGCCAGCGATACACCGTCCTTTGAAATGTAGAGACTCGGTGCGTTGTACTTCGCCATGCCCTGCTCGTTGAGCTCAACGACATCATCTTGAACAGCCAGATCCCGTTCAGTACACCACTCGCGCGCTCGCACGAGAAACGCTCCCACGCGCTCCACGAACAATTGCGCTTTCTCCGCGTGCTGTTCCATTTCTTTTCTCGTATCAATTGGATTGCGTCGGCGCCGGATTCGCGCCTTCTGCCGTTATGCGTGCGCAGTAACAGTTCGAGCGCGAACGGTGCCGCTTTGAGCGCGTGCTCGTTTCACAGCGGGCCGCGTCTTCTTCGCCGCTATTGTTGCCTTGGGGGCTGCCTTGGCTTTTGGCTTCGGTGCCGGTTCGGACGCTGCCAGCGTTAGGTGCAAGCCCATTGCCCCGATCACCTTCATGATCGTGGCGAACTCGGCATTCCCCTTGTCGGAGAGCGCACGGTACAGCGCTTCACGCGCAATACCCGATTCGCGCGCGAGTGCCGTCATGCCTCGTGCTTTGGCAACATCGCCAAGTGCCGCCTGAATCTCGACCGGATCGCCACCTTCGAACGCTTGCGCGAGATACAGGCGGTAATCGGCTTCGTCTTTCAGGTACTTTGATGCGTCGAACTCCATCATCTCGCTAATTTTCACGTCAAATCTCCAACTCTTTCGCTATGGCCTTGGCGCGCTTGATGTCTGCCGGCTGGGTGGACTTGTCGCCACCGCACAAGATGATCACCAGCACGTCTCCACGTTGTGTGAAATAAACCCGATACCCTCTTCCTACATCGACTTTCATCTCCGACACCCCGTCTCCGACCGCACGCCAGTGTCCAAGATTGCCCAACCGCGCACGGGTGAGTCGACCGGTAATAGCCGTAGCTGCTTGCCGGTCTCGCACGCGGGATAGCCACGCGTCAAATTCGGGGGTGATTATCAGCTTCGTCATGCTCCGAATTGTAACTCATGGGTTACAATGCAGCAATGCCTATCCCGGCCTAGCGGGTGCCAGGCCCAGCGCGATCGTGTACGCCTCATCGTCCATCCGGACCGTCAGCGTGTCGGCGTCGTGTTGCAGGATCTGAACGTCACCGTAGTGAAACTGTCGGTGATGATTCGCGCAGACGATCAGCATGTTGCGCGAGACATCAAGACCACCGTTCGCCAGTTCCTCGAGGTGGTGCGCTTCCGTATATGTGCCACCGTTACGCATCGTGAAAGTGTGGCGGCAAATCTGGCACTTCCCTCCCCGCGCTGCTTTCAGCAGGCGCACCAACTCCGCATCACGCTCGTACCGTTCGACGATCTCGCTGCCCTTCATTGGCGCTTGGCCGCCATTCTCGGCATCGATCTCAGTACTCCGTGCCAGCAACGCATCGAGGGGGGACACGAGCGCGACCGGCGCTTCTGTAGCTGGCTCTTCGTTCGCGCCCGAGGTAGATGTCGTGTAGTCCATCGCGAGCTGCACACCGAACGACCGCCCGAAGGCTATCGGCTGGTCGCGCAGGTGAAGGCGTTGCTCCGCGAAACGGATAAAGAATGGTTCAGCGAAGGCGCTCTCCCGGTCGCCGTACGGCTCCGCGTCAGACCACTCTACGCTAACCGTGTGAGGCCACCAACCCGTCGCCGGGACGTACGCAGATATGTCGTCGATTACGACCCGTATGGCGAAGTGTCGCGTCAGCGCCAGTCGTCCGTCCTGGTACGTCAGGGTGAGCCAGCTCTCCCCGTTCGGCACGCCCTCCCCAAGATTCTTTAGTGCGTAAAAGAATGCATGTCGCTCAATATCGAGCCGGTATTCGCGTTCGGATGTCATGGGCATTGCCGTGATCTGCGGGACGGGCGTCATGATATCCGTTGAACAACGCGGCGAAAATCGTCATCGGCTGAATACCAAATCTGCGCGAGTTAATGCGCCGTTAAGCGCAACGACCGTTCGACCGCATCGTCATCGTCATCGTCCGCACCGATTCGGGCGTTCTGCCTAGCCGAAATTAAGTGTGGAAACCGTGTGAGCGAAAAGCGCCCTCTTCCGCCCGTGTCCGCAAACGAAGGGTATGAAAGCCACAACTTTCATACCCTTCACTTTTATGGCGAAAGAGGGTACATTTTTCTCCGCGTCACGCTGGCGCCTTGCTGCGCAAGGCTCCGCGTCGGTGTTGTCGGGCGCGTCGCTGCGCAACAGTTGAGCGTAGACCGGGGCAATGGACCCGTCCCACGCCAGCATCCACTACCCTGTGACGGCAATGCGCCCGCCGGCGGCTGGGTCACCACCTATCTTCGACAGATGCAGGCGGACCTGGTGGACCTCCGTGAGAGGGTAGCGAAAGTAGAAGCGTTTCGGAAGTAAAAGTGGAAGCAGCCTTGGCGCAAATGGTCTACATCGCCCACCCAGACGGTCGTCGTGCCCATTCCCTTCGAACCTATTCACTGCCATGTTCGTGCAGGTCAGGCAGCTTTCCGCTTGATCCGCTATCGGTACGTTGAGGCCCTGTTGGCGGAACCGCTTTGTTGGCTTTTCTCTCCCGCCGCTCGCTGCGTCGCTGTTCCGCACGCTTCACGACTTCTTCCAGCGATTGCACGTGTTCGGGGGTCGAACGACCAAAGCGCTTGCTATAACAGTGCGCGATAAATTCGGCGAGGGGGCGCTTCCACGGCTCCTGCTGGTCGTTAGCCAGTGATCCGAATTTTCGGGGATTCAATCCCAGTTCGCGAGCCATCTGGATATGAATATGGCTCAACCTGAAACGCTGCCGCGCATCAAACCAGGGTTGAAGTTTCGGTGGTGTCCGCATTACTGCTCACCTCTGCGCCAACTCACTGCAGTCAATCGCTCCACCGCCGCGTAGTAACGCGCCTGCGAAGCAGCAGCATCGTCGTTATGATCCGCCTTCAAAATGCCAAACAGATTCTCTGCGACAACTGAGCCGATCGCGTGGGTAGCATCGTGTCGCGTGAGTCCCTGTTTCCTGAGGCGATCCATCGCCCGGACCACGGGCTCAAGGTCCAGGGCCATCTGGTTTTCGACGATCACATGTAGCGCGGCATGTGCCGTGAGGTTGGGAAGCTTGATACGTGCGACGCGATGCCAGGTTTCAATGAGAAGAATCCGCTCCTGTTCGTCAAGTTCAAGCCATGATTCAGGCTCGGGCCCGCGCTCCGGGTTGTACGCTTCCATGATGTCAATCCTGTACTGACTTCTGTTCATCGTAAAATGCCGCCTGCCGTCGCGTTGCGCTTAACCGTACCGATTGAGCCCATGCGGAGGCATCGCGGGCGTTACACGCAGTTCGCCCCAACGGTCACCGAGACGCTCGATGTACGGCATCTGATCATTCTGCAGCGCATCGAACAGGCGCTCGAGCCAGCGTTCCCGCATGACGGCTGGCGCATCGACTCCGGCCATGACTGGTACCAGTGCGTCGACTGCACGGTTCACGGCTGTGCCGAGTGCACCGAACGAACTGTCAACCCGTTCGAGTGCGGGTGAAAGCTTCTCGAGCAAAGACACGGCGCCATCGGCCGCGACAACAAGCTCCCTTCGGGCGACCTGCGGATTTCCGCGACGACTTCCTTGAGACGCTGGATCGGCAGCGCAGATTTCCGGCCAGACGCACCGCGTCGGAACCGGGCCGGGAAAGTCCACCTGTAAGCGGTTGGACGGGTCATCATCTTCAGGCATGCCGTGTCAGCGCGTCTTCATATAAGCGGCGTACAGGCCGGCATGCAGATCGCGCAGCGCCTTGCGGCGCTCAACCAGCTCATGCTGGTTGCCCTGCCGCTCGAGGCTGAGGATCTGCAGCAACAGCCGCGTCGCCCGCTCCGGGGCCGTCTGGCGCGACGGCTGCGCTTCACGCAGCAGCGGTGCCAGTCCCGGCTTTTCGATCAGCACCCACGCGGGGAACCACGCGAGGTCGGCTGTCTGGCCTGCACCCTCGAAATTCGCGTCGAACTTCCTGCGCAACGTGTCGATTGACGCGTCGGCGAGCCGGTGCAACAGATCAGCCAGGCGGCCTGGCGACAGCCACGCCAGTTCGGTAAGCAACGGCAACGCAGATTCCACGCCACCCGCGCGATGCCACACCTCGGCCATCCACGTCAGCGGCGCCGGGATCCGGCGCCACGACTCGATCCGCTCGACGGCCCGTCTTGCCTCACTCCAGTCGCCCGCGCGCAGCCAGAGCGGCGCCGCGTGAAGGTCACTGACCTCAGCGCGAAACGGCAGGGCCGCGGCCTGCTGCGCGAGCGTCCGCCAGCATGACGCCATCCACGCCCGTCCGGGCGCGTCGCCCAGTAACCGTCGCGCCGCCGGTTCAACCTCATCATTGAGGCGACCACAGGTGGCCGCCAGCGCCGGATGATCGACGAACGGCACGGGGACATCGTTTCCGAGCACATCGATCAATGTCGCCAGCCCGCCCAGGGTGTCGTCATCGGGGAATTCGCCTGCGAGTCTCTGCCAGGCCTGCCGGGCAGAGACCGCATCGCGCCGGTGGAGGGCGTCGAGCACATCGTTGCGAAGCATCACGTCGCGGCTGTCAGCGAAGATGTCGAGCTGCATGGTGGTCAGCGTCAGAAGAGTTGATCGTTCAGACCGGCCAGATTAGCCCATTTCACCACGCTGCGGAACGACCGGCCATTGACGTCGACCGACTCGATCACCGCGCGTTGACCGCTGGCTTCGGCGACCACGCGCACGATCCGATCGCGATACCGCATCAGCGCGCCGATCGGTGGGCAGACGGCCTTCTTCCTTTTCCGGGCGGTCGGGTTCATGCGCTTATCCCGGCTTCTTCGCCGATGCCGCCTTGCGGGTCGCACGGGGCTGCTTGCGGGCGGGTACCGTGACCGACCCACCCTTGCGACCTGAGCTGCGCGGGGCAACCGCCCCCGTCATCTGCTGTCGCAGCATCCCGAGCTCTCGCGCGTAGCCGGCGCTGGCGTCGCGCACGGCCACCAGGCTGCCCTCGAGGACACCAGCCTGATGCCGCGCATCGGCAAGTTGCGCCTGCACGGCCTGCAGCTCGCTGCGGTGGCGTGCCTCGCCCTGCTCCGTGCGGCGCGTCGCGGCGTCGAGTTCCTTCTGGAGTCGCGCGCCGGCAACCCGCTCACGCTCGATCTCGAGCAGCGCCCGCTTCTCGGCCGCCCGCAAACGCTCTTCCGCGAGCTCAGCGCTGCTCCGCAGTTTGTCGAGCTCCCCCGAAAAATCCGCCCTGGCCTGCACGAGCGCCCGGTCACGCGCGCCGATCTCGTCCTGCTGTCGCGCGATTTCAGTCTCAAGCGCCTGACGCGTCGCCTCGGCAGCGGCCTGCGCCTGTTCGAGCTCCTGAATCCGCACCTGCGCCGCCAGCAACGCGCCGGTGCGCTGCTCGAGCGCCGTTTCGGTCCGCGCGAGGTCGGCCTGCAGTGACGTCACTTCGTTACGCGCGCTGGCCTTCTCCGCTTCGGCGTCGGCCCGCAGTGCCTCTAGCGCCGCCTGCGCTGACGTAGTGGACTTCGCCCACAACGTCGCGACCAATTCCCCAGCGGCAGCCTGCAACTCCGCCGGCAAATCGGGATGCTCGATGCGCACCCGGCTCTTTTCGCGCAGTTCGCTCCAGAACTCGCCCAGCACCTGGGTGGGCGTGCTCATGCTGCCGCGCTTCACCAGCTGGTACAGCCGGTTGGCGGTCGGCGTGATGCCGAAGCGGAAGAACAGCAGCGCGCAGACCTCGCGGAGAGCTCGCGCGTCTTCGGGAAGTCGGCCTTCAGGCGCCCGATTTCAGCCGCCAGGCGGGTTTCATCAGGGAATGCGTCGGACATCGGGATCGATCTCGGTTATCTCAGCGAATAATATAACGTAAACCGCCTCATTTCTAATCGTCGATAGTCATAATTTTGACATTAACCGTATAATGTTGAATTT
>Ga0310811_10005315_pt1 | contig 16270 bp, 10 predicted proteins | sample YCmetagenome_FD_207642 | JGI IMG/M metagenome (GOLD analysis project Ga0310811, IMG submission 207642) | Soil microbial communities from experimental microcosm in Duke University, North Carolina, United States - YC | ecosystem: Engineered > Artificial ecosystem > Soil microcosm > Unclassified ...
TGGTCGGAGAGAGAGGATTCGAACCTCCGGCCCCTACGTCCCGAACGTAGTGCTCTACCAGGCTGAGCTACTCTCCGTAACCATGTGCGAAAGGAGGGCCCCTCGCCTCGGGAGGCGCCCTTATAACGATGCCCCCCGCCCCCCGCAACCGGGCAAAAATGCCGCCCTTCCGGCCGTTTGGCGGGGTTTGCGCCCCGCCCCGGCTGGTCTATACCGAGCCGCCCTGCTGGGGCGTCGCCAAGCGGTAAGGCACCGGATTTTGATTCCGGCATGCGGAGGTTCGATCCCTCCCGCCCCAGCCATCCAGCCCTGCTGGCTCAGCCAATTTCCGGCGTGGACCGCCGGGCGTTAACGCAAGTCAAGAACGCTGCATGGCTCCAGGCAAGATCCTTGGCTGAGGTTGGCATGCCGGTGGTCCGGTCAAATTGCTCAGCCATCAAGCCGCTCTCCGGCGTGAACCGGCGCACCGTTTCCAGGAAGGCATCCCCGCGCGGCCTGTCGCCGGCCCGATAGCAGAACTCCGCAGCGCCAAGCGTGGAAAAATAATAGGCGCCACCGGAATAATAGACATCGCCGGCATACCGCCCCATCGCGGGTCCCGCACCATGCTCGCGGTTGATCGCATAACTGTCGCGGAAGAGAGCGGCCAATCGGTTCAGTGTTGCGAGCAGGCGTGAATCGCAAACCTGACGCGCGTGATTGGCCGCCAGGATGACCGAGATGTCGAGCTCTTTGGCGGAGCGGCCCTGCGGCAGGATGCGCGAACGGATATAACCCTCGTCTTGCGACCAAAAACTCTGCCGGAGCGCCGCCAGCACGTCCGCTTGCTGCGCGCAAACTGCCGAAAATTCCGGATCAGACGGCTTGAACCACATTGCCCCTGCAGCCAACGCCGCCTCGCTCACACTGACCGTGTAGTAGTGCAATCCGGTCTCTTCCTCCCAGATGTCGAAACAGGGACGGCTTGCATGGGTCAAAATGAACGCCAGATCCTGCTTCAGCAGGGATATTTCGGATTCGCGAACTGGCCCCCAATGCAGGAGCGCCAGTGCGCGCAGGGCGGGTCCGTCATGTTGGGGCCTGGGCCAATCGGTGATGTCCAGCGTGCCGTCGGGATTAACGCGCGTTTCAGCCGCAATGGCATCGCCATGGGCCTGGGTAATGTCCTTGCGCAAAAAACGCTCAAAATCCGGCGCCGTCGCGGCGCACCAGTCAGGTGGCATCCGGCGGCCATCCAGCCGCGAGAGCCCCAGGCTGAAATCCACAAAGTCCTCGAACAGGCGGCGGGACTGAGGGACAGCGTCGCGCACCAGCGCCAGCGCGTCCATCACCGCCGCGCTGTCCCGGAACCAATGGAAGAAATAGTCGGGATCGGGGTCGTAAGATGCCGGCACCGGCGAGGCCACGACAGAGCCTTTTGCCGGCGTGATGACCTGCCCAAATCCCTGGCGCGTTTTCACTATTGGGGACGAGATACTGCGCAACAGGCCCGCGATCGCATGCTCGCGCTGCCGCGCGATCCAGCTCTCAAGCATTGTCATCCCGGAAAACGAAACCAAGCCGCGCAAGCCCGTGACGGACCTCCGGCACCGACATGAAGAGCTTCCACAACAGTCCGCTGCGGTAATTTTCGATCATGACGATGATGGGGGCCTGATCGATGGCAAGAAACGTGTCGGCATACCAGCCGTGCGAAGGATTGAAGGCATCGGTGAGGCCATAGCGGCCCCAGATCCTGTCGCCATACGCGACAAGAAAATGCCGCAGGGCTCTCATGGCCTCCCGCGGCGCATAGGGAAAACTGGACAGGGCAGCGGTGGGCGAGATCGTGCCATTGTCGTTGCCGGGGGCATGCGCGTCGTAACCGGAAGGATCGTCACTGGCCGTCAGACCCCAGCAATCCGCGCTGTACCCGGCAAAGCCGCCCGGATTGGCAATACAGTGCGCCAGGTTGACCTGTGTCTGCGCCACATTCTGCTGCCAGTAATCGGCATGCGCATCCGAGAGGCCGCGCGGATCAAGACCGCAAAAAGAGTAGTGCGCGAAGAACAAAGGACCGCCCAGATCCGGGCCCAGCGGCAGTTCGATGCCGTAATACGAGCCGCCATTGCGATAATCCGAACCGGCACAGAATCCCGCGTGATAGATTTCCGGGGCGATGGCATGCGTGGGGGACGCTGCCGCCAGAACATAGGTGATCAGACACTCGTTCCAGCCCCGAATGGCATGGTTCATTTTAAAACCGTGAAGCGGGCTCCAATGCCATGTCAGGACCTGCTCGTCCGGCTGGACGTGCCAGTCCCATTCCACCGCTTGCCACAGCGCGGTGATGCGGACACGCAGATCTGCCTCTTCCGGACCACCGAAATAGTGCCGGGCGGTCAGAAGCCCCATCATCAGAAAAGATGTCTCCACCAGGTCGGCCCCGTCATCGAGGGGACCAAAGGGAATGGTGGCCCCGCTGACGCCGTCCATGAAATGCGGATAGACACCGCGATACCGCCCGGCCCGCTCCAGCGCCTCCAGCATCCGGGCAAGCCGCGCCACGGCCTGGGTCCGCGAAACCCAGCCGCGCGCGACCGCGACCACCAGCGCCATCAGCCCGAAACCCGCCCCCCCGACAGCGACGAGATTGTCTGCGGTGTCGCCGTCTTGCCGGTTGCGGTCACGGGCAAGCCCGCTTACCGGTTCGGCGCCCTCCCAGAAAAAACGAAACGTTTGTCTTTGCAGTTGTTCCAGCAAAGCCTCGTCCGGCAAGGCCGCCAGCGTCTCGGGCGATGCGTCAGGCATGCGCTTCTTTCGGAGGGGGCACCGGCTCGAGATCATCGCACTCGATCAGCGCCCGGCGGAATTCCGCCACGCGCCGCAGGGTGGCGTGCCAGTCTGCAATCTGGCTGAAATTGTCGATGTACCAGCGCAGGGACAGTTGCACCTGGTTGAAGGCACCGACCGCCATCATCAGGCCGCCGAAGGTCAGCGCCCCGTTGAAATAGGCTGGCGCCGCCACCAGGATTGGGGCCACGAGCATGAGCCAGCCGTAACCGGCCGTGATCCAGGTCAGGTTGGTGAGGCCAAACACCAGCCGCCACGTCGCGCCCAATACACCGTTGAGGCGATCCAGGATCTTTCGGCGGGCGGCATGCAACCCCCTCTCGCGCACCTCGATGGCCGCAAGATGTTCATTGGTACGCATCAGCGCAGCACGCAGTTCCGATTCCCGCTGATAGCGTTGGGCATTGCGCGGCACCAGCGAGCGGCCGACCCAGTAGCTCAGCAGAGAGGCCGAGACCGCATAACCGACAGCCGCCCACACCATGTAACCGGAAATGACAAAGACGTGGCCAAACAGCTTAAAGGCAATGCTGCCCGATATCCGCCACAGCACATATATGAAAGTGGTCACCAAAACGGTGGACTGCATCAGCTCCACCCCCAGATCGCCGGATAGCTCGGTGAGATGACGGGCATCTTCATGCATGCGCTGATCGGGATTGATGCCGATGGCGCCGGCTTCGGAAAGGCGGCGGGCGCGATCAGGCTTGAGCCATTCCCGGATCAGATCGTGCGTGAGGCCCTGACGCAGCCACAGCTTCATGGTCTCGGACAGAAATCGCTGCAGGACATTCAGCACCAGCAGGCTGCCGGTGATGATCGCGAAGACGGTCAGCTGAACGAAAAAACCATGCAAATCGCGCCGCGCAAGGGCGTCGTAAAAGGGCTGGTTCCAGCGATTGAGCCGTATCTGGGCATAAGTCGTGGCGACGATGACAAGAAAAACAGCAAGTCCGATGGCAAAGAGCCGATTGCGCATTGGCGAGGCCAGTAACGCCCGGATCATCATGTTCAGTTGAGACGGCAGATCGGCCTTGCCGGAAATGCGTGACCGCGCTGGCTTGTCTTCGAACATTGCCCACTTTCTAACATTGCGGCCTTCGAAACGACACGAAAAAACGTAATATCCCGCCCGGACCGCGCTCACAGGAACATCATGGGACGCATTGACAGCCTGATCGCCGAAATGACGTTGGCCGAGAAACTCGGTCAATTGACGATGACTGCGGCTGACTATGCGGTCACCGGCCCCCTCATCACGCCGCTTTCAGAAGATGCGATTCGGTCGGGAACAATCGGCAACCTGCTCAATCTTTACGGGGTCGAGGCAACGCGGCGCATACAGAAGATCGCCGTCGAAGAATCCCGTTTGCACATTCCCCTGCTGCTGGGATTCGACGCGATCCATGGCCAGCGCACCGTTTTTCCAATCCCGCTGGCGGAAGCGGGATTGTTCGATCCTGTAGCCTGGGAGGCCACAGCGCGGGTGGCTGCGGAAGAATGCGCCGGCGACGGGCTGCACATGACATTCGCGCCGATGCTGGATGTGTCGCGCGATCCGCGCTGGGGCCGCATCGCCGAGGGGCCGGGAGAAGACCCTTTTGTCGGATCCGCCATTGCCCGCGCCAAGATCCGCGGTTTTCAGAGCAGCAGCCTGGCCGATGTCGGCGCCGTCGCGGCCTGCGCGAAGCATTATGTCGCTTATGGCGCCGTAACCGCGGGGCGGGAATATGCCTCGACCGACATGTCGGAAGGCATGTTGCGCGAGGTCTATTTGCCGCCCTTCCGCGCGGCGGTGGAAGCAGGCGTCGCTTCGATCATGCCCGCCTTCACCGATCTGAACGGTGTTCCACTGACGGCGAGCGTGTTCCTGCTGCAGGAAGTCCTGCGCGGAGAGCTCGGCTTTGAAGGTGTGATCGTAAGCGACTATCACGCCGTGGCCGAATTGCTGAATCACGGCGTGGCCGGCGATCTGGCCGAGGCGGCCGCCCTGGCGCTCAAGGCCGGGGTGGACATCGACATGATGTCGGATGCCTACCGGCTTGGGCTGCCGGTGGCGCTGGAGCGAAATCTGGTCACGATGGACGATATCGATGCGGCGGTGCGCCGGGTGCTGTCGCTGAAGGAGCGACTGGACCTGTTCCAGGATCCATACCGGCGCGGGCGCGCCGACACCGGCACGACCGCGCAAAGCCGGGCGCTGGCGCGCGATGTGGGCGCACGTTCACTTGTCCTTCTTAAGAATGACAGAAGCACCCTACCCTTGGCGGCACGCAAGATTGCCCTGATCGGTCCCTTGGCCGATGCGGGCAGTGAGATGCGCGGACCTTGGGGTGGCGCCGGGCGCCCCGAAGATTGTGTGGGTGTTCTGCAGGGCCTGACAGAAGCGGGGCTTGATGTGCGCCATGCACCGGGCGTCCCGATCGAAGAGAATGATGTCTCAGGCCTTGCAGCAGCCCTTGCGCTTTGCGCGGACGCCGACGCGATCATCCTTTGCCTTGGCGAGGCGTTGCTGATGAGCGGAGAAGCGGCGAGCCGTGCCCATCTTGGCTTGCCGGGCAGGCAACAGGACCTGGCCGATGCGGTGTTTGAGAAAGCGGCGGGCAAACCGGTCATTGTCGTTCTGTTTTCCGGACGGCCTCTGGCCGTTACCGAAGTCGTATCGCGGGCTGACGCGGTACTGGCGGCCTGGTTCCCCGGCTGCGAAGCCGGTCACGCCATTGCAGATGTTTTAACCGGCAAAGTTTCGCCCAGCGGCCGCACGCCGGTGAGCTGGCCGCGCGCCGTGGGTCAAATCCCCATCTTCTTTGGAGAGCGTCCCAGCGGGCGTCCGTTCAATCCCGCTGACCACTTCACCAGCCACTACAGCGATGTCGAAAACACGCCGCTCTTCCCGTTCGGGCATGGCCTGACTTACGGGGATTTTAAGTTGTCGAACTTGCGGATCGAGCCCGGCGATCCGTTGACCGTGAAGGTGGATGTGGCAAATCACGGCGCGCATGCGGCCGAAGAGACGGTCTTCCTGTTTCTCAACCAGAAAAAGCCGGGCGTAACGCGCCCTCTTCTTGAGTTGAAAGGCTTCGGCAAAATTGCGTTAGGCCCAGCGGATCAAGGCACGGTCACATTCACCCTGCCGGCGCCGACAGGACGAGCCGAACTGTTTGTCGGACCCAATGCGGACTTCCGCTCTATGCTGTCTCTGTCGCTTTGATTCCGGACAAAAGCCTGGCGGCTCAAACCGGCTTGAGGCGGCCTGTTGCCAAAGACTGGAATCCAGGACGCACGGACAATTTACGCTGACTGGCGAACGGCCTGTGCCGCTTGCTTGAAGAGGGGATCACCGCCAGAACGAACGGCCAAGGCGCGCCCGTCTCGACGCAGCGTTTCATTTCCCGCCTCAGCTGCGAGTAGGTTAAGACGCCAAATGGCATGTAACGTAGGACGTGTTTCAGCGCGACCTCCACTTCAAAGCGACTACAGCAGGAAGTGACAGCACGTCTTTGCTGTGTTCCCTCCCCTTAGCGAGGAAAGAACGCGGCGCGCTGGCCGACCTGACATTCTTTCGAAGACTTCCGCGTTACCGAGGAAGCTTTCGTCGTGGATCTAGGGAAAGTTCCGCGGCGCCCCTGCCGCATAGTTTCCGAACCAGCCCCTAGTCGCCACTATTTCACCACAATCATCTTAACACAACGCAAAAAGGGTTACCGTTTGCGTCGGCCGTGAAGTTCCCTTCGGGCGACACCTTCGACTGGAGCAGTCACGATTCCCAATTGGTTGTTCTGCGGATAACTATAATTGTGGGACCGCTACAGATGTTCTCCCCAAAGCCGGCATTGCGCGCCTCGCGCAGCACCATGGGAGAGACAGGCCCGAGACGAGTTGGGCCCGCGCTGCGTGCACAGCCATCCAGTCCTGCTGGATAGGCCAATTGCCGTTCTCCGGAAATTCTTCCCGATATTTCCCGCCCGTGCCGGCATGAACTGCCCGGCAGAGCACCGATAGCGCCTCTGAGTCTGCGGCAATCGGGACCACGGGGCCGCCAGTCTGCAGGATGCAAGTCTTCTGGCGACAAGGCTGCGCATGCGTGACGAGTGATCCACACCGCAGATGCATTTCACGTGCCGAAGCGCACACCCATAAGATAAACCCGCCCGATCGGATCACTCGCACCGCCGGGAATAAATTTTTGTATCAGATCGCCGACATTGTTGACTTGGACATAGGCCTGCCACCCGGGGAGGAACTTGTAACTGGCGCCGATATCGACGAAGAGATAATCCGGCGTGTTATTGTAGGCCGTGGTGGGATATTGGGTGGTGGGCGCCGGGCAATTCGGCGCCTGGCATACGATGGCATAGGGATTGACCCTGCCGGAGCTGAAATAACGCTCGTTGACGTGGAAGTTGAAATCATCGTCGGTCCAACTCTGGGTCAGACTCAGCTTCCAGTGCGAGACGACTGCCGCGGTGTTGTTCGATGTGAGGTTTACCGTGCTGCCCGCGGCTTCGACAATGGGTGCAAGCGGCACACCGGAGTTGATGACATACTTGCCCACATTCTCGGCCAAGGCACGGGCCAGGAAGTCGCCGGGGACGCCCCAATTGTTCAAGTCCCAGGCATAGCTCGCTTCATATTCCACACCCTCAAGCGTCGCCGACGCGAGATTGAAGGGGATGAGATTGACATGGGGGAAGACCAGGGTGCCGATTGCGCCGGCGAAGGAGAAGGTGGAACAGTAGTTTTGGTTGCCCTGGACTTGGCAGAGATCGATCTGCTGCTGGTCGGTCAATTTGCCGATCTCGCCTTTGACGGCAACCCGGAAATAGTCGACGGAAAGGTTGAAGCCCGGCAGATAGCTGGGCGAAAAGACGATTCCGAGTTCGTTGGTCTGAGCGGTCTCGGGCTTCAGGTTGGGATTGCCGCCGCTCAAGTCGAAGCCATTGATCGGCGGAGCAGTCACCGGCAAGGTGCGGTCGATAAGGGTGTGAGCCGTGGCTTGCGGCGCGGCGAACAATTCGCCCAGATTGGGCGCACGCACGTCGCGCGATTGCAGGGCACGGAAGCGCACGCCATCCACCGGCGTGTCCCAGGTCAGACCCACTTTCCAGGTATTGACGAAGCCGGAGGTGCTGTAGTCCGTGCCGCGGCCCGCCAGATCGAGATCGGCTTTGCCGAATTCCGGAGTGTCGATGAGCGGAATGCCGAATTCCACAAAGGCCTCATAGACATGATAATTGCCGGCGCCATTGAAAAAGTTGCCGGTGCGCCAATTGGTGCCGGCTGTGAGGTTCAGCAGCGGATCCGCCGGTTCGGCCGCGGTAAGGGGGGACTGAGCGGAGACGCCATTGCCATAGGCATCGCCGCGCACGTTATAGGCTTCCTCGCGCCATTCCACGCCGGTTGCCACCGCGACATCGCCCGCCCAATTCTTGAAGGGGGTGCTGTTGAACACGGCGCTGAACGCTTCCTGCCGCTGATTGCTGATCTGGAAGGGGCTGCCTTGCGAGGTGACCCAATCATGGGCTGCTGCCGATATGGGCGCGCCACCGAAGATGTTGATTGGTATGCAGCCCTCTGCCTGCGCCACCGTGGAGCGGCAAAGGACGGTGCCGTTGGGTCCGGCAATTGAGTCGATCGCGGCGTTGAGGCGCGGCACCAGGGGCATACCCTTGAAAATGATCGAGGTGTTGTTCTCGCCGTGCTGGAAATAGGTGTCGAAGCTCCAGTCCGCGCCCAACAAGTCGAAATTACCCGAGGCGCCGAGCACATACCGGCGCTGGACGCGCTTTATATGAAATACGTCATTAAAAGCGGTCGCATTATCGCCGCCAATCGCCATGGGGAAGTTGGTGACCTTGTTGGCGATGCAGGCCGCGTTGAGCGCTGCGGGCAGATAAAAATTCGCGCCACCGGCGGCGTTGCCGCACTGAACGGTGACGCCGGTTTTGGGCATCGTGCGGTCGTTGTTGGAATCCAGCGAGCTGCCGAAATTGAAGGTGCCATAAACCTGGACCTTGGGGAGGATGTCGTAGGACACGCGGGTGTAAAAATTGCCGCGGTTGGTGCCGTCCAGTGTGCTGGCGCCTACCCCGCCCGCCACCCCGCCCGTTCCGTCCTGCTCGCCGCCGAGGCAAGTGTTGCCAACGCAAGGCGAGCCAAATTGGAACGGCCTCGGCTGTCCCGAGGCGTCGAACGCGATGCCTTTGAGGGGGCCGCCGGTAATCAGACCATATTGCGCATTCGTCGTGTTCTGCACATTAGCCTGCGTGACGGCGGTCGTAGGAAAGCCGGCGGGAGTGGTCGTTTGGGTATAGGAAAGACTGCCTGTGTGATAGTTGCAGCAGCGGCCATTGGCTAATGTAGGGCCGATGTTCGGGGCGCCTGGCACACCGTTATTGTTATAATATTCCGCGGCGACTTCGATATGGCCCTTGCCGCCGGCAAAGCTGGTGCCTGCTGCGACCTGAAACAGCCCGCTATAATCGTCGCCATAGTTGGACATGCCGGCTTCGAAGTGACCCTTGATGCCGGTAAAATTCTTTTGGGTGACGAAATTGACCACGCCGCCCACCGCGTCGGAACCCCAGGAGGCGGAGGCGCCGCCGGTCACAACGTCAACGCGTTCAATCAGCAACTGCGGGAACAGGGCAGCGTCGGTCGTGCCGTTGACATTGGCCGGCACGACGCGCTGGCCGTCGAGCAGGGTCAGGGTGCGGATCGCGCCGAGGCCGCGCAAACTGAACGACTGCAGGCCGTTCAAGCCGTTGCTGGAGCCGGCGTTGGGAGAACCGGTGAGACCGACGCTGCCCTGAAGCGACGGCAGTTGGACGATGGCGTCGTAGATGCTGGGCTGCGCGGTATTCTGAAGGTCGGTCGCGCTCATGACCGTGGTCGGCGTAGGCGCGGCAAAACCGCTGGCCGTAATGCGCGACGCGGAAACCACCACCGATTCGGCTTCTTGGGAATGAGCAGCCGGCGATCCGGCGATCAGCGCGGCAATCCCTGTTCCCGCAAGAAGAAAAGTTCTGAAGCCCAAGAAAGCAAGCGGATTGGTGGCTTTGATATTTCCCCGCATGAAATGTTTCCCCTTGCCCCGCTATCAGCGCATTACTGAATCGTAACCGCCGAGCAGATGCTGTTTTTTTTAATGCTTTAGGCAACATAGCAGGAGCGGCCACCCGGCCGCCTGAAAAGTTATGATAGGGGTATCTCAAACCCAGATAGCGGGTTGGGGGAGACTCGAGTTTTCGTGAAGGCGCGCTTCGCTGCGCTGCACAACAGTTTATAGCGGCCGCGGTGTTGTATGCACGGCGGCGCCATGCACCGGGCGTGGTAACTGCTGACTAGCTCGGAGCCGCACGTTCGCGCCCGCGACCCGGGGGTTACGAATTCGCCCTTCGCCGCCGCGTCCCGGGGCTCTGTTGCCGGGGCTGCGGGATGAGAGCGTCAGCGGCCTTCGGTCTGCGTTGATATCTCAGGCGGCGGCGTTCAGGTTGCGCGCATAGGTGCGGGCACAATCCAGGAAGGCAGCCAGCGCCGAGGATACGAAGCCGTCATGGCGGCGGACAAACAGCGTTTGCACCCGGCAGTCCCCGCCAGGGACCGGATGAGAACGAATGACGCCATGCGCCGCGGCCATGTCGATAACCGCGCGCGGAAACAGGGTGACGCCGAGCCCGGAGCCCACGCAGCCGATGATGTTCTCGAACGTGCCCAGCTCGATCACGCGGCTAGTGTCGAAGCCTTCGCGGGAGAGGGCCTGCTTGAGCTGCAGCTCATAGAGACTGCCCTGCCCCAGCACGAACAGGCGGGTGTCGCGGGGGATGTCGTCCAGGCTGGCCACGTCGAGGGCGGTAAAGATGACCAGCTCTTCGTCAAGGATGGGCTCGGACACAAGTTCAGGATGGTTGATCGGGTCGCACACCAGCGCGCCCTCGATGCGCCGCTCCAGAACCTGCTGGATCAGCAGCGGCGAGGTCTCTGTGCGAACGCGAACGTCCACGGCCGGATGAGCCCTGACATAGGTTTTCAAAATCGGCGTCAGATGCAGCGCGGAGGTGGTCTTGCGCGCGCCGATTGTCAGCGGCCCGCTTGGAATGCCGATGTCCTCGATTGCCCTTTTGGCATTGCTCACCGCAGCCCGCACCTTAAACGCGTGCGGCAGCAGCCGCGCGCCCGCCGGCGTTAGCTTCATGCCATTCGGCCGCCGCTCAAACAGGGTCACCCCGAGCTCCTGCTCCAGCTGGCGGATGCGGGCCGTGACATTGGATTGAACCGTATTCAGCTCTGCTGCGGCGCGTTTCATGCTTTCGCAACGCGCCACCGTCTCGAAGATTTTCAACGCTTTAACGTCCAAATCCGTCCGCCCAATTCACCCCCTGGTGAAGGCCTGGTGCCGCCCGCGCGCTCCAGCAGCATGCCCTCAGGATAGAATGTATTCTAAAGTTCCTGCAATGCAGAAAGGGGTTGGCCATGACCTTCCGGAATGGCTGGCGGAAGGCCAACCAGTTCGCCGTTGGCGATGCCAAGGCCTATGTCGCGCGGATGGAGCACGAGAAACGCGGCAAGCAGGCCAGCAACACCGGCAACTGGAGCCTTGCCGGCCTGCTAAGCCAGGATCTCGGATATCGGCTTGTTGGTCATGTTGGACTCGGTGCCCCAGCGGTCCACCGACAGGCCCATCGCCTGCTGAACAGTCAGGCCGACTCGCGCCACGGTTGAGCTGGCGCCGGCATAATGAATGCCGGTTTTCAGCCGGCCGCTGGCCGACCCCGCCAGCAGCATCGGAATGCCATCGACCGCGTGCAGCTTGGCATTGCTGGTATCGGTATAAGCAAGCACCAGGCTGTGATCGAGCAGCGTGCCGTCGCCTTCTTTCACGGCGTCCAGGGCCTCTACCAGCGCGGCAAAGCCTTCCATGCTGTAGGTGCTGAATTTCGAGGTGATGGGCTGGTAGCCGGTCGTCTCATCGACCGGCTCTTCATGTGTGGACTGATGGAAAGGCCGGGAGTCGCCCGGCATGTAAATCGTCGAGGCGGGCTCGGAGAACGCCATGTTGAAAACACGTGTCTGATCGGTGGCAAGGCCGATCGCCAGCAGCTTTGCCAGCACCGGCGTCACTTTGCGCAAGTTCGGCACTGCCTTGTTCATCGGCATTCCGTCGGGCGCGGCCGGAATCGCGACCTGCGCCACGATCTCCGGACGCTGCAATTCGACATCCAGGGTCTTCTCGAGCTCCCGCACCGAGGTGAAGTATTCATCCAGCCGTGCGCGGTCGCTGGCGCCGACATTCTTCCACAGGGACTTGCGGTCATCCGCCACCACCGACATCACGCTTCGCTGCAGCATGACTTCCGGATCGGCCTTCCACTCGCCCTTGGACGGGTCCTGAAATCCCGGCCCGAACAGCCGTGTGTAAAGGCCGAGCGGTGAGACTTCCGGCGGGTTGGTGTTGCTGCCGCCCAGGCTGGAATAGCTCTCGCGCTTGTTGCCGCAGCAGGACACCTCGATCGAACGAAAGCGCGCGCCACGGCTGATGGAATCGGCAATGGTCTGGTCGATGGTCTTGGCGTCAAACGTAAAATCATTGGCCGGGGCAATACCGGTCGTGATCGCCGCATTGCCGGTCCAATGCTGGATATTGGGCTTGTCGTCGATATAGGCGCGCAAGCCGCTGAGCAGATTGAGCTTGCTCTTGTAGGGCTTCAGCGACGCCAATTGCGGCATGTCTTCGTAATTGGCACCCACGGTCTTGGGCAGATAGAGCGCCTTGGTCAGGCCACAGCCCCAGAAAAAGGTCCCAAACCGCGTCGGAATCGCCTTGCCCGTGGCCGCCAAAGCCTCGCCTTTGCTGTCCAGGAAGCAATCCAGGAACGGCAGCGCCACGACGGCCGCCGAGCCCTGAAACAGACCGCGAAGGAGAAAACGACGCGTGGGGGTCATGGCATATCCTTAGCTCAGCGGGCCGCGGTTTTCTGTGAAATCGCCGCCGGTGCGGGAGGCGGAGCACTGAAAAATTGCGGGCTGGTGACGATGGCTTTCAGCAGCGACGGAAGGCGATAGCCATCGGCCGTGAAGCCATCCAGGAATGGCTGCACGGCTTTCTTTCCTACCTCTTCGCTGTTGGCGCCGACGCCATAGGCATAGAGTTTGCGCACAAAACAGGCGGGCACCTTGGGATTGTCGTGCAGATATTGGCCCAAGCCCGCGGCGCCGGTGAAGCTCTTGCCGCCGATCTCCGCGGAGACGTCGATATCACGGCCATCCTCTTTCAGGCGGCGTTCGCCAACACTGTCGAACTGTTCCAGGCTCAATCCAATCGGATCGGAATGGGTATGACAGGAGGCGCAGGTCGGCGTCGTGGCATGGGCCATCAGCCGGTCGCGCACCGTGCGAAGCTTCGGATTATTCGTGTCGTTGACGACCGAGAAATCGACATTGGCGGGCGGCGTCGGGGTCGGCTCGCACAGGAAAATATCCATCAGGGCGACGCCACGTTTGGTGGGAGAGCTGCGCCCCGGATGGGAGAACATGCCCAGCATCGAAACCTGGGTGACGATGCCGTTGCGGCCGTCGCTTGCGGCAAACTCATGGGGCATCCATTCGCCGCTCAGGTTGTAAGGCACATCATAGATCCAGGCGAGCGGCCGGTTGATAAAGGTCTTGCGGGTGGTGAATAGATCGCGGAAATCACCGTTCTTTTTCAGAACCAGGTCGATCGCGGTGCGCAATGTCTCTTCGCGGGCGGACGCGGCGATCTCCTCGCTGTACTTCGGATAGATGGTCGGGTCCTTGGTGATGGCGCCAAGCGTATCCAGTTCCAGAAAATCACTGAAGAAGGTGCGCATTCCGGCTTCAAGACGCGAGGAAGCCATCAGCCGCGCCACTTGGGCTGTCACACCGGCATCGGTATCCAGCGCGCCCGAACCGGCAGCGTCCAGCAGCGCCTTGTCCGGCGTCGTATCCCACAGCATGTAGCTGAGCCGGGCGGCACGGCTGTAACCGTCGAGGGTATAGCCCTCGCCTTCCGGCACCGCGACTTCAGCGCGAAAGAGAAAATCCGGCGCCGACAGCAAGGTCGTCAGGCTATAACGGATGCCGGTGTAGAAATTGCCCGACGTTTTGGTGGTGATGTCGGCGGCGTCCAGCCGAGCCTTCAGTTCGTCCGAGGTCAGCGGCCGGCGGAACAACTGCAAGCCATACTTCTCGAAGATCTGGCTGGCGCAACCGCGGTCCGGCGCCGTGGTAGATTTCGGCGCGCAGGGAAGCAATTTCGTTCGATGTTTTTCGTCCACGACCTGCCGGGCAATGCCATCGGCCATTTTGGCATAGCCTTCCATGCCCGACGGGGTGATCGAGAGTATGGTGGTGCTGGCAGCGAGCAAACCGCCGACGCGGCGGTCCGGCTCGAACCGTCCCTGGACCAGGATATCGGGGCCGAAAACGTCCGCGATCGAATTGCGATACTGGCTTTCCGTGAGCCGTCTCAGCCCGGCCAGGTAAGAATCTCGCGCTGTAGCGGCCAGAGCGTTCTGCGTCGGGGCGAGCAGGCTTAGCCCGGTCAGGCAGACCAGCATTCTTGCGCGATGTCGTATCAGTCCGCCGATGCAGCCCAGAACGAAGAGACCCGGAAGGCCGTACTTGGTCATCGCTACTCCCTCGTGTTTCCGGTCATAGCAGGAGCGGCAGGAGCGTCAACTTCGCCGCCACACTTAGTTGTGATGCCCCTATCTCAAAATCAGATCGCGGAACATCTCAGGCTCACTTTTTCTGGCGCCCACGGCGAAGACCAGGTATGATCCTCATGATGTCCATGGCTCGCGAGGTTCCTCGCATGGTCTTCCTGCAAAAGCGATTTCTGATTGCCGCCGCCGCGCTGGCCGCGGCCGTTAACCCCGCGACAGCGGCACCTTGGGTGCGCGGCTTTGTCGTCGATAACTACGAGCCCGCTTTCTATTACGGCGGCCGGAGCGGGACGGAAGAACCAGGTTCGGACTGCCCGAAGGGCACGATCCCCATCCTGGACTATAAGACGGTCCTGAAAACCAGTTGGCGGACTGACGCTGAAGTCGAAAAATACACCCGCCCCATTAACGAAGGCGGCCAGGATCCCCGGCGGATCATATCGCATCGCGGTTTCCGGCCGGACATCGACACCTATGTCAATCCCTTCACCGCCCCCGACGCCGGCATGTGGGAGGTGTCAGGCAAGATCGCCGAAGGCTTCGATCTGGACGGCAATGCAAAGACCGGCGGCTTCATCAGCACCAGCGGCGAGCGCGGCATCGACAATGCCTTTTACCGCGCCTGGGGCTGCCTGATGTCCTATCGCGGCACGCCTTATCATGCCTATCTCAGCGAGCGCGCCAACGACAAGATGCTGGATGGTCTCTACACCATGGTTGTCCGCTTGTCGGGCAACCAGGACCCGATGAACGACGATCACGTCACTTTCGAAGTGGCCTATTCACCGGACCATGTCGTCAAGGACCCGATGGGCCATGTGGTCAAGGACGTGTCATTCCGCGTCGTCAAGACCGAGCAATACACCAAGCTGAAGGCCAAGATTCACAACGGCGTGCTGGAGACCGAGCAGGCCGACATTCGCATGCCGGAATTTTCCTGGGGGGAGACCCGCCGCGGCGAAGCCCTGTATCAGAAAGGGCGCATCCGCCTGACGCTGAACAAGAATGGCGGTCTGTCGGGCCTGGTTGGCGGCTATCGGGACTGGCGCGAGGTCTATGGCCGCGACACCTTCAATGTTCCTTCTGGCGGCTCGACTCGGGAAACCTTTTATCACGAGAACCAGATCTCGATGTACTACGCGCTGAAGCGCAATGCCGATGGCATTCCCGATCGCAAGACCGGCCGCAACACCGCAATTTCATCGGTTTTTCGTTTTACCGCCACCCCCGCCTTTGTGGTTGATCCCCCCAAGCCTGTTGCAGTGGACGAACCGCCATATCCGGGCGGCGACAGAGCGTATATCGAGCGCGAGAGCTTTCTGCACGCCATCACCACCCGCGCGATCGCACCCGAGTTCAAGCGGCGCAATGCAAAAGGCCAGGCGCTGACGGCCGACAGCGACCTCGACAATTAACAGCGCAGCAATCGCGGCGGGGCCTCGACGGCGGGGCCCGCCGCACCCCATCCTTCGCCATGCTGCGATCGACGCGGCCAACGGCACTGCCGTCTGCCGCTCCACTGGCGCAGACAAACGGCTGCATGCCTATCAACAGCAGTTATCGAGGACTTAGATACCGAAGCGCGCTATGCATTCGATTTGAATACCGGCCTTTTCACTGAAAAGTGTTCAGGTCAGATTGCAGACCCAGCCCTTGCCGGCGTCGCAATACCACAGCACCCCGTCCTTGAGCTCCAAGCCATGGATGGCCGGATCGATGTTCTTGTCGAGCTGGATCTTGCCCACGATCTTGCC